>MDSZ01211304.1_pt1 | contig 30734 bp, 31 predicted proteins | sample 811201 | NCBI WGS metagenome assembly MDSZ01 (sample SAMN05326647, study PRJNA326480) | marine metagenome | isolation source: seawater | place: Indian Ocean: North | collected 2010 | reverse complement strand
TTAGAAAATATCTTTATCTTATTGAATAAGAGCATGGAGGTGACTTTTCAGGAAATTTTTGCTGTATTACATAAAATACAACATCTTGATCCGATTGGGTCCGGGGCTACATCCTTAAAAGATTGTCTTTTAATTCAGTTAGAGCATTATCATACTGACAGTAAACATTATGAAGAGTCGAAGCATATTATATCTAAACTTGATAATACAATTAATCCAAAACTAAATACTATAAATAACTTTTTAAATGAATTAGAGAAAAAAAATTACTCGAATGGATCTGTGAGTATTATTAAATCTCTCAACCCAAAACCGGGGAATATTATTACTGAATCATTAGAACAGGAGCAAATCGCTCCTGATGTAATTGTTACTTTCAAGGATAAGAAATGGGTTACAGAATTAAATCCGAATATAAATCCAAAAATTAGAATTAATAGAGAATATGAAGCATTAGCAAAGAAAATTACAGCTAAAAAAGATATAGAATATGTTAAATCAAACTTGCAAGATGCTAAATTTTTTTTAAAGGCTTTACAAAATAGGAATATAACTATCCTAAAAGTTGGACAAAGTATCATGAAAAAGCAAATTAATTTTCTTGATAAAGGTGATGTTGCCATGTTACCCCTTAAGTTAAAAGATATTGCGAAAGAAATCGGAATGCATGAATCAACGATTTCTCGATGTACTAATAAAAAATATATTCAAACACCTAGGGGAGTATATGAAATGAAATATTTCTTCTCATCTGAGATTAAAACTAAATTTGGTACCACGGCATCATCAAGATCAATAAAGTCACTCTTATCTGAAATTATCTCAAAAGAGGATCCTAAATCTCCACTGAGTGACATTCAAATTGCTGATAGTTTATCAAAAAATGGTTTTAAAATTGCGAGACGAACTATATCAAAATATAGAGAGTCTTTATCAATTCCGCCATCGAACGAAAGAAAGAAAAAATAGAATGAATATTTCACAATATCTTAAAACGGAAAATATTATGTTAGATGTCAAGTCTACAAGCAAAAAGAATCTTCTAGAGTTTATAGCATCAAAAATGTCTCAGTATCACGAAAATGCAAAAGATATAATTTTTGAGAAACTCTATGAAAGAGAAAAACTTGGTACAACAGGGCTTGGAAGAGGTATAGCAATTCCTCATGCTCGTATTCCGGATATAATAGAACCTGAGATAATTGTTATTAAACTTGAGACACCTCTAAACTACGAAGCTCTTGATGGTAATGATGTAGATATAGTTTTTGCATTAATTGTTCCTGAAAAAAAAGATAGCCTTCATATCGATATCTTAGCTAGTATAGCTAATATGTTAGAAGATAAAAGTTTTTTACTTGATTTAAGAAATTCATCATCTAGTAGTGAAATACAAATGTACATTAAAAAATTTGATGTATGATTGATATTCTATTAAAAATTAAATAATCTAATTTTCAATAAGTCTGATCTTATTGATTAATACTTTATATGATTTGATAAGGTCAGTATAATAAATATAGGGCTATTATAATATTGATATGAATGTAGGATTACTTTTATTAACACACAATGACATTGGTTCGCAATTACTACTAGCAGCTAAATCCACCTATGGCTCTATACCGCTTAGAACAGAACTATTATCTATCGATCATTATGATAAACCAACAGATATTATAAATTTAGCCAAACAATACGTAAAAGTGTTAGATAGTGGAAAAGGTGTATTAATCCTCACGGATATGTTTGGTTCAACACCAAGTAATATTGCTAAAGAATTTTCTTGTTATAAGAATGTCAAGATTGTGTCAGGAGTCAATCTCTCCATGTTATTGAATATTTTTAATTATCCAGACTTAAACTTAAACAATCTCATGATTAAAGCTCTGGAAGGTGGTCGAGATGGAGTGCTCGAGATAAAAGATGAAAGAAAAAAAACTACAAATTAAAAATAAACTTGGTCTGCATGCAAGGGCAGCTGCAAAAATTGTTACTCTTACAAATAAATTTTGCTCTGATATAAAAATAAAAAAAGGTGATAAAACAGCTGATGCAAAAAGTATCATGAAAATTCTTATGTTATCCGCATCTCGGGGTTCAGAAATACAGATTATGGCAAATGGGAAAGATGAAGTCTCCGCTATCAATAATCTTCAAAAATTAATAGAGAGGAATTTTGATGAGAATGAATAAAATATCCCCTATGATACTGACTGGATTATCGGTATCCAAAGGAATCGCTATTGGTAAATGTAAAATTATAGAGCATGGTCAACATAATATAACTAAAACATTACTCAAAAAAGATGGAGATATAAAAAAGGAATTATCAAGATTTAATGATGCTCATAAATCTACGCTTAATGAACTAAAAATGATAAAAAATAAGATTAAACCATCTATGAGAAAAAATATAATTTTATTCCTAGATACGCATATTTTATTAATTAATGACAAAGATTTTCTATTAAGTATAAAAAATAGGATTAAAAATGATCGACATGCTGCAGAGTGGTCAGTCCATCAAGAATACTTAAGTATCAAATCGTTATTTGATGATATATCTGATAATTATATTAAACAAAGAATTGATGATGTACAACATGTTGTGAATATGATAATAAAAAATTTGAGGAATAATAAAAAAAAGAAAAACGAATCTATAAAAGATGTCAACAAAAAAATCGTTATAACAGATGACTTAAGTCCTGCAGATGTTTTGGTTGCATTTCATTCTAAATGTTCGGCAATTGTCTCAGAATTTGGTGGCAGGTCTTCTCATAGTTCAATTCTCACAAGGAGCATGGAGCTTCCATCTATAGTAGGTGTTAAAAACATTACAAAACTCTTGAAAGATGATGACGAGATAATCATAGATGGAGAAAGAGGGATGGTTATAATTCATCCTGATAAAGAAGCCAAAAAGTATTATCTAAAGATTCAACGTGATCAAATCAAAAATAAAAAAGACCTGATTTCTGTTATGCATCAAGATACTTTTACTCAAGATACAAAACAAATAGAGCTCATGGTAAATCTTGAACTTCCGGAAGAATTAAGAATGCTTAAAGTTGAGCATATAGATGGAATAGGTTTGTTTAGAACCGAATATATTTATACAGATCGTGAGGATTTTCCCTCTGAATCAGAGCAATTCAATACCTACAAAAAAGTTGTTAAAAAAATGTCAGGCAAAATTGTTATATTTAGAACACTTGATATTGGGGCAGATAAGGAAATACCAGATAATATAAAATCAGGAACTATTGCAAGAAATCCTGCTTTAGGACTGAGAGGAATAAGATATAGCCTTAATAACCAAATAATTTTCTTAAATCAAATTAAAGCTATATTAAGAGCAGCTTATTTTGGAAAAGTGAAAATTATGCTCCCAATGATAACAACTGTAACAGAAGTTGAGTATGCAAAAAATCTTATTGAAAAAGCTAAAGATGAGCTTAAAAAAAACAAAAAAAAATTTAGTGAGTCTGTAGATGTTGGGATTATGATAGAAGTACCATCTTGCGCTGTAAATGCGTCACGATTTGTAAAACATGTAGACTTTTTCTCTATAGGTACAAACGATTTAGTGCAATATACTCTAGCGATTGACAGAGTGAATGATGAGGTAAATTATTTATATGATCCTTTTAATTCCGCGGTTTTGCAGTTAATCCATAATGTAATTAAAGAAGGAGAGAAAGGTAATGTGCCTGTATCAATTTGTGGAGAGATGGCTGGTGATACTAATTTTACCAGATTATTACTAGGCATGGGATTAAAATCATTCAGTATGCATCCGAGTGCTTTGCCTGAAGTAAAAAAGATTATACTTAACTCTTCTGTAGATAAGTTAAAATCTCTTACAAATAAAATTCTTAATAATGATTCTAAAAAAAGAGACTTAATAATCAAGATTAATAGCTGAGATAAAACTATTTGTCTAACAAGAATTCAATCAAGGCCTGGGATGAGTAGAGTCGATTATGTGCTTGATTCCAAACTCTACTTGATTTTCCATCAATCACTTCCTTAGAAACCTCCTCTCCTCTGTGTGCTGGAAGACAATGAAGAAAAATTGCTTCGTCACTCGCTTTTTCCATCAGATTTTGATTTATTTGATATCCTTTGAACAAAACCTTTTTCTTGTCATGATCTTGCTCATCTCCCATACTTGACCAGACATCAGTCGTTACTAAATCGCAACCTTCTACCGCCTTTCCAGGTAAATCACACAATTCTGCAGTTTCTGAGGCATTATTCAGAGTATCTTTATCTGGTTCAAAGCCATGGGGAGTTGCTATTTTTAAGTGAAAACCTAATATCCTAGAAGCATTAATATACGAATTGCACATATTACATCCATCACCTACCCAGGCAATTTTTTTACCATTTATATCGCCTTTCTCCTCAAACAATGTCTGCATATCTGCTAATAGTTGACAAGGATGAAATTTTTCCGTCAGCGCATTTATTACTGGAACGCTAGAGTTTTCAGATAATTCAATCACCTCATCATGGTTGTGTGTTCTTATTGCAATAATATCAACCATTCCAGAGAGTACTCTAGCGGTATCAGCTATTGATTCACCTCTGCTCAACTGTGATGAATCTGAAGATAGAAAAATAGCATGTCCACCCAGTTTGTGCATCGAAGATTCAAGAGAAATTCTTGTTCGAGTAGAGTTTTTTTTGAAAATCATTGCCATTATTTTTTTCTTGAGGGTATCGGGTGATTTTCCAGTTCTTTGTATATTTTTTAATTCTATTGCCCTTTTTATAATTGATATAAACTCATTTTTATTAATATCTAGCAATGTTTTGAAATGTCTAATTTTATTCATACTATTACCTTATCAAGAATATTCACAATATCATCAATTTCAGCTTTCTTAATTATCAATGGGGGTAGCATCCTAATTATATTATTCTTAGTGACATTAAGTACCAACCCATGGTCTAACGCTTTTATGACTATATCAGCACATTCTCTATCTAGTTCAATTCCAATCATCATCCCTTTACATCTAATATCTTTTATTACAGGTTTAGATGCAATTATTTCATTTAATTTCTCTAAAAAATAAATACCCATTTCACGCGCATTTCTGCAAAGATTCATATCTCTCATAATATCTAAAACTTTTAGGCCTACTGATGTTGATAAATAATTTCCACCAAATGTTGAGCCATGAGAACCTGGTTGTAAAAGATTAGATGCTTTACCAGAGGCAAGACAAGCGCCAATAGGAACTCCATTACCTAATGCTTTTGCTAACATAATTACATCAGGAAGAATTTGATCATGCTGATATCCAAACCACTTTCCAGTTCTACAAAATCCTGATTGTACCTCGTCAATCATTAGTAATAATTCATTATCATCACAAATTTCTCTTAGTTTTTTTATATACCCAGCTTTAGGAATCTGGATACCTCCTTCCCCTTGAATTGGCTCAACCATCACAGCAATAATGTCTTTATGTTTTTTGAGTAATTCCAATATTTCCTTGGTGGAGTCGAATGGAACTCTTATGAAACCCTCCACTAAAGGAGTGAATCCCTGGTGAGATTTTTGATTACTGGTTGCTGACAGAGCAGCTAAGGTGCGACCATGAAAACTATTTTCCATTACTATAATTTTCGGGGATGATAGATTTTTGTTATTTCCATACTTTCTTGCAATTTTAATTGCTGTCTCGACAGATTCTGCTCCTGAATTACAAAAGAATGCATTTGACATCCCAGATAGCTTACATAATCTAGATGCAAGTTGTTGTTGTGATTCAATTTGGAAAGCGTTAGAGGTGTGGATCAGAGTCTTTGACTGATCTGATATCACATCACTGATCAATTTATTTGAGTGGCCTAGGCTTGTAACTGCTAATCCACACAGAGCATCGATATATCTTTTACCATCATTATCCCACAGATATACACCATTTCCTTTGACAAAAGTAACTGGCTTCCTGTTGTAGGTTTGCATTAAGTAATCACTCATATTTACACCTATTTACCGCAAAGAATGTATTCTAATACATTTATTCTAGATTACTATTTAAATATTCCACAAATACAGAGGTTTATCTTTATTCTGCAGTAATATTATTATGTTGATAATTCATATCATATACCAGAGATATCCATTTTAGGTCAATTAGTGCACAGAAAACGAGCAAAAAACCTTTTATTTATTGCTTAATTTATGTCAAAATCCCTTAATATACTAAATTAATTATAATTAATGGGGAGTGAAATGATTAAGAAAATTAGTGTAGCTGCGGCGTTGTTTGTAGCTATTTCAACAACCTCTTTTGCTGGCGGAGCAATGGATCACTCGAGTCATTCGGCTGCGTCATCTAAAGCTGGAAGTGGTGTCCATTTCTACGGAAGACTGTACGTTGGCTATGATCATCGCGCAACAGGTGCAGCTAATTCTGTTGATAGCATCCGTGATGATGGAGGGAAATCAAGACTCGGCATTATGTTCAAAGAAAATCTTGGTAGTTTAACCTTGATAGGTAAAGCTGAGTATAAGATGGACATTGCTGACGGTGACGCAACCAATGACGATACTAATTGTACCAATGCTCAAGATTGTAGAGCTATAGATTTACACATAGGTAATCTTGGATTTATGACGCCACTTGGTTATATTGGAATGGGTTCATATGAAACACCATATAAAACAATGGGGAAATATGATCATAACATGGATACTGGTATTGCGATGAATTCTCATGGTGCTACTAGTGCTGGTAACTTTGGACAAGCCGGTACATGGGAATCAAGTGTCAGGTATCATGGTAAAGTTGGACCAGTTGAAATTGATTATATGAGAGGTATGAGCGAACAAACTAATGCAAACGTTCAAAAAAATGATTATTCATTAGGTCTAAGGGTTGAGAATATGCTTCTACCCGGTCTGGAATTTGGTGTAGCTAGAAACTTTGATAAAAGTTTAGGAGCTGACGGCGAATCAAACGATAAAATCTTTGCTTCATATAAGGTTATGCCTGGCTTAGGTATATTTTATACAACTGAGGATTTAGAAGTAGGTACTAATTTCACTAATGGTGAAGGTGATATTGATACGTATGGTCTACATTATACAATGGGTCATAATACAATTCAGTTAGTGCATGCTCGTGGTGACAGCCGTGAGGTAGCAGCTAATGAGGATTTTGACACGTTCGGTATTTCAAATAGAATGCAACTCAGTAAGGCTACTGATATAACAATTGGTTATATTAGACAAGGTTTCCAAGGATCTGGAAATGCTATCAGATCATATGGTCTAGGCATAACACATAGCTTTTAAATATAAAAATTATTTAACAAAATTAAACCCACTCATACATTGAGTGGGTTTTCTTATACATTTTGCTGCATCCAATTTTCGAAAAGCGCAAGATGCCAAAGTGTATTTCCCTGTAAGCGTGTAAAATGGTCATTAGGATTCATAAGAAGTTGTTTAATTTCTTGATGATTATAAATATCTCGTTGGACGCACTTCGATGATAGTAGTGTATCAATAACAAAATCTAAAAATTCATTATCAAGGATCTTCAGTGGAGGTACTGGAAAATAGAATTTTTTTCTATTTACAAGATCATATGGAAGGTATTTATTAGAAATTTTTTTGAGAAAATATTTTCCATTGTCTTTAGTTTTCATCTCGGAGGGAACTGTAAGAAAAAATTCAATAAGGTCTTTATCTAGAAAGGGAACTCTTGTTTCAAGCGCCCATGCCATAGTCATGCTATCGACTCTCTTAACTGGGTCATCAACTATTAAATTTGAGATATCCATTCTTAAAATAGTATCTAAAAAACTCATATCTTCATTATGATAACTATCATACCAATCATTCATTAGATCTTTTGTATAATCTTTATCTATGTATTTTTTATTCACAATAGTTTTGTAATTTATAAAAGTCCTATCAACATATTTATCCATAAAACTATCTATACAGTTTAGATTATTATCAGAGATTTGTTGATACCAAAAATAACCACCAAATAATTCATCAGCTCCTTGTCCACTTAAAACTACTTTCTGAGATTGAGAGACTGTCTTTGCTAGCAAGAAAAATCCAGCTGCATCTTGTCCAGACAAAGGTTCTGGCATGATATTAATTACATCATAGAGACTTTTGAATAAATCCCTATCTGTAATAGAGATTTTTGCATGGTTTGTTTGATATTTATTTACAACCATGTCTGAATAGTAAAATTCGTTCCCTTGCTCTTGATCTTTATCTGAGAAACCAATCGAGTATGTATTGATATTGCTATTGACATGGACTGAAGAGATGGCAACAATCAGACTTGAATCAAGACCACCCGAGAGAAGAACACCAACAGGGACATCTGATGTAATTAATCTTTTTTTTATTGATTGAATTAATAATCTTTCTGTCTCATTAATTATATCGTTTTCATCCAAATCTCTGTTTATTTTAATTTCCTTTGTAGAATAATATTTTTTATTTATAGCTTTTCCATTTCGATTAATTTCTAAATAATGTCCCTGCTCTAATTTAAAAATATCATCAAAAATAGTATGCGGTGCAGGCACAACAGAATGAAGGGAAAAATGATAATTTAAAGCTATTTTATTTATTATCTTTTTACTCCCTTTTATAAGTGATTTCATAGTAGATGAAAAAATCATACGCTTATTATTTAGTGAATAGTAAAGTGGCTTAATCCCAAATCTATCTCTAGCTAGAAAAAGTTTCTTTTTAGCTAAATCATAAATACAGAAGGAAAAAACTCCATCGATATAATCTAGACATTTGATGCCATAAAAATGATATGCTTTAATGATAACTTCGGTATCTCCATCTGACGAAAAATTATATCCTTTATCTAACAGTTCTTTTCTTAGTTTTTTATAGTTGTATATCACGCCGTTAAAAACTATTGCTAAATTAAGCTCTCTATCAATCATTGGTTGGTTTGATTTTGAACTAGTATCAATTATTGATAACCTAGAATGACCTAGGAAAATTCCATTATGCTCGAATGAATCACTATTATCAGGACCACGAAACTGGATTGATTTGAGTAATTGCGCTTTATGCTCCTGTGAAATTTTCATTCCATCAAAACGTATTTCACCACATATACCGCACATTTATAAGGCCCTTTAAAAAATTAATAGATTAATAAGTCTACATCATTTATCATATGACGCATATACATTAAAATATAGGAGAAATTATGAACCCACTATTATCAATCAAAGGAACTATAATCTCAGGATTTATCTTAAGTGCAGTACTAGTTTTAGCTATTGGCGGAAAATTAGTAGACTTTGAACACTATCTTCGTTGGTTTCATTATCTTTCAGGGGTAACATGGATAGGATTACTCTATTATTTTAATTTTGTACAAGTTCCTGCTATGGCTTCGGCTACTGCAGATAAAGATCCAGGTCCTGCTGCAATTGGAAAATATGTAGCTCCTCTAGCATTAATGTGGTTTAGATGGGGTGCAGTGGTTACATGGATTACTGGCGCTTGGTATCTTCAAGACCATGGTATGCTTCATAGTGCATTTAGTCTCTCTGACGGAGCTGTTGGTATTGGTATAGGTGCATGGCTTGGTACTATAATGCTTTTCAATGTTTGGGTTTTAATCTGGCCAAACCAGCAAAAAGTTTTAGGACTTAACAAATATGCATCATCTCCAGCATCGGCTGATGAGATTAATAATGCCAAAAAAGTAGCGCTACTAGCATCGAGAACTAATACAGTATTGAGTATACCAATGTTATTATTTATGGGTTACAGTCACAATGGTTTAGGAATCTAATATTATTTTAAGGAAAAATTATGAGTGCTTTAAACAGAATAAAAAAACAAGTAGAAGAAAATCCGGTAATGATTTATATGAAAGGAACTCCAGACATGCCAATGTGTGGCTTTTCATCTAGGACTGTCGAAGCTCTAAAACAGTGTGGCAAAGAGTTCGGATATGTGAATGTTATCCTTGATTCTGAAATTATGCAGGAACTTCCAAATTTTAAAAATTGGCCAACATTCCCTCAGGTTTATATCAAAGGAGAACTTATTGGGGGATGTGACATAACACTTCAGCTTTTTGAATCGGGTGAGCTTAAAAAAATGATAGATGAGGCTACTTCTTAGATTACTTATTATTGGAAGCATGAATAATATTCCAATATTTGAATAAATTCACCTTTCTGATCTCCCTGACGTCTAGCTTAGCATATTGATTAAAATCTGAGAATGGAAAGTATGGTTTCCACCCGAGCAACTTACTAATTGGCATTAGGGCTTTTTCAAATACTTTTACAAATGGATTATCATTTTCAGAACTAAAATGATTAACTATATAGATATCGCCATTTGGTTTACAAACTCTCTTCATCTCGCTAATAAGCTTCTCAGGATTTTGTGTGACAGAAACTACATACATCGCTACAACTTTACTGAATGAATTATCAGGGAAACAGAGTGATTCTCCATCCATCAGGGATATTGACTTATTCGGAATATTATTTTTCTTAATTTTATCTTTAGCTATATTCAACATATCTGGAGATATATCAATGCCAATGACATTGGTTTTTTTAGGATAATACTTAAATGACGATCCAGTACCTATGCCAATTTCTAAGACCGTATCGCTCTCACTACAAACCATTTTTTCGATTAATGCGCGTTGTCCAGGTTTAAAAACCTGCCCGAATGTCAAATCATAAATACCTGATACTCTTTTGTAAGATTTAATTATAGAGTTTGAATCCAATGTGTTATCCTTATATTACTGTATATTGTAACACTATTATGCTTGTAAGTTTAAAAATTTTTTTTGACATTTTATTTTTTTCAAAAGGCCCACAGGATCTACCATCAAGTAAATCTCTGCTAAATACAGTCATTATAGCGAACTTATTGATAGGGTTAATATCGCTTAATCCAGAGATTGATATTACAATAAATATTTTCTTTGCAATTATCTATATAGTAGTTACAAGTTTGTTCATTAAAGTTGCTTTAGGTATCAAAGACAAAGATCAGGATTACAGCAATTCATATTCAGAAAGATATTTGCAAGTATGCACTAGTACTCTAGGAATACATGTATTGATCGGAATTATAACAACTTTGATTACAATTTTATTTTCATCTTCTGGGGATATTCTTGTTTTTATCTTTATAGTGTTATCTTTATACGCATGGTTTGTTAATGGTCACATTTTTAGAAATGCATTTGACACAACGATGTTTTTTGGTTTAGGCATATCACTACTACATAGTTTTGCTTGTGTTTTCTTTATGATGCTTCTTCTACAAATATTCTTATGAAAATTCATATTCTTGGTATAGGCGGGACATTTATGGCGGGAATTGCAATAATAGCAAAACAATTGGGTCATGATGTATCTGGATCGGATAAAAATCTTTATGATCCAATGAAATCGGTTCTTCTTAAAAATAAAATTAAATTTGTTGAGAATTACAATTTTTCGGCCATAGATAAGGATATTGATCTAGTAATTGTAGGAAATGTCATGACTAGAGGAATTCATGTAATAGAGCAATTATTATCAAATCGCATTAAATTTTGTTCTGGACCTGAATGGCTCTATAATAATGTGCTTATCAACAAAAAAGTTATTGCTGTCTCAGGAACACATGGTAAAACTACAACATCATCCCTAGTTACATCGATATTAAAATTTGGGAAGCTTAATCCCGGTTATTTAATTGGAGGTATGCCAATTGGTTTCGAAGCTCCTGCAAAATTTACAAAATCTGAATACTTTGTAATTGAAGCAGATGAATATGATACTTCTTTTTTTGATAAAAGATCAAAATTTATGCATTATCGCCCATGGATTTTTATTATCAATAATATTGAGTTTGATCATGCTGATATTTTTGATGATACTGATGCAATAATACGTAGCTTTCATCATGTTGTTAGAATTATTCCTAACAATGGAATTATTATCTACAACAAAGACGATAAAAATATTAAGAAACTTTTAAAAAAAGGAGTTTGGTCCAAGACTATATCCTTTTCTACAAGTCTACGCGCTAATGCTGATTGGGTGTTATTACAAAAAGACAAATATATATTAATGGGTAATTCAAGAAAATATGAAATAATGTCATCGCTTATTGGTTTACACAATTATAAAAATATTTCACTTGCATTGATTGCTGCAAAGGTTACAGGCATATCATTTAAAAAATCTATTGAGGCTATAAAAAATTTCAAGGGAGTTAAAAGAAGAATGGAGTTTGTTGGCTCCATAAATAATATGAATATATATGATGATTTTGCACATCATCCTACTGAAGTTGAAAATTCTATTCTTTCCCTCAAGAGGAAATTTAAAGGCAAGAAAGTTCTTGCAATATGTGAAATAAAATCCAATTCAATGATCTCTGGAATTCATAAAGATAATCTCATTAAGGCATTAAATAAAGCCGATCAGAGTATTTTAGTTAAATCATCCATGTATAAATGGGTAATAAATAATAACCCTAAAATTAAGGTGATTGAATCTTATCCAAAAATACATGATTATATTAACTCTAATGAATTTAAATTTGATATTTTATTAATTATGAGTAACAAAAGTACTCAACCTTTACGTGATGCGCTACAAAAGTAATAAATTTTATAAAAAAGATGAAGAGTGGAGAGAAATTCTGTCTGATGAAGTATTTGAAATTACTAGGAAAAAAGGTACAGAGGCACCATTTTCTGGTAAACATAATTCAAATTACGAAATAGGTGTTTATTCATGTATTTGTTGTAATCAAAAGTTATTTGATTCATCCACTAAATTTGACTCAGGGTCAGGATGGCCTAGCTTCTATGCACCTTATCTTGATAACTCTGTTGAGGAACATAGAGATAACTCACACGGTATGATTAGACTAGAGGTTATATGCTCCTCATGTGGCGCACATTTAGGACATGTATTTGAGGATGGTCCTGCTCCTTCGGGAAGAAGATATTGTATTAATTCTGCAGCATTAGCCTTTGAAGGTAGTTCTGATGAATAGCGATAAATGTCCTATATTTCCACTAAAAAGCATCGTTTTGCCTGGAGGAGTCTTCCCATTAAGAATCTTCGAAAGAAGGTATCTAGATATGGTTACAAATTGCATAAGAGATAATACTGGCTTTTGTATAGCTCTTGTTCAAAAGGAGGATAAAAATAGATACATTGATCAAGTTTACGATGTCATGTCATATGTTGAAATTACTGATTGGAATAAACTTGAAGATGGGATATTGGGCATTAGTGTAGAAGGAAAAACTCTTGCAAAAGTGAAAGAGTGTGGTTTAGACGATAATAATCTTCTGATTGGGAAAATTGAACCCATCGAACCAGAAAAAGAATTTATGATACCTCAAAAATATCAGCTCTTATCAAAGTTCTATAGAAAAATCTATCCTGGTATTAAAGATTACATAAATTTTAAAAATGAGAGATATGCTGATGCTTCATGGGTTGGTTACAGGTTGACTGAATGCCTACCATTAGATTTAAAAACAAAAGCTTCATTAATCTCCCTCGATGATGCCATTCTAAGACTTGAAAAGATTTATGAAATAGTAAATAAATTATATAAAAATGAAATCAAGCAACTTTAAATCTCATCCGTAGTTACAGCTCCCTCGTTAGCTTGACTTACCAATTTAGCATACTTCAACAATACTCCATCAAGTTTTCTACTAGTTGGTTTTTTATACTTTTTTAATCTTTTAGTAATTTCAGATTTACTGATTTTTAAATTTAATTCTTTCTTAATCGAATTTATTTCTATAATATCATTATCCTTTACTATAGCTAGCGCTCCACCAATAAATGCTTCTGGAGAAATATGGCCAACAACAAAGCCATGACTACCACCTGAAAATCTTCCGTCTGTGATAAGTGCAACATCCTTTCCAAGTCCTTTACCCATAACTGCTGATGTTGGTGAAAGCATCTCTCTCATGCCTGGCCCGCCAACAGGTCCCTCATTTCTAATAACTATAACTGTTCTTTTTTTTATTTTTCCATTTAATATAGCAGATAATGCTCTCTCCTCAGAATTAAATACTTTTGCCTTACCCCTAAAAATATTTCCCTCTTTACCTGAAATTTTTGCAACTGAACCATCTGGAGATAAATTTCCCTTTAAAATAATTAAGTGTCCATCTTGTTTAATTGGATTACTTAGGGTTCTTATAATAGATTGATTTTTTGGATAAGGTTTTATATTTTTTAGATTTTGACGTAATGTCTTTCCCGTAACTGTCAAACAATCTCCATGCAATAACTTAGCATCTAATAAGATTTTCATTAGTGGAGCAACACCTCCTATATTTATCAGTTCTGACATACTATATTTTCCACTTGGTTTTAAATCTGCAAGAACAGGGGTTCGTTTTCCTATTCTATTAAAATCGTTTAAATTTAATTTAATTTTTGATGCTTTTGCAATAGCAATCAAATGGAGCACAGCATTAGTTGAACCTCCAAGTGCCATCACAACAGTTATGGCATTCTCAAGAGATTTTTTGCTAATTATATCTCTTGGCTTAATGTTTTTCTTTACGCAATTCATAAGAGCGTGTGCTGACTTTTTACAGTCATTCTTTTTACTTGTAGAAACGGCAGATTGTGCTGAACTATTAGTTAAACTGAGTCCCATAGCTTCAATAGCACAAGCCATCGTGTTTGCAGTATACATCCCACCACAAGATCCTGGGCCTGGGATAGCTTTCTTTTCAATTTCCTCTAATTCTTGATTACTGATTTCTTTATTCGCATTTTTGCCAACAGCTTCAAAAACAGAGACTATATCTATTTTTTTTCCTTTATGTGACCCGGGGAGAATTGTTCCACCATACACAAATACAGAGGGTCTATTTAATCTAGCCATTGCTATAACGCATCCAGGCATGTTCTTATCACACCCGCCTATTGCTAAAAAACCATCGAAACCCTCACAGCCAACTACAGTTTCAATTGAGTCGGCAATAACTTCTCTTGAGACGAGTGAATATCTCATCCCGCTAGTTCCCATCGATATACCGTCAGATACGGTTATTGTATTGAATACGACAGATTTGCCTCCACAAGAGTCTATATTAGACGCGGCCACATTAGCCAAGTTATTAATATGCATGTTACAAGGAGTGACCATACTCCACGTTGAAGCTACACCAATTTGAGGAAGTTTAAAATCTTTTTTCTTAAAACCAACAGCTCTTAGCATAGATCTACTGGGAGAGCGATCTTTACCATCAACTATAATAGATGAATACTTTCTCATAAATTCTATTGTACCAACTTACCAAAAATATTAAATCTCCAACCTTTTAGAAATCTAACATTTTTACTACCTCTAGCAAAATTTTCTATATCTTTCTTATTTGCAATAAATGATGGAGCAATGTTATATTGATTAGATATAGAGTGCATAATATCATTACACTTTACTATTTGTTTATGATATTCATCAATATCAAGAAGTTTATTGTCTTTTCCTAAATCTTTCGAATGCTCTGATATAACCTCTCTTACTTTATTAGATATTTTACTTGATAATTTAGTTTTTGTGATCTCAATAAGTTCATCAAGATCATTTAATTTACAAAATGCTGCTTTAATAATAAAAGAATCTGTCATAACCCATTTTCTAGGAATATCTCTTGAGATGGCATCCTTTTCTCTGAGCTCAGCTAGTTTTTTAATCATTGTCATCTGGTGATCCTTAATTTTATTTGGAAAATTAATTCTTTTCCATATATCTTCAGGTTTAGTAATTACATTATTTATTTCTAAATCATTCAATATTTCTTCTTCACACCAGTCAAGTTTTTTTTCTTTCTCAAGTTCATTATACAAAATATGGTAAAGATCAATTAAATAGTTAACGTCGTCACAGGCATATTTTATTTTTTCATCTGAAAGTGGTCTTTCGAGCCAATTAGTTCTCCAAGAACCTTCTTTAAGTGAAATATTAAAATATTTTTTTACCAACTTTGAATAGCTAGGATTAGATTCGCAAAATAGAAAATTAAAAGCAATTTGAGTATCAAAAATATTTTTTGGATAACACTCATAGTGACTATAAATTGACTCGAGGTCTTGTTTAGAAGAATGAATAATTTTTTTAATAGAATTATCTAAGAAAATTTCTCTTAAAATACCTTTGTCAGTTATCCTTATTATATCAATACAATAATTATTATTTGTAGTAGAGATTTGAAGGAGTGCTAATTTTGGAAAATATGTAGATTCTCTTACGAATTCAGTGTCTAAACCAATTATTGATGATGTTTTTATCTCCTTGGCGATATTTTTTAAGTTTTTGTCCGTATTTACGAGAAAGTTTGGCATAATTAGAATACTAACATAATATCAAATAATTCAGGAATACTTGAAGATATGCTCAACATTAATAAAGATACTCATATGATTGAGGGAATAGAATTCTATGAATCTCCTAATTATGATCATAGACCTAGTAGTGTAGACATAGACACTATAATAATACACTGTATAAGTCTTCCCCGTGGTGAGTACAACAATAATAATATAATTGATTTATTTCAAAATAATCTCGATATATCTAAACATGAATCATTCTCTAATCTCTGTGATCTAAAGGTATCCTCTCATATACTCATTACTAGAGAAGGTAAAGTAACTCAATTTGTCCCTTTTAATTATAGAGCATGGCATGCTGGTGATTCGCGTTATAATAATAGGAAAAATTTTAATGATTTTTCAATTGGTATAGAGCTAGAAGGAACTACTGATACAGAATTTACATCAGAACAATATACGTCTCTTAACGAGGTTATTGTTGTATTAAAATCTTTTTATGCCAATATAGTTAGTGACAACATTCTTGGTCACAGCGATATTGCACCGGGAAGAAAGACAGATCCGGGAGATCTATTTGATTGGAGTAAGGTAAAATGATTACTGGATTATTGATAGCTTTTAGCTTATTGATTGAATATATTTATAATCCTATCTCAAATTTTAAAGACACCTATGTCTTAGAATTAACAATAGATAAATATAAAGAATATTTTAAAGGATATTTTAAAGAGAAATATATTCTCTACCTTCTATTTCCAGTTATTATATTCATTTTATTTAGTATCGCTATTTCATTGATTAATTTTATCTTTCACCCATTTTTTGCTTTTTTATTAAATTTAATAATCTTAATATATTGTCTTAAACCAGGAGAATTTAATAGAATAATTGATCAAACAAAATTAATTAGCGATAACAGTGAACCAGAGCAATTTGATAAAAAAAGAGCTGATTATATTTTATCAAGTGAATCTACAAAAGAATTAAGCGATACTCGTTGTTCAGTCTTTTATTCATCAACTAGAAACATCTTCAATGTTCTATTCTGGTTTCTTATTTTAGGTCCTGCGGGCTCTCTAGCATATACGTCATTTGATTATATGATTAATGGAAAAATAAAAATAGACTCTGCATCCAAAAAGAAACTAAAACAATTTGTTGGATATATTGAATATGTTCCAATTCATTTGACTTTATTATCTTTTGCTTTAGTTGATGATTTTGAGACTTGTAAAAGAAATTGGCAAAAAAAATCTACTGGAAAGGATTTGTATTTATCAAATATAGAGCTAATAAATACTATAGGATTTAATCTCATAGATCATGAAAGTGAGTTAGATAATGATATTTTTTATACAAATGCACAAATGATAATTTTTAGAGCACTACTTGCATGGTTAAGCATTATCATCCTTCTTATCTTTGGTGGATTTTTTGTCTGAATAATACTTGATTCCTATTTCTACTTTTTCTCTTTGATTTTTATATCTCCATATATTTGTATCTCTCAAAGAATAGATGCAACCACAATACTCTTGCATATAAAATCTCTCGCTCTTTGAAACTGCTAGCATATTTTGTGATCCATTATTCTTTCTCCAATTGTATGTCCAATAAGTGATATCTTTAAATAATTCTGTCGCCCTAATGCCAGAGTTATTAATCTGATTAAAATCTTTCCATCGCGAAATACCTAGAGTACTTGAAATTATATCAAAATTATTTTTACTAGCATATGATGCAGTTTTAAAAAACCTCATATCAAAACATGTACTACATCTCTTACCTCTTTCAGGTTCCCATTCCATTCCCTTGGTTAATTCGAACCAGTTTTCGACATCATAATCTGCATCTATAAAAGGGATGTTGTATTTGATAGCAAATTTCTTATTTTCATTTTTTCTTAATATATATTCTTTCTTTGGATGAATATTGGGATTATAGAAAAAAATTGAAAAATTAATCGATGATTCTTTTAGTCTAATAATTATATCACCGGAGCATGGTGCACAGCATGAATGAAGCAATAAATTATTTTTTCCTTTCGGGAGCTTTAAATTATCTGTACTATATTTCATGCCAAATTAAAAAATCTTTTTGTATTTTCAATTGTTATCTTACTTAAATAGTTTATATCTAGATCCATAGATTTTGCAACTGACTCAGCGACATAAGTTAGATATGCTGGTCTATTAATTCCATCATGGCTAAAATTCATATTATGTGGAATAAGGTATGGAGCGTCAGTTTCAATCATTAATCTGTCATGTGGAATATATTTAATAATATCATGCAAATGTGACCCTCTATTAGTATCAGTAATCCAACCAGTCAAACCAATATATGCGCCTAGATCTAAATATTTCTCAAGATGTTCTTTATTTCCAGTGAAACAATGAACTACAAAATTTTGTAAATTATCAGAATAGTTTTTTAATAAATTATAAAAACTTTCAAACGAATTCCTTTCATGAAGAAATAATGGTTTTTGCGTTTTGGATGCAAGTGAAAGATGAAGATCGAAACAATGTATTTGTGTTTTTTTTGACGAATATTCTCTATAAAAATCTAAACCACATTCTCCTATAGCAACGATAAGCTCATTGTCCAATAAATCTCTCATTAACTCTAGATCTGTATTTTTGAATTCTTTTGCATTATGAGGATGAAATCCAACAGTTGTAAAAAATAAATTAGGATATTTATTTATGATTTTGAGAGCATCGTATGTTTCTTGAATTGATGAAGACGTAATTACTGCTTTAATAATATTAGCACTTGTCATTTGTTTTATAACATTCTCTAAATCATCAAAGAGCTGACGATGAGTTAGATTTACACCTATATCAATGAATGGTGGTTTATTTTCCATCAAAGGTTTTTAAGGACAGACTCTACGGTTTCACCAATAACAGATGGGTTTTTTGCAATTATGATACCGGCCTTTTTAAGAATCTCTACTTTTTCAGCAGCTGATTCACCATGTGCGCTTACGATTGCTCCAGCGTGACCCATTCTTTTGCCTTTAGGTGCTGTTAATCCAGCAATGTATGCTATGACCGGCTTTGATAAATTGTCTTTTGCATACTCTGCAGCTTCTGCTTCTTGAGGACCACCTATCTCTCCAATCATTACAATTACTTTTGTCTCCTCATCCTCTTCGAATTTAGCGAGGTGATCTTTAAAAGCACTACCGTTAATCGGATCACCACCAATTCCAACGCTAGTTGAAATTCCAATACCTAAATCTTTCATTTGTTGAGCCGCTTCATAACCAAGAGTGCCAGAACGTCCTATCACACCCACATTTCCCTCTTTATAAATATGGCCAGGCATAATTCCAAGCATGCATTTACCTGGACTGATTACTCCCGCGCAGTTTGGTCCAACCATAGTCATTCTATCCTCAGCTTTATATCTCCTCATGTAACGTTTAACTTTAATCATATCATGAGCTGGAATACCATCCGTGATTGCAACGAGTGTTTTAATTCCTGCATCAGCAGCCTCCATAGCTGAATCTGCAGCAAATGCTGGCGGAACAAATAATATACTTGCATCAGCACCTGTTTCTTCTACAGCATCCTTGACAGTGTTAAAAACTGGACGATCTAAGTGTTTTTGTCCACCTTTTCCTGGAGTTACACCACCAACAACATTAGTCCCATATTCCATCATTTCCTCGGCGTGAAATGTTCCAATTTTTCCTGTAAATCCTTGTATTATTATTTTAGATTGTTTGGTAATTAAGATAGCCATTAAAATTTACTCTTCTAATTCTTTAAGGGCTTTGACGGCTTTATTTGCAGCATCTTCTAAGGTAAATGCCTCTATGTATTGTATTTTACTATCTTTTAGGATTTTAACACCCTCATTAACATTCGTTCCAGCAAGTCTTATCACTAGAGGTTGACTTATTGCTATTTGATTTAGCGCATCGACAATTCCCTGGGCGACCCAATCACATCGATTGATGCCAGCAAATATGTTAATAAGTATAACTTTAACTTTAGGGTCACCAGATATTAGTTTAAATGCTTTAACAAATTTTTCTGGAGTTGCCCCTCCGCCAACATCTAAGAAGTTTGCAGGTTGTCCACCTGCTAGCTGTATCATATCCATAGATGCCATTGCAAGACCAGCACCATTGATAATATTACCTATATCTCCATCAAGGGGTATATAATTTAAACCTCTATCAGCGGCATATGTCTCCTTTGGGTCCTCTTGAGATTTATCTCTTAATTCGGCTAAATTAGGATTCCTGAATAATGCATTATCATCAAAAGACATTTTACAATCTAACGCAACAACATGATCATCACCAGTAAGTACTAGTGGATTAATTTCAACCATTGTTGCATCTGATGTGCTAAATGCTTTATAAGCACCAAGTATTGCTTGGGCACAACGATTGATAGCTTTTGCTTCAAGCCCTAGTTTGAATGCAACTTCTCTTGCTTGAAATGCTTGCATACCAACTGCAGCCTCTATTTTAGTTTTTATAAGTGACTCAGGTTTTTCTTGTGCAATTTCCTCAATACTCATTCCACCTTCTGATGAAGCTACTACCATTATACTCTCAGTACTTCTATCAAAGACCAAACCTAAATAAAATTCTTTTTTTATAACTGTTCCTTCTTCAACATAGATTCGCTGAACAGTTTTACCTTCGGGTCCGGTTTGATGTGTGACTAGTGTTTTTCCAAGAAGTTTATTTGCTGCATCAGATACTTCTTGTTCGGATTTACAAACAATAATCCCACCTGCTTTACCTCTGGCTCCAGAATGTATCTGTGCCTTTACAACCCATAAATCACCACCAAGCTCAGTAGCTCTATCTTTTGCATTTTCAGGACTGTATGCCAATCCGCCTTTTGGGATCGATACTCCAAATTTAGATAAAATTTCTTTTGCTTGATATTCGTGTATATTCATTATTTTTTAGATTGAATTAGTTTATCAATATTCACAATATTCTCTGCCATTCTTTCTGAGGCAGCATCTATCATTCTCCCATCCAACTGAGCTGCTCCTCTACCCTCTGCTGCTGCTTTAGCTAATTCTTCAATTATTCTTTTTGCTTTGTCTACTTCTGCTACTGGAGGTGAAAAAACCGCATTAGCATGCTCTATTTGAGACGGATGTATTGCCCACTTACCCTCAATACCAATAGCAGCTCCTCGCCTTGCGGCAAGGATATATCCATCGGGATCATTAAAATCTCCAAAAGGACCATCAATAGGTCTTAAACCGTATGCTCGGCATGTTGCAACCAATTTAGATAAACCATGATGCCATTGATCACCTGGATAATCTGGATTAAGGCCACCAATTACTACTGTTCTTGCTCGGAGACTTGCTGCATAATCAGCGACTCCAAAATGCAGGGCTTCTAATCTCTCAGATGACTGAGCTATTTCATCAATGTTTACCATACCAAGAGCGGTTTCGATAAGACATTCTATACCTACTTTGTTTTTTAGATCTCTTTCTTGTTCAATTTGATTCAACATGCAATCTACCATATAGACATCTGATTTAACTCCAACTTTAGGGATTAATATCGTATCTACATATTCTCCAGCTTGACACATTATTTCAACAACATCTTTGTACATATAGTGTGTATCTAATCCATTGATACGAACAGAAATTGTTTTTCCAGCACTTTTCCAGTCTAAATCTTTGAGGGCCTTTATTACATTTTCTCTAGCTGAAACTTTATCATTAGGTGATACTGCGTCCTCTAAATCAAGAAATATATAATCAGATTCAGAATTAAGTGCCTTTTCAAACATTTTTGGTGAAGAACCTGGTACTGCTAATTCGCTTCTTTGCAATCTAGATCGTGCGTTTTTGAAAGACGTATGACTCATTTTGACCCCTTATATGTGCTATCTTTAGTCTATATAGCTTGATATCTATATTAATTATCTGCTATAACTCGATAAGTTTAGGAGAGTATAAATTATTTAAAGAAAAAATCAATAAATTAGAAGTATTATGGATAACGCAATTGATGTTAAAAACCTTAATAAGGTTTATAGGAATGGATTCAAGGCATTGGATAATATTAACCTTTCCATCAAAAAAGGTGATTTCTTCGCATTTCTTGGTCCAAATGGTGCTGGGAAATCTACAGTTATTGGCATCATGTCCTCATTGGTAAGAATTACTTCAGGAAAAGTTGAAATTTTTGAGAAAGATATTGCTAAATATCCAAATTCTGCAAAGAGAAATATAGGTCTTGTTCCTCAGGAATACAACTTGAATCAGTTTATACCAATACTTGAAACTATGATAAACGTTGCTGGATATTTTGGCATTAATAGAAGAGATGCAAAAGATAGAACATACAATTTATTTAATCAACTCGGTATTTGGGATAAAAGAAATGTAACACCAAGAGAATTATCTGGTGGCATGAAAAGAAGGTTGATGATTGCAAGAGCATTAATACATAATCCGAAGATTCTGATTTTAGATGAACCAACAGCAGGGGTAGATACAGAATTGAGACTTACGATGTGGGATTTCTTTCAAGAGATAAACAAAAAAGGCACAACAATAATACTTACAACCCATTACCTAGAAGAAGCAGAGAGACTATGTAAAAATCTCGCAATTATTCATAAGGGTTCAATTATACAGAATTCTACAATGGAAGATATTTATACACTTAAAAGAAAACATACTTATATAATTAAATGTAAAGATATAGTTTCAAACTTACAACTAGAGAAATTCCAGTTTACACAAAATGATTCAAATACTCTTGAGATTACTATTGATGAAAATTTTTCAGTAACAGATATAATCAGCGAACTAAAACTCAATAATATAGAAGTGATAAATATTATAAGTAAACGTAATAAATTAGAGGAGTTATTTATGGAATTAACCAAAGAGGAGATAAAATAATTGATTTCTTCATGGGTCATAGCTTTCAATACTATTGTTAGAAAGGAATTTCTAAGATTCGCAAGAATATGGATTCAAACAATATTACCATCTGTAATAACAATGTTTTTATATATCACAATTTTTGGTAATTTTATTGGTGACAGGATTGGCTCTATTAAATCGTTTCAATACATTGATTATATAATTCCAGGATTAGTTATTATGCCAATCATTACAAACTCATATATGAATGTTGTGGGTTCTTTTTATAGTTCAAGATTTCAAAAGAGTTGCGAGGAGTTATTGGTGTCACCAGTACCTAATTGGGTAATTCTTCTTGGTTATATAACTGGAGGAGTGATAAGGGCTTTTGTTGTTGGAATAGCTGTTTACTTTGTAACTATATACTTTACTGACTTAAATGTATTTAATTTAGGATTTGTAATATTAATTACATTACTTACTTCATTTGTTTTCGCCACAGCAGGATTTATTAATGCGGCATATGCAAAAAGTTTTGATGATATTAATATTGTGCCAACATTTGTGCTTACGCCATTAATATATCTTGGAGGTACATTTTATTCTATTGAATCCCTTCCTCAAATATGGCAAGACTTCTCTAGCATAAACCCAATAGCATATATTGTAAGTGCTTATCGATATGGTTTTCTAGGTATTGAAGAAATTGATATTTATCTCGCTCTTTTAATCATTGTTGTTTTTGCTGTATCTCTATTTATAATAGGAGTACAGATACTTAACAAAGGAGTTGGTATTAAAAATTAACCAAGCATTTGAAGTAGGGAAAATTCTGTAAATTCAGATACTACACCCGTAACGGTAAAAGTCCGAATGCCTACATGAAATGATGCCCATGAAGCGGGGAGGCTTCTTAGGATGGGAATTAAATTATTATGGGCAACTATAGCTTTGTCTATGTCTACATGTGTGCTCGCAGAGTCCTCATTACGGGAAATAACTATAACGCCTGAAATAGAACCAACTAGAATTATCGATACATTAAATTCTGTTGAAGTGATTACATCTAATGATATCAAAAACTCCGGATTCACCTCAATGAGTGAAATACTGGATTTCTCAAGCTCGATAAGTATAGGAAGCAATGGGGGATTTGGGCAAACTAAGTCTATCTTTATGAGGGGAACTGAGAGTAATCATACAAAAGTTCTAGTTAATGGAATAGAATTAAATCCTGGAACCTTAGGAGTCCCATCTATACAGCATATACCACCTGAAATCATTAAAAGGGTAGAGATTTCTAAAAGTGGTATGTCAAGTTTGTATGGAAAAGATTCTATAGGCGGTGTCATCAACATAATAACTAGACATGAAGATCATAATAGAGCTTCAATTATGATGGGGAGATTTAATACCAGTAGAGTCTCGATATCTAAAAACATGCGAATGAATGATCAAAAAATTTCTTTGAACATAAGTAGAATGTTATCAGATTCGTATAAAGCAAAAACATCATCTAATCAAAATCATGCATATGAGAATAGAGTGATAGATGTCAATTATAAAGTCATAGATGATTTTAACGAATATAGTATTGATCTATATCATAATACAGGATCAACGGAATATGATAGTTTTGGAAGTAATTTAAGTCAAATACATAAAGATAACCATTTCAGAGCTATGTTAGAGAGAGAATTAGGTGATAAAAAAATAATGATTTCTTATATACGCAAAGGAAATGAAATTAATCAATCAGCTTTATCAGCAACAGATTACACACATACAAAAACTGATTCGATAGTAATTGAAAACATATTTAGTGGTCGAACTTTGTTTGGAACAAGTTATACAGACGAATCAATGTATGAATTATCTTATGGAACATCATTCAAAACCTCTAATAAAATAAGAGATTTTTATTTCAATACCTCATATCAACCCTCAGATAAAATTTATTTGAATATGGGTTTGAGAAATACAAATCATTCTATCTATAGCAATTTTTTGGCAGGCAATTTTAATCTTGGAAAGAAAATAGATGATGATAACTTATTTTATAGCAGCGTATCAAAAAATTTTAGAGCACCCGATGCAACTGATTTATATGGCTATTCTGGTAACGCTAATCTCAAACCTGAAAAATCAATTACATATGAAATAGGGTTCAAATCCATTTCAACACTGGGTGACATTGAAATTTCAATTTTTAGGAATGATATAGAGAATCTTATTGAGTCAGATGGAGCTGTGATGCAGAATATTAATAAAGCTAGAATTAAAGGTTTAGAAATTAATTTTGCAAATAAGATAATTGATAATTTTAAGTATAGTATCAAATACACATATCAAGAGCCAGATGATATAACTAATGATACTATGCTATCAAGAAGACCAAGGAATAAATTAATCGCAACAATGTCCAAGAATTTTTCCTCTAATAATATTCTAACAGTTATACTCACCGGCCAGAGTAAAAGAGATAATTCGATATATGATACACACAGACTTGGTAGTTATTTGAAAGCCGATCTAAATTATAGTTCAAAAATCTATGATTATGATATTGGATTTAAGATAAGTAATATCTTTGATAAAAAATATCGTCTTGCACATAATTATAATACAGAAGGACAATCAATATATCTGACATTAATGAAGAATTTCTAGTATGTATTATGAGGCAATAAAAGTTATGTTACAATTTGACTATTGTAGGAATTTTAAGTATGTATAAATCTTTACATGAGTCATTGAAAAATAGTTATGTTGTAGTATTGCCACTAGTATTTCTAATGATTTTTTCAAGATTTATTACAGTTATTCCTAATTTTACTCCAACGATTTCGCTTATTATTTTTTTAGCATTTCTTCTGAAAGAGATAAGACTAACTTTATTTATTATTGTTACTTCGCAATTATTTGCTGATTTATTTATTGGATACTATGACACTATGATATTTGTCTACGGAACTTATATACTTATAGCAATCTTATCCTCTAATTATTTAACTAGCTTAAACTCCAGTAAGATTTTAATGATATCTATATTTACTCCATTAATATTTTTTATCACTACAAACTTCGGTGTATGGTTAATCATGGATTTATATGATAAATCATTATCAGGATTAATAGCTAGTTATATAGCAGGAATACCTTTTTTGAAGTCATTGACAATATCAACAATACTATTTTCCTTTACATTATATGTACTTTTTAAGCTAATTAAAAAAATTAAAACCGATTTATCTATACAAAATAATTAATCAAATTTAAGTTGACCGCCAGTCTTATATTCAGTCACACGTGTCTCGAAAAAATTCTTTTCCTTTTTAAGATCCATGATTTCTGACATCCACTCAAATGGATTTGTTGCACCCGGGTATTGCTCCGGCAACCCTACTTGCGTTAATCTTCTATTCGCAATGAATTTAATAAATTCTTCATATAAACTAGCATTAATACCCAAGATTGGTTTCGGCATCGTATCATAAGCATATTGTGTTTCGAGCTCTACTCCTTTGCGTACTAACTTAATCATCTCTTGTTGGAAATCTTGTTGCCATAATTCAGGATTTTCTAATTTGATTTGATTTATAACATCTATACCAAAATTCATATGCATTGATTCATCTCTAAGAATATACTGAAATTGTTGTGCTACACCTGTAAGTTTATTTCTACGTCCCATAGATAATATTTGAGTGAAACCTACATAGAAGAAAATACCCTCAAAAACTACGTAAAACGCAATCAAGTCTCTTAGTAATCTTTGATTATTTTTAAGTGTCCCGGTTTTAAAATTTGGATCACCTAGACTCTGAGTAAATGGCAAAGCCCATTCAGCCTTAGTTGCTACTGCAGGTATCTCTCTGTACATATTAAATATTCTTGCTTCATCTAAACCCAAAGATTGAACACAATATGTATATGCGTGTGTGTGTATTGCCTCTTCAAACGCTTGTCTTAGCAAATACTGTCTACACTCTGGATTTGTTATATGTCTGTATACAGCAAGTACAAGGTTGTTTGCAACCAAGGAATCTGCTGTTGAAAAAAAACCTAAATTAGTCTCAACAATTTTACGTTCATCTTCTGTTAAACCTTTTGGGTCATTCCACAGTTTTATATCATCATGCATCGCTATCTCTTCAGGCATCCAGTGGTTCGCTGAACCGTCAAGATATTTTTTCCAGGCCCACTCATATTTGAAAGGCACAAGTTGATTTAAGTCAGCTCTACAATTAATGATTGCTTTATCGTCTACACGAATTCTCTCTGCTCCTTGTTCAATATTCTCAAGACCTGTATTACCCAAGCTTAAATCACTATCGTTATTTTGATTTGATTCTATAAGCTTATCCTCGGAAGATTGACTTACTTCTTTAAGTTTTGGTTCAGGCTTATTCAAAGCCTCATTTATAGGGTCGTCCCAGTTATACATTTTAATCTCCTAATTTAATTAATTGCTGCCATCCTTTAGTGGCAGCTAAATTCTTTTTAGTTACTTTAAGTTCCTCTAACTCTCTCTTGATATTAACTATTGTATATAACAAAAGTGTTACTATTATTGCTATTGATGAAATAAGATATATCATTGGCATGCCTCACAGTCTGGATCATCTATTAAACATTGTTTAGCTTCTGTATCATTTTTAACCGCATTTAGAGAAGACCCAGAATTATCACTGGTGCTTTTTTCTACATGTGTAGCTCCTAGAGATCGCAAATAATAAGTCGTTTTCAATCCTCTTATCCATGCTAGTTTGTACGCACTCTCAAGTTTTTTACCATCAGTATCTGGAATGTAAAGATTGAGTGACTGAGATTGATCAATCCATTTTTGTCTTCTTGCAGCAGCCTCTACTAACCAACGAGTATCTATCTCGAAACAAGTTTGATACAAATTTTTCAAATCATCAGGAACTCTATTTATTTCAGATAATTGTCCATCAAAATATTTTAAATCCTTAATCATTACTTCATCCCAAATATTTGCTTTTTTAAAATCTTCTATTAAATATGGATTGATGACCGTGAACTCCCCTGATAGATTAGATTTAACATATAGATTTTGATATGTAGGCTCAATAGATTGGGAAACTCCGCAAATATTAGATATCGTTGCAGTTGGTGCAATCGCTAAAGTATTTGAATTTCTGATACCATATTTAAGAACACGTTGCCTAAGGCTTGACCAATCTAATTGTTCATCCATATTTACATCTAAGAACTTCCCTCTAACTTCTTTAAAGTTTTTCAAACTATCAATTGGCAAGATCCCTTTACTCCATAAAGAGCCATCAAATGATTCATAAGAACCTCTTTCTTTTGCTAAATTCATAGAAGCTTCAATAGCATAGTAACTTATGCATTCCATGCTTTTATCCGCAAAATCAACAGCTTTATCAGACGCATATGGTATTCTTAATTTATATAGTGCATCTTGAAAACCCATAACTCCTAATCCTACGGGTCGATGTTTTAAATTCGAATTTTTAGCTTTATCAACGCTATAGTAGTTGTAGTCAATTACATTGTCTAACATTCTCATAGCCGTAGTAATAGTTTTTGATAACTTATCTTTGTTAATTTCGTTGTTTTCATCTATATGTGAAACCAGGTTGACTGAACCTAAATTACACACCGCAATCTCATCTTGAGATGTATTAAGTGTAATCTCTGTACATAGGTTGGATGAGTGAACAACTCCTTTGTGTTGTTGCGGAGATCTAAGATTACACGGATCCTTAAAAGTAATCCATGGGTGGCCGGTTTCAAAAAGCATACTAAGCATTTTTCTCCATAAATCTAATGCTTTAATTTTCTTAAAATTGGTTATTTTACCTTTGGCAGCCTCTTCTTCATATATTTCATATTGTTTTTCGAAAGCTAGACCAGTTAAATCATGTAAATCTGGCGTATCATCTGGAGAGAAGAGCGTCCACTCCTCATCATTATGAAGTCTTTTCATGAAAAGATCTGGTATCCAGTTAGCAGTATTCATATCATGAGTTCTCCGTCTATCATCTCCAGTATTTTTTCTGAGTTCTAAAAATTGTTCTATGTCAAGATGCCATGTTTCTAGATAAGCGCACATTGCTCCTTTTCTTTTGCCACCTTGGTTGACCGCAACGGCAGTATCATTAGCGACTTTTAAAAAAGGTATCACTCCTTGGCTCTTTCCGTTTGTTCCTTTTATGTATGAGCCCAATGCTCTAACTTGAGACCAATCATTACCCAAGCCACCAGCAAATTTTGATAGCATTGCATCATCACTGATGCCTTGGAATATTCCTTTTAGATCATCAGGTATAGTTGATAGATAACAAGAGGATAGTTGAGGCCTCAATGTGCCAGAGTTGAATAGTGTTGGCGTGCTACACATGAAATCAAAGGATGATATTAAATTATAAAACTCAATTGCCTTCGTTTCCCTATCAGATTCATTAATAGCTAAACCCATAGCTACTCTCATAAAAAATGCCTGCGGGAGCTCAAATCTTTTTTCTTTATGATGTATAAAATACCTGTCGTAAAGTGTTTGTAAACCTAAATAAGTAAATGATAAATCCCTTGAAGAGTCTATCGATTTGCCTAATAGATCTAAGTCATAATTCAAAAGTTCTTTATCTAATAATTTCAATTCACTTGCTTTAATAATATAAGATTTAAAATAATCTATATAATTTTTTTGCATGCTCTTAATGGTTGGTTGAGAATCCTTATGATCCACAAAAGTAAGAGCTTCTTCATATATATTTGTCAATAATAGTCTCGCAACGACATATGAATAATTAGGATCTTTTTCTATCAAAGGTCTAACAGATATTAAAATAGAGCTGGCTAAATCCTCTTTTTTAATTCCGTCATATATATTTTTATCGATAGCTTCATAAATCAAGTCTGGTGATACATCGTCAATTCCAGCACAGCACTCAGATACATTTAATCTTAATCTGGATATATCAAGTGGTTCTGTAGATCCATCGTCTAAGAGGATAGATTTTTTTATAGGCAAATCTTCAATGCTATCAATTTGATTTTGACTTCTAGCTTGTGCTCTCTCTTCACGATATATAACATAAGCTCTTGCAACATCTTGGTAACCAGCTCTCATAATTGCGAGCTCGACTTGATCTTGTATATCTTCAATATGGACTACTCCTCCTTCGGGAAATCTTCTCCGTATAGCAGTATCAACTTTGTTGGCTAACGACTCTACTTCATTGTGAATCCTAGTTGATGCCGCGGCGCTACTTCCCTCTACGCTCAAAAATGCTTTAGTCATGGCAACAACTATCTTGCTAAGGTCATACGATGTGACTTTTCCATTTCTTCGCATAACCCTGTATCGTCCAGGAACTGGAGAAACAGTCGCACTGGAGCCTACATCAGCGGATGTCGAGGGCTCAAAATCTGGGTTTTCTTGTAATTCTTCTTTCATTTTTTAT
>MDSZ01116526.1_pt1 | contig 30738 bp, 24 predicted proteins | sample 811201 | NCBI WGS metagenome assembly MDSZ01 (sample SAMN05326647, study PRJNA326480) | marine metagenome | isolation source: seawater | place: Indian Ocean: North | collected 2010 | reverse complement strand
TGTTATTTCATCAAAATCAGTTTTTTCGTAGATGAATAAATCTGGTCACCTGTATCATTATTTGCAATTAACTGGTAAAAATACATACCAGATGGTAAATCCACCGCATTCAATTTAAAGGCATAATGCCCTGCATCAAGATTTTGATTGACCAGATCCATCACTTCTCGGCCCGTAAGATCATAAATAGTCAGAGACGCATATCCTTTCGATGCCAAATCAAACTCAATAGTCGTTGTCGGATTGAAGGGATTGGGATAATTCTGATTTAACCCAAACGACACCGGAATATTGCCGCTTAAGTCGTCTTCGAGCCCAAGAGCGTTCACGGAATCGAGTTCAGCACGAATCATCAAGGCACCATCAAAATAATTGGTGAATGGTTCCCATCGCCGATTGATATCCTCCTGAAACATTGGCATATACCGTGCTGAGAATACTTTCGCCAGGCGCGGCGAAATCCACCGACTCATGATAAGTAGCCCAGTGATTCCAAACATCGTTTGTGCCGAGAGCAGTCACAGAAATCACATTTTCATAGCTTGAGGGGTAGTGAGCAGCATATTCTTCATTGCCAAAATCATCGCCATTCCCGGCGGAAGCGACAATGATGGTTCCATAGTTATTGTGAGCAACGTTGATTACATTTTGTGCACCTCCGCTGAAACCACCACCACCCCAACTACAGTTAATGATGTCAGCTCCTGTCTGAGCTGCACACAAAATGCCGTTGTAACCACCATAGATTCCGTCCGCATCCTCTTGAGCACATTTGATAGGCATGTGCTTCACTCTCCATCCTAGACTTGCCATGCCGAGATTGTTGTTGGTGGTAGCACCGGGTACTCCAGCCACATGTGTCCCATGCATTCGATCCGGACCACTGGGAGGTCCTACCGGATTGTTGTCTTCCATGGCAATATCCCAACCGATGAGATTATCCACATAGCTGTCGCCATCATCATCCACACCGTTCAAGTCACCTGAGTCGAGCTGCCACGATCCACTTACATACTCGATTGTCGCTCCATCACCATCGTAGTCCTCATCCAGATTCTGCCAAAGGTTATCAATGAGATCAGGATGATCCCAATCACAGCCGGTATCTACAATCCCTACCACAATATTTTCGTCGCCCGGATTATCTCCCCCCGCTATATCCCACATGTCCCACGCATCGTCAGCGGTAACCTGAGGAATATACCACTGCTGACTGTACTTGGGATCGTTGGGTTCGTAGTCTAAGCGGTAGATGGGAACACGTTCTGCAAAGAGGATGTGCTCATCAGACGAAAATTCACTTACCACTTCTTGAATGTTCATGCGGACATCAGGCAGTGTCACCTCATAAAACCTGCTGAGGAAAATATCACCATCACGGTCGAAATCCGTGGCCTTCGGGAGCCACTGCTTGACATTGGTAGCCCCCACTTCCAGTAGTAGCTGATCAAACGATTCAAAGCCTGTAATAGCACCACCGCGTGTCTCCAAGACTTCAATAGAACCCAAGTCATTCTTGAAATAGACTCGAAATCTGTCAGCGTGATAGACACCATCCAGACTTGCTGCAGTGGCGACGCCTAGCAACATCACTATGAACATAAATGTTGATAATAATTTCTGCATCAGATACATCTTTTCATTCTTTTACTCTCTCTCCCTACAGGCGTTCCCACATTAGAAACCGCACACAGGTCAAAAAGACCCATGTGCGGCTCCCAAATAATCTCTCTCGCCTGAAAAATTGTTACTTTACGAGGATCAGCTTCTTCGCTGAAGAGTATTTCTCTGTTTCAATCCGGTAGATGTAAACACCCGTTGCCAGATCACTGGCATCCAAGTGATAGCTGAACCGGCCAGCAGGGAGAATTTCATTCACAAGAGTTTGAACCAACCGTCCTGTAACGTCATACAGCTCCAGCATCACGTGCTGCTCTGACGGAAGATCAAACGGGATGAAGGTCACCGGGTTGAACGGGTTAGGATAGTTCTGCTTTAGTGCAAACTCCATCGGCAACTGAGCGTTGTCAATCGGATCAACGGACACTGCCGCATCTACCTTTGCCCGGATCATGAGATCGCCGCTGTAACCCAAATCAGCTATAGAAGCCCACGCTTCTCCGGGAATCTGGTAGTAGCTGGCATCATCCGGACTGTCAGTATCCAGGCCGAGTTGCGGTGAAAGAGACGTCTCACCCCAACCAGCGTAAAATCCTCCTTCGGAGATCACCAAATCTGCCGAAGAAACATCCTTCTCGTTCCAACCTACTATGACACTGGAGAAAAGGAGCGTGGTCCCAATCTGACTACCAGGCATACCACCCTCACCATCGTCAGCCCAGATATAGACCCACGTTAGACCGCCTTCGCCAGTAGCATAGTACTTCATCGATACGAGCGTTACCGGTTCTTCCGGCACAAAATGGACTGCATAGAATCCACCGTCACCCAGAGGTGTAACGCTGCTCTCGGCCGACCCATCATCGTACGCCATCTCATAGATGGTCGCCGCTTCCGGCATAGCCGATACTTCATTGGAGAAATCGCTCTCCACTTCTTCCGGAGTAGAGTAGTTGTAAATTGCCGTAACCACGTAATAGTAAGTGTTACCGTTTGCCACAAACGGATCATCAAAAGTAAGATCAGGCCACGCCTCACCATACCAAAGTGGTTCGGTGTAATCGCCACCCTCTGAATGGCGGTAGATGTTGTATACAACTTCCTCTTCCTCACTGCCGCCCACCACGGCACGAATGCCCCACTCGCCGTCAGGCAGACCGTTAGCTTCTGCTACCGACTGCCACGTCGACCAACTGCCAAAACTGACGTAACTGTGAGAAGATGGGATAGCAGTCTCATCTAGAGGAGAGTACATGATAGTGGCATCATCGAACGTTCCTGCATCAAAGGCAATGACAAAATCACCTTCGAACTCCCAACCTTCAGCGGTCAGGTCAATGTCATTCCACGTTCCCGCGGTCAGGGAGATGTCTTTTGAAAAAAGAGGAGTATCTTCAATGACACCTCCGAGGGCATCGAAACCGTAAACCGTGGTTTCAGTCCCTGTGTTTGATTCATATCCATAAATGCGTGCGGATTCTACTACTGCACCGAATGGAGCAGTAAAATATTCACCAGCCCAGAATAATCCTCCGGTAGAGTAAATACCGTTCGTGAAATAGCCGCCGCTTCCGTCATCATTATCGTAAGCGATCTCACCGCCTTCACCACCAGCACCTACAGGATCCCAACTGAGAGAAACGAGCGCATCAGACGCTACAGCTGTCAGGTTCTCAGGAACGGGAAGTTCTTCCGTGAAGGTCTTCTTCCAAATCCAGACATCATCAACAAATAATCCGTCACCATTTCCGCCGTCATCATCACCATCAATGATGGCCCTCCACCGTAGACGAATATCATTACCAGCAAAATCTGAAAGATCAAGTTGGGCGTTCCCGTTGAACGGATCACCCGGATCATAGGTATCCCATCCGGCTCCGCCTGGACGATCAATATCACCATAATCGTAAAATATATCAGTCCACGCCAATCCGGTTGCAGACATCACCACCTGATCGTCAGCGTTGTCGTACATTAAATTACCTGAATCAGAGTTATCTACAGAAATATCGTCAAGGAAAAACCCGATAAGTCCCGGTTCATCAGGCGTGGCCCAAGCTGGATCGGACCCAAATGCAAATCGAAGTATCACCGATTCTCCGGCGTAGCTGTCCAGATCGAAGCTTGCATCTTCCCATCCGCTGCCGTAACCTCCCCAACCGGGAGTTGAGCAAGACTCACCGTTATAGAACCAGCCGTAGCAGCTGCCGCTGGTATAGGAAGGTGAACCCATAATAGTTTCCCAAGTACTCCCGCCGTCAGTCGAGATCCTGACATTGGCGGCATCCCAACCGTCAATCAGACAACCCCCAGTAGTCTGGGGAGGACCTTCATATATCTCAATAGCATATTGCAATTTGAAGGTAAGAGTAGTGTTTCCTGATGATGGAACTGAAATCTCGGGAGAATCGAGAAACGTCAGCCAACCGTTGGAATATCCGTTCAGTAACTCATCACCGCACCACCAAGAGTTCCCTTCAAAAGCGTTAAAATTGGATGTGTGCCAAGGTGTTGAACTCATATCCGCCACGTCAACTTTGTAGTAATCTTCAAGCATGTTATCACCGCTACCATCAAAATCGGGGAAATTGCACCAGAGATCAAAAGAAAAATGGATACTTTCGTTCTCATCCTCATTTATCTCTGGTAAAGAGACCACTGGGGTAATGAGAGACGAGGTAGTAGCGTAGTTATCATCGTCTATATTAAAGCTGTGCGTAGGGCTGCTGGAACTCTCTTCCGTCAATGCCCAGCCAGTCTCATATGTCCATCCTGAAGCTCCTGACTCCATATCATCAAAAAAGGCCGTAGTTGTGTCTCTGTCAGAACTTCTATTTTCAGTAGCACCTTGCCAGCCAGAATCTCTGTCAGCTTGAAAAACAAGTGACTCTTGTCTGCTAACGCTGCGTTTTTCAGCACTTAGTGTTACAAACACTAGTGAAATCGCAGTTAGAAAAATTAATGCCTGTGTCATTCTATTCATTATTATACCTCTTAGTTGTGTTGAAGGTTAGTTCTTAAGTTAACTCTTTTTTGCAAAAGAATTTTGTACTTAAGATAACTTACTTCTCTTTTGGAACATGATGCTATGATTTTTGTCACATTCTCACCTTACGATAGCAAATTTTCCCACACGCTGCCTATCGTCGACTTCTACCACATAAATGTACAATCCTGGCGCTACCTCAGGCCCGTCCTGATTATGGCCAGATCTCAGATTCCACCAAAGATTTCCTTCGTATGGATCGCTCTGTTCGAGACTCGTAACCAACTCACCTGTAATGGTATAGATGAGTATCCGGCATTCGTTCGGCAGCCGGGCAAAACGGAGAAGGCGACTACCTACCTTCTCATTGTAAGCTGAATGGACTATGTATGGGTTCGGTACCACTCGAATAAGGTCAAGATCATCTTCCTTTACTTCATGGGATTTTCCAAACTCACTCATATCCACAACCCATGCATCTCCATCTGTGAAAAATTTCTTCATCTTCACAATGAGATATTCACCATCTGACCATGGATAATATGGTTTCCACGGACTGTCGTTTATTCCATCACCATCATCATCAATAAAACTGTACGGCTCCACCCCGGAGTTGGCTTCTGTAGCTTCCCATGCCATTATACGCTGTTGAACCATATCACCTTCTTGGTAGCTGTCTGAAGATGACCAATCATTAAGTCCAGGTAACAGCTCTTCCAAATCAAAATCATTAGTAAGGGTGAACGTTTGTACCGGCGTCAGGACGGTATCTATTTCCAGCGTATCACCCTGAAAAATCAGTGGTTCATTTCTGGTCCATTCACAGTCTCCAAATCCTTCTGCAGATAAGGGAGGCGGAAACGAATATCCCTGATCCAAGTGTTTTAATACTACTTGGCGTCCGGTAGTAATGTTAGTTACTCTCAATGGAACACGAGAGTAAGAAGAACTGCAAAATTGTGATGATGTTGAATCCGTGGGGGTGGAATAAAGGTCAATTTTGTAATCGAAATTCAAACGGCGATTAAATGCAGCAATATTAAAATACGTTAAAGTTCCTTCCATGGCGTCAATGGTTGAACTGTCAGCAAACCAAATAACCGTATCCACAAGAGCAGACTGATCCTCAGGAATAAAGTCCTGGATATTGTCGAACCTGAAACGGATGCCGTCCAGCATTTCGCTATCCCGATTCACTTCGGTGATGGAGCGATATAGTGGAATAAAGATTTCTGAGCCGCTTTCAGTTGCTCCCGGCAAATCGAGGAGCGAATCTATCTGTGATGCTGTAAGAGTATCTGTACCAAAAGACTGCTCGATTTCCGCTGGATTCTGGCTGACGCTGTCCGTAATTTCATACACATATACCACAGGATTTTCACATGCCATCCCTTCGCCCGCCGTACTTCCCAAATCAGCTTGTATTTCAAACCGTAGCATTGAACTTGAAAGACTGTCCCTATCAACGATGATGTAGGAGATGCCACCTGTTCCTAGGGTGCTTTCCTGGCGTATGAAAAAAGACTCTATCTCATCTTCGGAAGGAAACGATACATTGCTAGCATAATAACCTGGAATTACCGTTACAAAATTTAGATCGTCTTGACTCGATCCAGTATTGCATTCAAGACTGGGATATCCAAGGGTGGGATTTGGTTTCCCATTCAGTGAATCGGGACCGATAAAATGATCAGGATTAGAAGGTGACCATGTTGTATCTGCAATCCAGGTGGAATCATTATCATCCCATACAAACTCCACATCAAATGTTCTTAAACCCATATCGTAGGAGATAACCGAGTAAGTGTACTCTACTCCATCCGTCACATTTGAATCCACAAAGGTGTGCTGAAGTCCACTATTCTCACCCAGATTGAAACGAGGATTGAGGGGGTCAGGCCCTGAAATTTCAATCTCCCGTTTGGGATCATTTACGGCACAATCGGACCCGTACATACAAAACTCCTCATCTTCCTCTTCAGAGAGATCAAATTGAGCAAAGGGTTTCCATCCCACAAAATTACCGTCGTAGTCATAGAGCATCTGATCGGGACCTCCCCAGGTATCACCGCCGTCAGTACTCTTGTAAATTCTATATCCTTCAAAATCGGCATAACCCGTCACAGAATCAATAGATGCTTCCGCTTCACTATCCCATGCAAGGAATACCCGATGGTGCCGTGTGGTAGCAAACAGCCTTGGTGTATCAGGTGGGGGAAATCCTTCCTCGGCTAGAATCCCGGAAATCAACACCACCATAAAGATCAATGGCAAAAGTCTTCTGTAGCGTAAGCTCTTCATTAAACTACTTTTCTGATTACCTGCCTAAAACTCCAAACCGATACTGACCTGGTGCATTAGATTTAGGATTTCAAAATTGATAAAAGCATAGTCCACCATTGCAGTCATTCCGCCTAACTTGAAGAGGAGTCCACCACCGGCAGCAAAACCGGCCGTGTCGTGCCCGATGTTTGTCCCGGCACGAAGAAATGCCATCTCACGGAAAGAATATTCAATTCCTGCGTTACCGTGGACAGTAAAGTCGGTGGGATTGGTTCCATCCAGCGCCAGCGAAAGACGGTGCGAAGAACTCTTGAGTGTGGCATTATCGGATGGTCCCATGATATCTTTCTGTATGCCAAGACGAAACATCAGCGGCAAAGGGAAGCTCTCCGTAACTTTATTGAGCCGTCCATCAACATCTAGACTGTCAGCCACAGGAACTTGCAATCCTTCACCTCCATATTGAACTTCAGGACCGAAATTCGCTACACTCATCCCCAACACAATACCGAAAATACCAGTATCAAAATTTGACCCTATATCAAAAGCCACAGATTGCATGTTGGTGGTGTAAATCTCATCCCTGATATAGTTAAGCGTTGCTCCCACCTTCAACCGGTCTGTCATCCTACGGGCGTAAGCCAGACGGAACGACATGGAGATGACGTGATAATCTTCCCCTGTACCGTCAGAATAATCCTCGGTTGTCACACCGATGGGACCGGAATCAAGATAAAAGATGTTTATACCAAAATAATCACTGGCCGTAAGACGGGTTCCGTATGACATGACATTGTAAGTAATGTCCGCCACATAATTGGTTCGAGACAGGTAAACCTCTGAACCCTCGAGATAGGCCACCGCTGCAGGATTATACGGGATGGCACTCACCCCCTGCCCCGCAGCCACAAAGGTTCCTCCCATACCGGCTGCCCGGGTACTCGTCCCCAGCTTAAGCCAGTTGGCTGCAGAGGTGGCTACCTTGGTAACAACCTCAGGGATATCCCTGTACTGAGCTTGAAGCAAGCTCGTTAATACTATGCACAGAACTGTTGTTCGATAGATTTTTTTCATCTTACCACCGCAAATTTTCCTATGTGAGTTTTACTCCCTGACTCAACTGCGAAGATATAGAGTCCCGGGCTGATTTCCTGATTATTTACTGTCCTCATATCCCAGACATGATTCCCATTATCAGGGTCTGAGTGTTCGAGAGTAGTCACTCTCTCACCGGTGACAGTAAATACTGTGATTGTGCACTGTTCCGGCAGATTTGTGAAGCGAATCTGCCGAAGGTATTCCGTCTCCGAAAAACCAGATCTTTGTATATACGGATTGGGTACCACCTTTATTTTAGTTAAATCATCCTGAGGTGGTGATCCCGGATGTACCTTAACAAAGTTTGCATCTAGCACGGTTGTACCTTTGGAATTTTCAATGAATTCGTAACCGTCCGGTGAAGACCAGTTGTCAGGATTGGCATAACCGGGAATCGTATCCGGTAAGAATCCGCCGCTACCGTCCGGAACCCAGTCTACTACAAATGGAGCTTCTACACCCATATCGTATGCCGTTATTGAGTAGGTGTACTCCATCCCATCGATTACATTGGAATCCACAAAGACATAGGTGTATTCCTTGCCATCAAATTCAACGGGCTGCGGTAATCGGATTTCGTCGAAGCCGGTATCACTTCCCAGACTAAACCACGGTGCATGCGGATCAGATCCTTTAATGCTTCGACCTCGATTCTCTCCTGCGTCACACTCGTCATTCTCATAAATGCAGTGAACCGAGTCTTCTTCGGCACTTAAATCAAACTGAGCATACGGCCTCCAGCCAACCAGCACATCGCTGTTATCATAAATTCGCTTATCGTTGGAACCCCAGGTGTTGCCACCGTCTCTACTCCGGTAAATCTTATATCCCTCAAAATCGGCGTAGCTGGTTACCACATCCTTGGAACTTTCAGCAATATCATCCCAGTAAAGGGTTACCTGACCGTGATCAATCTCTGTATAGACAGTGGGCTTACTGGGAGGAGTATATCCCTGGTAGTGGGAATTGTACATAATTTGGGCAAAGGTAGCATTCTGGATCAGATCCTCGTAATCTTCACCAAAAATGATGCAAAACGAGAAAGGCGCTTCTTCGCCCACAGCCATATCAAACGGACCGCAGCTCATGACAAGTACACAGTCCAACCCTTCTTCTCCGCTCAGAAATGCATCCTCTCGCTCCAATCCTTCCAAAGAATCGAAATGAGGATTCAATTCCGAACCGAGATCCATATCCGGGTTCGCAGTATGGAAGAACCAGGCGTGTTCATTTTCACTAAGATTCACGGTATCGCCCTGTATCACCTTCAGCAGGATTTCCTCTCTGTTTTTGGCGACAGGCCGACCGAGATCACCGGCGCAGCAGTTGGTGTTGCCCTCTCTATTTACCACCCCCGGCCGATTGTACCAGTCAAACCAGTGCCAGTCGGTCATCTTCAGCGGTTCACCGGGGTAAATGTCCGCAAATCCGTCCTGATCCAGGTCTATTTCATCTGTGGCTAAGGGTGAATCGAGAAGCTGTGTGGCCACAAGGCCAAGATCAGTAGCGGGACCGCTCACGCCGTCGTAGTCGTAAATGAGTGCCATGCTGATGCGCAGTACCTCACCACCCACTTCCGGACAGCCGTCCGGAAAGAATTCAGGTGATGTCAGGCAGTCTATGTACTCCATGAAATCATCGGCGTTTGTATGGATAGCGCCGCTGTACCCATTGATATCACCCATGGCGGCATCAGCGTCCATGTAAAATCCCAGTGAAATATCCTTGTAATCAAAACCCCGTCCGCGGTTGAGCTTGGTACCGTCAGGCATGATCATCCCTTCCCCGCTCAGCTGCATCCCATCTTCATCAAGGATCGGGATTTGATTGCCGCTGATGTCTCTCTCGAAGGCAAACCAGTCACCACTTTCATTCCTAACCCGCACGGTGACAAACATGATGTCTTCAGCATAGGAAACACCATAAGAGTGAGCTTCCGCCATCACCCGCAGACCCAGCGGATAGCCGGTCTGTTCATATTCGTCATTGGTATCGACCATGTTGGCACGGTGGGTCCATCGGTCATCGAATTCCATATAAACATCTGTATCAGAAATAAAGCGGCCTGGCGCCACCTTCCAGCAATCGGGGTCCTTCCGTGATCCGCTGCAGTTCGTGATCCCTTCTTCCTCCCACAGTTCCGGCTTGTCGCCCCAGTAGTCTTCGGCCCACCACCCCGGCCAGAACGGCTCATAATCTCCAGTTTCATCACTGAATTCCATTGGCCATGTCTGGGAATAGGTGCTATGGGCAAGAAGCGGATAGGTATCCCCCGCATCAGTGAAAGGTGTGTCGCTGAAAATATCTCCAGCCGTCACTTCTGTACCATGGGTATTAATTCTAGCGTTTGTAGAAGCGTGCCAATCTGTATTTGTGGAGGGACCCCACCGGGTGAACCATGACTCTGAGACGGCCGCCCCGTAATAAAAATATATGTCGTCGGCTGTCCATTCTTCCAAATCATCACCGTATTCATACACATCGAAATCATCAGCCCGGTTCTTTAGCTTTGGTCTCAAAGCCCACGGTCGGATAAGGCCAATCTTTGTAGTTGATTTATTAGGATCGTTCTCTCCTTCTACACTGATAAAGATAGTTCCCTGGTCATTGTCAATACCCCACTGATAGGAATCTGAGATATCATCTATAGAAGATTTCTTCGCAATACTGTCAGGATCCCAGGTACCCGCGTCATCCTCGGCATCAAAAACTATACCCACGAAATTGGTATCTCCATCCTCAAACCAGGCCTCATAAGCATCCGATGACTCCCACGACTGACGAATAACAACACCGCCACTCTCGGTGGTTGTGATCTTAGTCCATTCAAACCGTGATGAGTAAGCTTGACCGGGAACCCCTGAAAGGAAGCTCACCGCCGGTAGATAAGAATAGTCTCCCCAGAGGCCGGAAGGATGCTCATCCCAGTTGATGAAATTACCATAGTTGGAGACGGCATTCTTTACTTTTCCCTGAATGAGGAATCCCTTAGCCCGATCGTTCATGGGATTGGTTGGAAACGGAAAGTCACCGATCTTCAGTGCCGGTCTAGGGCCATAGCCACCCAGGGGTTCACCCGACAGTCTTGGACCCTGCCGTTCGGTACCTGACAATAGAACAACAGACAGTAGGAAGATTACCGACAAACGCATCACAATTGTGCTATTCAAACTCAAACCTCACAAAAAAGTTGATCTGTCGAGGTGAGGAGAAATACCACGGCTGATCGAAATATGAGTTGGAGAGATAAGCCTTCACGCCAGCTTCATTGGGGTCTGTTCCAGGAAGCCCAACATAATTTGTGTAGTAACTGCCGGGATCATCAGCCTTGCCTGTAAGAGGCCAGATGTCTACCGAATTCCGTATGTCGAACAGGTTGAAAACGTTCAGCCCCAGCATGATATTTTGTCTGCCATATTTGATCCCTTTGGAAAAGGATAAATTAAAGTTTATGTAATCAGGAGATCGCTTGGAGTACTGATTCTTGATATCGAGACTGGGATTCCGGTCACCCGCCTCATATATGTAGGGTGTATAGGGATAACCTGACTGGTAGAAGCCGGTAATTCCGCTACGGATGCCAAAAGGCAGCACTGTGTAAAGCGAAAGGGTCAGATCGTGGGTTCGATCGTAAGGCATCAGGAATTCCTGAGACGGTGCATCTACGAAAATAGTACCTTCAGCCGCCCAGTCGTGGGCCTTGTTGGCCTTGGCAACGGAGTAAGTGTACTGCATCATTCCGCTTAAGCCTCTTCCCCGACGTTCCAATGTAAAGTCCACACCTTTTGAACCGCCGTAATCGCCATTGTCGAACACCTGATATTCGTACACGCCTGAACGGTTGTTCTTAAACGTCACCCACTGGTCCATATCCCTAACCCACGCAGCGATACTGTAGCGCCAATGTCTTCCCACTTGAACATTGTAAGCCATTTCATAAGATTGACTCCGTTGGGATCCCATGGTGGCGTTGCCCAAGGTCCCTCCGCTTTCTTGGAAAAGTTCCTCAGGATCTTCCAATCGACTGGTATTCAGGTAAACGTTCATGTAAACGGGCGTCTGGTAATAAACCCCGTAATTGAAAGTGAAAGTAGAACGATCAGTGATGATGTGACTGATCCCTAGACGGGGGCTGACCTTGTAGAACCATTGAGCATCGGTGAAAAGAACTTCCTGATGAGCCAATCCGGCGAACTCACTTACTTCCTCCTCACCCTCATCCCAAATTCCGTCTTCATCTACATCAGAAAAATACCACGGTTTTCCGGGAGATAAATCACCGGAAGGATCGGCCCAAACCTGGGTTTTGTAGTTTACAGCATCCACCCGAACACCAGCATTGATCACCATCCATGGTACTTCGAATGTGTTCTGGATATAGGCAGCGAACTCTATCGGCTCGCGGAAGTCATCCCACTTGCCATTCTTATTAGCATCTGTATACTCCTCGCCTTCTTCCCAACGGCCATTCCCCTCTCCCGGATCCGCTGCTACGTAATCCAAATCTGTAGGCAGAAGACCGTCAGGTCCGGTGTCCTCCCAGTATTCAGCAAATGTTTGGATAGAAGCTGCTGTTCCAAGCCATGGACTTTTAATCTCGTAGAAATTCAGCCTGTGAGACTTCAGATCAATGCCGGAACGCAATTTAAACTCATTTGTGATCTGAGAGGTAATGTCGAATCGAAGCTCACGAGTGACTGCGTTAGAAGTTGAGTAGAAGCGATCGTGACCGCCAAAGACATGACCTTCAAACCAGCCCACACCACCGTATTCAGCTGAAGGCATGTAATAATTGTATCCACCTGGTTGATAAAACAGTACATCATCTAGGGAATCCGGGTTTTCGTCAAGATAAGGATCCTGCAAATAATGCTGCAAAACATGTGAGTAGCTGGAGAAATTCTGATAAGATTCATACATCTCAGGTGCCAACCAGTATGAACCGTCCCTTTCTTGCAGCGCCTCTACTAACTCAGGACCGTCCCATTCGCCATCTTCGTCCAGGTCTTCCCACGGCTCACCTGTGTCCCATACTCCATTTCCATTTTGGTCAGTAAATTCTTCGGCAACTTCCCAGTTATAGACGCCCGGATCAGCTCCAAAAAACCAGCCGCTCCGGCCCTCTAGCAACCCACCCAGATTATAGTGCAGAGTATCACCATTCTCGGAAATGTAGTACGGGACCACATCCGGATCATAAGGATTTGACATGCTTCTATCAGGACCTGCAGAATGCCGCCATTCAAACCAATCGGGATAGCCATCGCTGTCACTGTCCTGCCAACGGACCCCTTGGAACTGTTCCTGGGTAAACTGGGCGGTACGGACGGTATAGAATGTCTTGCTGGTGAGGGAGTGATTTATTTCCAGTGAAATCCGTTCCGTGTTCCGGAAGAGTTCATTTTGCCCTTCATCCCAATACAGATATCGGGGATTGAATCCTTTCCTGTGGGCGTCCACATTCCAGTAAGAAAGGTTGAATATTAACTTGGGAGAAAACTTGTAAGACAGTTTACCGAAAATATCGGAAGTCCTATCGTGACCGAAACCGCGGAAGCCCGCCACCTGATCCCATGGCTGAACCATGTTGTTGCGGTTTTCGTTGACAGTACTTTGGTATCCTGGATCGTTCTCGTCTGGAGGATCAAGGTAGTTCTCTTGTCCCGGTAACAGTTGGTAAACAATGTCATCAAATTCATAGACTTGGTAAGATTCATGTGTGGTGAATTGTCCGGAGAACCAATAACTAAGTTTCTTGAACACGGGTACTGTGCCTCCAAAACCTATGTTATAATCGTTATAGCCTCGTAGGTCATCGTAATCAGATCCCATAAGGGCACCGACAGAACTGGTTGAATACTTGAATTGGTAGCGGAATTTGTTTCCGCCGGAATTGGTGTGCATGTTTGATACCGCAGATATAGCATCACCATATTCAGCATTAAATCCGCCAGGCTGCCAGTCAAATTCTCTCACTGCGAAAAGATTTAATCGGGTACCGTTTCCGATGCCGCCGTAGATGGGATTCCGGATATAGAGTCCATCAATCATGTAGGCAATCTCCCCTGCGCGGCCCCCTCGAACGTGAATCTCTTCCAGACCACGTTCTTCATGATCAGGAATACCTTGCCTTCGGCTCTCAACCTTGATTACTCCCGATTGAAGCGTGTACAATTCGTTCAGATCGCGCATGGGTAATGAAGTAATAGCTTCGCTATCTACTGTCACTTTCTTAGTAGTGGAGGCTTTATCCACGAGGGGCCGTTCTGCCACAACATTCACTTCGTCACCGATCTGAGACTCAACAGGCAGTTTGAAATTCAGCCACATTGATCGATCCATTTGAACAATTACATCCGATACAGTCTGCTTCTGATAACCCATCATCATAACTGAAACGCTGTAGGTCCCCACCGGTACGTTCAGGATGATGTAGTTTCCGTTGACATCAGCAACAGCGCCAACTTCAAGAGACTTAATGTAGATCTGGGCACCAGGCAAAGGGGCACCCTCTACATCAGACACTTGACCACGGATAGTACCGTCTGTTCCGGCAAATAGTTGTACGCCAACAATCAACAGTGTAGCAATAACAACTATAGTTTTTCTTACCTCTATCATCCTATTCATCTACAGGCAGCTCCACTCGTTGGAAACCTGAAGTTCTGTGGAAAATATACGGATCGTTACCTAGCATGGGAAGGTCTTCAAGCTGATCTAATGTCACTGTACCAGACTGTCCCGCCATTCTAAAAGTAGTGCCAATCCCAGACGAAGTCGCTCTGCCGAGCTCCCAGCGGGAAACGGCAATCCACTCCTCAGAAGTTCCCGCCAGCTCACTCCACCGTACAAAAAGATCATCTCTAACGATTCCCAGTCCTTCCGCCAACCATGTTTCATCCCGCTCTCCGTACTCGACACTACTGCCTATCATAGTCATTCTAAGAGTACGTATGACCTTGAAACTGTTGGTAATGGTAGTATCAGCGCCGGGGCAATCATCTATAGTAACAGCAGTCCAACCTGCATCCTGATAGCAGATAATGGTGCCATCTTCCTCATAGCCGCGAATTTTCTTGGCCGGCACGGTTATAGTATCCGACTCCACCTCAAAACGTTTCTCAATTCTGTAGATGGCAACTTCAGTGGTATCGTAGTATTCCTCCTCGACAATCTCTCCATCCCTAAGTTGTCCACTTGGCGTGTAATACAATATTTCTTCATCAAAAACATCCCTATGCCAGAACCCACTTTCCAAATCCGAATCACTCCAGTAAAATCCGTAAGGCTTAAAGTAGCTGGGCTGAGTTACTTTATAAACATTATCATCTGTTCGGAACATGTGATAATCATGCTCTTCTCCCTCATCCCACTCAGACTTACTGATAAAGTATTCGCCCTCAGCACTCCCACTGGAAAGATGAGCTATGATTTCGTTAGTATATAGAACCACCTGAGAATCTATATCAGCTGTTTCAACAGTCTTTTCATCTACAAAAACATATTGTTCGATAAGATCTTGATAATTTGCCCCCCATCTTGTTACCAGTGAATCTCCTACTTCGATGGTCTCCAATATCACAGGATTTTCGGGGTCAACCCATGAAACCAGAAGAGTGCTGGGTGAATTGTTTATAGCAAACAGTCCTTCACCCTCATTCCAAAGGCTGTCGCCGTTTGCGTCTCGAAATGATTCTTCTTCATCCAGTTGTCCGTTTCCTACATCGGTGAATGGTTCACCTTCATCATAACTTCCGTCTTCATTAGAATCAGTGTAATCTTCAGCGTCGTCCCAAGTCTGGTTACAATTGCGATCTTCAAAAGGCTCACTCAAATCATATTCATCATCACTGTCCAAATCCAGGAATACTTCAGCTGGGTCCCAAATTCCATTGCCCAAGTCCTCACTTCCTTCAGCAGGATCCCAGACATTATTGTCGTTACAATCCGTGTTAATGCGAAACATAAGGGAGTCTTCAGCCAGTTGCGTCCGGTCATCGAATGTAAACGTATGGGAAAAACTCAACGGGATCTCCCCCGAGTAGTAATAGGTGGTATCTGTCCACTCAGCCGAATCAACAAACATAATACCTCCGCTTATGAGTGGAGTATCCACAATAGCAGCATAGGTAATAACATCCATGGTGTCCTGATAGAGGACAGTCTGGGTCTCCTGAACCTCATCGGAGTTGACAGGGCGGTACCGCTGCAGTTCTGGCTGCGGTTCGGTATCCCACTCTAACCGGACCAGGTTGCGAAAGCTCTCCGAGAAAATGGTAACTGAATCTTCCAGCACTTGTCCCATAATTGTGAGAGAGTCAATTAGTTGACGTTCTGTTGCATCAGCATCATCAGAAGTGATCTCCACCAGAAATTCCGGAAAAGTCTGGAGGGTCAGAATTGGAGGAACATCTCCGTAGAGGGAAATGTACTCGTTATACGTCAGGTTGATACGGTTATTTGAGCGAGTGAACCTGTAGAATTCCACAGACAGATCTTCAAAGAAATTATAAAAGTAGTCAATAACATCACCTGTTGACCCGTTACCTACCTGACTTTCCCCTAAAGTGTTTTCAAGGGAAATCTCTTCAGTGGTTTCCTCAGAAGGTTCTTCGAAGATTTCTTCGCAAGCAGAAACAAAGAAAAATAAGGATACTGCAATAAACAGTGAAATAAGTCTGATCTTACCAGGCAGTCCTAAAATTTTCTTTGTCTGATTCACCTTATTAGACTATTTACTTCCATTTATATAGTGGAAAGTGGCGGACTTGCATCCGCCACTTCGTCCCAAAGCATCATTCTGATTTCTCTTAAATTCAGATTATTATTTCAAAAGTACCATCTTGCGTGTTTCACTTCTGCCGTCGGCCGACAAACGGTAAAAATAAACGCCTGCACCCTGATCGGTACCTTTCCAGATAACATCATGATTACCTGCATCCATCTCTCCGTTAACCAATGTCTGTACTTTCCGGCCAAGCAAGTCAAAGACTTCCAGACTCACATCTGCTGTTTTGTCCAAACTGTAGCTGATGACGGTCTGTGGGTTAAATGGGTTGGGAAAGTTCTGGGTCAGGCTGAACTTGACAGGTATGCCTTCTTCATCTTCAACACCAGCTTCTCCCCAATTTACATTGGCAAACCAAAGTCGTTGTTTGTAGTCTTCCGGCCCGCCAGCAGGTGGTACCGTTTCTGTTTCGTAATCCGGAGCCATATAGACAATATAGCACTCCTCATCTGTAGCCCGGGGGGCCAGATGAGGGTGGATTTCATCGACATCCAGACTTATGGTGTTCGAGATGTTCATGGGATCAGTCCACGTTGCGCCGCCGTCTTCAGACCGGACTGCATAAACATCGAAGTTGAACCCATGCTCCGAGGTATCAGAATAGGCCTCCCACGTGCAGTACATGATGTCTGGATTATCCACACTGAAGCCAGCCGAAGGAAATATCCTTTGGTAATTGGGTGTAGCGTACGAGTACAAGTAGGTGACATCCATCGGTCCCATGTAACTCGCTTCCCATCCTAAGGGATCATTCACCGGGTCATCATTCCACATGTGATACATACCGCACCCTTCAATCCAGTAGATGAAACCTCCACCAGAAGGGACAACAGGAGCAAAAATGTGGAGCGTTCCTTCCGAATCAACCTTGAGTTCGAAGTCGTATGGAATATAAGCCTCGGTGATCTCCGTTGAATCCGTATCGGAGGCAACATAGTACTCCGGAAACAGATCGTTGTCATCGAAGTAACTGTTCAGCCACTCAGATGGAATGTAGTAGAACGGAGTACCGTTATGTCCGGTTTCACTCCAGCTATTACCATTATCTTCAGTCTTACGTATCATAAACGTATGCGCAGTATCCGGAGGTGTCTCACCTTCTGTGATAACGCCGTCGAAATAACTGATCACTGCAGAATATCCCACACCATCCTCATTGACATCTATGATAGCAGAGCTGGTATAAGAACCTGTTGCAGTCTCCGCTTCAAATTCTTCACCGGTGTAGAGCTCTATTGCATCATTGAATGCGAAGTATCCGGCGGTATGGAAATTGGAATGGTAGAAATATCTTACAGAAGCTAACGAATTCGATGAACTTCCGCTCCAGCCTGAGTAGCTAACATTGAGTACAGGAGTGCCATCAGCATCATGAGTAACTACGGGACAGGCTACCCAGTTATCAGCAGGATCACAAGGAGTTGGATTACATCCGTTATTGATATCAAGTGGCGGCGTGAAGAAAGAGCCCCCGCCATAAAAGAACTGATCCCATGTATAAAGAGGCCGGCCGCCATAGTCTCCGCCACCGGCACCGGTGGTGTATTCATTCCACACCAGATACGGATATTCAGATCCACCTGCAGCGCTGGGATAACGGGCCAGAGATTCTCCAGGATAACTGAGATTCAATCCGGAGTAGATATCCCAAGTTTCGCCATCTGACGAGAAAGAGGCACCTAACTGACCTGAAACTGATTCGTTAGCAATATACCACTGGCGGAAGCACCAGGTAAAACCATAATTGGGTTCCCAATGCAGTGGATTGGTCATCCCCAATAGCATACCATATCCGTTCCGGGATGAGTCCACCAACACGGATGTAACGTCCACATCTCTGGAATTAGGATAATGAATGGCAGATGGTCTAGGTAATTGACTCACGCTATACTCTTTGGCGTCACCCTCCATGGGGAAAACATAAGGGGTCGTCTTCAGCGCCTTAACGCTCCGCTTCACTGCTATAGGTGCATCTGCAGACGCTATTGCAGTAAGAAGGATAAATGCCAGAAATACTGTAGCTCTTTTCTTCATTTTCGCACTCCTTTTTGTATAATGCTGTAAAGATAATATGTTCAAATCGTGTGCTCCAGTTTAGCCGTTCTTCATCTAATTTGCAAGAGAGGATTTTATGATGGTGTGAGGTGTATCACGATGACCCGTTTACCGCTTCTCCAAAATGTTATCAATAAGACCGTATGATTTTGCTTCATCAGTCGTCATATAAAAATCCCTGTCGGCATCTTTTTCAATCTTTTTAAGTGTCTGGCCAGTTTGATCAGACATAATTTTATTCAATCGTTTTTTTAGTGAAACAATCTGCTCAGCCTGAATAGCAATATCGCTGGCGGCACCTTGAGTTCCGCCCCACGGCTGGTGAATCATGACTCGGGCATTCGGGAGTGCACACCGCTTTCCTTTGGTACCTGCTGCCAGAAGTACAGCAGCCATACTTGCTGCCTGCCCCATACAGATTGTAGATACATCAGGTTTTATGTAATTCATGGTGTCAAAGATTCCCAATCCTGCAGTCACAGAACCTCCGGGAGAATTAATATAGAGTGAGATATCTTTATCAGCGCTTTCAGCTTCCAAAAAAAGAAATTGTGCAATTACCAGGCTGGCGACGGTATCATCAATTGGATGCCCTAGGAAAACGATTCTCTCTTTTAATAGACGAGAATAAATATCATAGGCTCTTTCCATCCGTCCTGACTGTTCTACCACCATAGGGATTATTTGTGATTTTGTCATATCGTCAAATCCTCATGTGATCTATCTGTTTTGTTCACTTTGTTTACGGAGTTCACTGGTTTTAATCTCTACTTCATCAATTTTGGCAAAAGATTGCAGCAGTTCAAAGAGTTTTTTTTCTATCATCTCAGATTGAAGTCTATCTCTATTACTGGGTTTTTTGTAAAATCGTTCAATTTCCTTCGACTGATCATTCCCACTAAATGATTCAACAATTGAGATTACTTCATCCTGAAGCTCTTGATCACTCACATTGACTTTTTCTGCTGCTATGAGAGCTTTGCGAATTAAATACCATTTGACACTCCGTTCAGTAGGGGACCGCATTTCACTTCGATATTTTTCTTCATCCAATGTCTCACCATTCCGGCTGCGAATATCCTCCACAAGATTGTCTAGGTAATTGTCAATCATGGAAGGGGGAACATCCAAATTAGTCTGTTCCACAAACCATGTAATGAAATTGTTCCGAAGTTGAGTCTCGGAATCACTTTCCAACCGTTTGTTAATACCTTTGACAATGTTATTTCTCAAGTCTTCTTCGGTTTCCGCATCTGGGTCGAATTTTTTTATGAACTCTTCATCCACTTCCGGAAGAATTTCTTCCTGAACATTTTTTACTGTAAGCTCAAAATCTGAAGAACCATTTTCTGTCGGAATAGAAACTCGTACTGTATTTTCTGCGCTCAAACCGGTAAGCAGATTCAAATTATCACCTCCGAAAACTCCCTCTCCCACTTTGATATACCGATCTTCAACCCTGCGACCTACTATCGGGTATCCTGTCTCATCCAATTCCTGCATATCTACCAGAAGAAGATGGCTCTCTTCTGAACCTGATTCCACAGTCTTTAGCTCGGCCTGTTGCTGACGCAAATCAAGGAGATATCGATCTACATCCTCATTATCAGAGAGATAAACATTTCGGGTCACTTTTATTTTTTTTCTATACTTGGGTAGATTGACTTCCGGTTCCACCTCAAATGTAATTGTAAAACTAAGATCCTCTCCCTTTGTAAAATCTAAATCTTTTACTGCTGCCCGGTTTATGGGATGCAGTTCCTGTTCATCAAGAGCTTTAGAGTAATAACGTTCTACTGTTTCCTGTGCAAAATCGGCCTCGATCTCTCCACTAAATTGCTTGAGTATTTGGCTTTGAGGAACCTTTCCTTTTCGATATCCGGGAAGTTTTACATTTTTCTTAAAACGAGCAACAACAGCATCGTAATGTTCCTCTAATTCACTCCACGGTACCGAAATGGAAAGTTCCCGCGTGTAGGTATTTGTCTCTTTGGTTTTAACTTTCATTTAATTAGTCTGCTGTAAAAAGCTCGAGAATATACGGTTTCACTTTTTTGTCAACAATGACTATCAGGAAAAATCATTGAACAGTTGAGCCCACATAATCTACTTAAATCGTAATGTCATTCCACCTTTATAGATGTACCAAATCCCCACCATCTGGATCACGTGATAAAGATCGTTGTGGTTGAAATGCTTATGGATTGTAAATCCGCTCTGCTGAACAGCGGCACCGGCTAATGTAATGATCAGACCTAAAAGAAAATACCCACTTCCCGGATGATCCCCATCCATGTAAAGGTAAAGAATCAGCAGAAATACTATAATCATAGCCGGAGCGTAAAAGCGGACTACGTTGGCGAAATTGCTGTCGCGTATGATGATATAGATATACACTCCAGTAGCAAGAAATGCGATCCAGCGGAGAAGTTTGTATCGTTCGTACGGGAAGGCAGCAGAAAAAGCACTTAGCAGCATGTAGCACGTAGTGAGCCCGATCATCACCAATGCCGCTTTCCAGACTATATCTTTCAGTGCCAAGGAAAAGTGAGGTCCAAAACCGTGAGAAATACCACCTAGAAACGCCCCTGCTGCGAATACGTACAGACCAACCGTAAGATTGTAGTGAAAGGGGTGAAAAGTCTGCCAATAGACATCAGCCAGACGATTGGCAAAGTAAACACCCATCCCCGCCAGAATGAGATCCGTGATGAATGTGGTCGGTTCGTAGATTATGGGTTTCACCATTACTTTAGATTCCAGTGCTAATCTAACAATTCAAAATATCAGAAGGCAGATTTCTTTTCTCCACAATAGATACACTCAGTTCCCATCTGCACCTGGAATCCGCATGTGGGGCAAGTCCACTCTTCAAGATCTTTTTCCTGTGCATTGGAACGCACACTATTTCGTCGGGAAGACCAATACAGAGTACCGGCAAAAAGTACAAAGAGTGCGGCAAGAACAAGCCAAAAGAGATATTGCATCAGAACTCTATAATCACTCCGCCAACAGGCATTGTTTTATACTGCCAGTACATTTCTTTTGTACCGTCCGCCAGGTAAATATATTCCCAGGGATTGATAGAAGGACCTAGTTTACAGTAAATAATATCAGATTTTACTGGCGGAGACGATAAGCGAGTCCCTCTACAGCATTGATGAATTTATCTACTTGTGCAGACGTGTGAAATAGTTCATCCATATCCTGGAATGAATCAATAGGATAGCTCTCCTCATCATAATCGAAAAGGAAATTCGCTTCCAGTTTCAATACAAAATCACGAATTGCGGGTTTGGGGACTTCTTTTTCTCGTAGATAATTTATAAGGATCCTTATACACCCTTTTGAGGATATTTGAAATAAAGAGATGAGTCCCATATCGGAATTGCAGCGAAAAGTGAGTGTACCCAATTCCCTGCCACGTCCCCAAGATGCATCGTCAGCTGCAAGTTCGGTAAAATTAATGATTTTTTCAGCCATCCGTACAATCTCACGATTCTGTCCCTTACGGATACTGGCCATCATTTCTTCTTTATTCCAAGTCACCTGTTTTCACCCCTTACCAAATTAATAGAATAATAAAATGCTAAATGATCACATGGGAATTTACCAACATTCCTGTGAAACAGAATCGACTTTTTTTCAAATATTTTAGAAATATATTTCCCTTCCTGCCCTTCACCCGCAACCATTAACTTCTCAGCATGATCGCCACTCAAGATCACCGCCTCCGGGGAATCATCTTGCTCATCATGACAGCTCTACTCTGGAGTCTCGGTGGGCTGCTTATAAAGCTCATTAACTGGAACCCCATGGCTATTGCCGGGACAAGAAGCGGTATCGCCGCCTTAATGATATTTCTTTACCTCCGCCGGCCGAAATTCACCTGGAGCAAGTACCAACTGTGGGGTGCCGTCGCCTACAGCGCAACGGTACTGCTCTTCGTGCTGGGGAACAAAATGACTACTGCCGCAAATACGATCCTCCTCCAGTACACGTCACCTATTTGGATAGCGCTGTTCGGGGGATGGTTCTTGGGTGAGCGGGTAAAATGGCGAGATTGGCTGTTCATCACTTTTGTTCTGTGCGGGATGGTGCTTTTGTTCATGGATAAGCTCTCCGTCACCGGTTTCTGGGGTAATATTGCGGCGGTGGTAAGCGGTATCTCCTTCGGCTGGCTAACGATGCTCATGCGGCGGCAGAAGGCGGGTTCACCGGTAGAGACCGTACTGCTTGGGAATATCCTGACTTTCATAATTGCACTGCCTTTTATGGCTCAGGGGCCGCTTCCTCCGGCAGGTGACTGGGTCTATCTGCTGCTGCTCGGTATCTTCCAACTTGGACTTTCTTACATCCTTTATGCTGAAGCGATAAAACACATTACGGCTCTCTCTTCTATTATAATCGCCATGATTGAGCCCATTCTGAACCCTTTGTGGGTGCTGCTGATTATTGGAGAAGTACCGGGATCGTGGGCTGTGGTGGGAGGAGTGATTATCTTGGGAACGGTGACTCTACGAGCGGTACGGGAGGCTGGAAGAGCTTAAATATTTTTTACCGAACTAAGCCTACCTCTTCAGCTATTTCATCAAATACTTCCATTGTGATGGCTGGATGTGAAACAAAAAGTATTCCTAGCTTATTTGTCAAAGCAATAGAAAAACGTGTAGTGGTTTCTACATCAGGAAAATCAACTACTAATACCAAATCATCTTTTCTCCTGCCTACCAAAACATGTATTTGAATTATTTCGCCGCCATAGTCTTTTACCATTGCTTCAATTTCTTTAGTCCTGCCGGCTGATACATCGCGAAACATCTCAGCATCATACGTACCAAACATATAGAATGTTTTCATATAATTATCCTCCAAGACAGTATTTGTTTTCTAAGCATTTTCCAACCTGTAGAATGTAGAACCTCTAACGTTAAATAGCAATATCAACTAAAAGGAGTTTGAAGAATTAAGGATTATCTACTTGTGATTTATGATGTGAGAGAGTCTAAACGAGTTTTGGAAAAAATGAGATAAGACTTATTTCTATAATACAACTTTCCTGGAAACAGTTCCAGTCGCCCCTTCCAACCGTAAAACATGTATACCACTCACCAGTTCAACTCTCAATCACTTTTTTGTGCAGAGAATCCAAAGCCCCTTCCACAAGTGCTTCCACATCAAGATTTTCCTCTGCCTTTTGAAGCTGCTCGACAGTCGCCTTGGTAGCGGGCTGTTTGGGTAGAAAGTAGGCACAACAGTCCTCATCAGGAAGTATGGAAATATCGTAAGTACCGATTTCCTTAGATCTGTTGACGATCTCCTGCTTGTCCATTCCCACCAGAGGCCGGAGGATAGGCATAGACGTGACCGCCTCAATAGTCTCCATGTTCTCTATGGTCTGAGACGCCACCTGACCTAACGATTCACCGGTAATTACAGCATGAGCTCCTTCCCGCTTGGCTAGTGCTTCAGCAATCCTGAACATGAATCGACGGTAGAGGATGATGCGGTATTTCTCATGGCACTTCTCGATAACCTCTTCCTGAATGGGTGCCAATTCCGCCAGAAAAAGGGTAGTCCGGAGCTGGTGCTTCTGAAATATTCTGATAATATCGTGTACTTTCTTGATGGAAGCATCGCTGGTGTATGGTACAGAGTGAAAGTGTAAATAATTGATAAACGCACCTCGCTTCATCATCTGCCACGTTGCCACCGGCGAATCTATCCCGCCTGAGATCATACTCAGCACCTTTCCTCCCATGCCTACTGGGAGACCGCCAAAACCGTCAATCCGATGAGCGTAAACAAACGCTGAATCCTCTACCAAATCAATGTGACAATTCACATCAGGCTGTGTAAGATCCACTTTCTTTCCGAACTTCTCAACAACGGCAGCGCCAATCTCCTCGTTCATCTTCTGAGTTGATAGTGGGATATTTGGATCTGACCGCCTTGTGGTAATGCGGAATGATTCCCCCGGAAGCGTGTTGACGAACTCTAATGCTGCTGCTTCCAATATCTCTTTTTTTTGTTCCATCCGAGTCGCCGGAGCAAAGTAAACAAGTCCGAATGTATTTCGCAGCACTTCCTTCATGCAGTCCAGCGATTCTCTACCAATCTCCGTCAGCTCGATGACGATCCGTCCACGGACAGTTCGGATTTCTACATAACTCCCCGGGCAGGCGGCTTTCAAACCGGCTTTCATATTGTCCTTGAGTTTTCTCTCAAACTGCCGGCGATTCTTCCCTTTGGTTCCGATCTCGCCGTAGTGGCAAAGGATGTGAGTCGGCACCATTAGAATCTGCTAGCTAACTGAGCACCCAGGTGAGCTCCGTAGAAAAGACATCCTGTGGCTAACGTACCAATGGCAAGGTAAATATACTTCAGTGATTCAGAAGGAATCTGACACTTGTTGGTCCAGCGCCAGATCAACAGACCGGTAAAAACAACAGTTGCCAAAAGTTGTGTCGAACCGTGCGTTTCAAATATAGGAAAAGGATTTTCCATATGACCAAAAAGAATGTCAGAAGAAAATCCGCTTATGACTCCAGTCAACGCACTTATTACACCAACTAACAGACACCACCAACCGGCATGACTCAGCGATTCTTTCCTGAAGACTACACTGAGAAAATCAAACAAAACGCTGACTGATAGCAGCGCGATGGGAAAATGAATAATCAGTGGGTGAACAGAATCTAATTGCCACGGATACATAACAGATCTGCTAAACTTTTAATGGTTCGAACGTAACGTCCAGATCAGAAAGGAGAGAAACAAAAACAGGAGGAAGTTTGTCCATGGCGACGGAAGCACCTCTATATGCAAAAAAATCGACACATGATTCCATTGTACTCATTTCACAATTAGGATGGGGAATGCCGCTTTTTCCAGCGTCTTAATGGGCTTACTACCCAGAAAAAATTTCCTTAGTGGTGATTTACTGGAAGCACCCATGACCATTAGGTGAGTCTCGTTGGCAAATTCGACAAAAGTGTCAACTGGATCACCGGTAAGAAAGTGTTGTTTGTGAGGAATCCCTTTGCTCTTTAGAAAACGTCCGGCAGCCTTCGCTGCGCGACTGTAACCAGGACCAAAAATTTCGGATTTTGACACTGTTAACGTATCTACTTCCATCCCCTGATTTGCGGCAATGGTAGCACCAAACCGGACGGCCCGCTTGGTGGCCTTGCTGTCATCCACCAGAAGCAAGAGCCGGTAGTCACGTCTGGTATCGAAGCTCTTCACAACAAATATGGATGTGGGAATGTACTGAATCAGATCGTGCGCCATGGATCGTTTCTGACTTCCACCGATAATGGTAAGAGTGTAATCCTCCTTTTGAGCCTCACGTCTCAATTCATCAATGATTTCACCTTCCCGGAGAATGAGATCCACCTTCCTCCCATAGCTCCCCTGTAGTACCATCCTGATGCGGTCGTTCTCCTGTACAATATTTTCCGGATTGAAACCGTTAACCTGCTCGCTTTCCAAATAACCGGATGAATTCAGGTAGTCAAATGCCCAGCGGAGAACATCAATTCCCGGATGGTAGATTTCCCACTTGACCATGGAATCGAGAGCCAGATTGACACGCCCGGCAAACATCTCTTTTGGTTTTGAACCCACATAAACAACACTGAGATCCGCATCAAACGCTTTGGCAATACGCGAGCCAATATTGAGCGTAGGTTCAGAATATTCCTTACTCCCTACTGCCAGAAGAAATTTCATAGTCTTCTCATCCTCATCGCTTCACAATCTTGTACATAATTTTTCATTTTGCAATCTCCAATTTTTATCAAAATAGGGGCCACAAAAGCTGAGATACCAACAACAGCACTATTACAGACATAATAAAGAGCTTCCCGCCTGCTTTCAGGAAATCACCTCGTTTCACCAAACCGCTTGAGTGTATGATCATGCATGTAGGAGACGCCACAACAGTCAGATAGGCGAACGCCGATGCCAGGGCCGCAGCAAATCCCATGATAATAGGGTCGCCTCCCATATTGAGCACAATAGGTCCTATGACCGCCACTGCCGCAGCGTTACTGAGAAAATTAGTCAGAATTGCTGACAGCAGGATAGCTACTGTAATTTGAAGCAGTGGTGAATCGCCAGCTACAAACTGGAGAGCATCCATAGCTCCGCCGGCTATCCACTGGGCTAGACCAGTGTAGTTTATCTGGATACCGATAGAGATGGCAGCACCGAAGAGGAGAATAACGCCCCAGTTAGTATTTCGATTTAAGTCGGACCAATCCACCAAACCGAATGCTAAGTACACAAACACTCCTATCAAGGCAATGATACCCAAGCCTATTGTGTGACCGAGGAAAACCCATCCTAAGAACACACCCATAAAGACAGCGATGACAAGATACTCTTTGCCCTGCATCTTTCCGCCCTTGGTTACCTGTACCTTCAGCTTCCGGACAGCGGTATCAAGTACCCTCTGCTTCGGCCGGAACGTCATAAGGAGAATAATTACAGCCAGTGGAATTTGGAAAAGAAGCATGGGATAAGCGTGTTTCATCCACTGAAGATACGAAACAGTTCCGTGTCCGAATTCTGTCCAGTAACCCATCATGATGACATTCCTCCCACCGCCTGACGGCGTTCCGATGGAACCCATGGCGCTGCCGTAAGCGATAGAGAAAAGGAGCAGCGATGCCAGTACTGCTACTTTCTTCGGATCCGAGCTTGTACTCCTCACAAGTATCAGTCCCACGGGCATCATCATGGCGGTCACCGTGTGCTCTCCGATGAACGATGAGAGCAACGCACAGATGGTGGTGAAACCAGCGGCTATTCGCCAAGTCTTATTTCCGGTCAAACGGATGATTCCCAGCGCCAGACGTGAATCGAGCCCCTGTTTTACAATGGAAACAGCAAGCATAAGCGATCCCATGATGAAGAAGACGGCATCACTCATAAAGCTCGACGCCACTTCGTTAGGCTCGGCAATACCGAAAACTACTTGAAGTATGAGTATCATCATGGCAACTGCTGGTAAAGGCACCGGTTCAGTAATGATCAGTACCAGAGTCATTATAACTATGATCAGAGTATGGTAAGCATCATCGGGGCGGGATAAATCTGACATGCCGGACGGGGCAGGGAGAAGATAGAGCACAATCCCTACAATAATAGTCAGCAAAAGCCACCGTTTCTGTCGAATCCAGTAGAGTACGTTGGCGATTACTTGGTTAGATATTTGAAACATTATTTAGGCAGAAAGTTACAGAGCAACGACTAACTATACTCTAAGAAACTTCATTTTTCGGTTGGCAGTTCATGCCGGCATTCGGACGGAATTTTCGTCCCGTTTTCCAAAACGGCCCACTTCCAGATGGGGACTCGTTTCTTCAACTCAGAGATAAACCATGCCATAGCTTCCAGTCCCTCTGCCCGATGCTCCGACCAGATGGAAACATGAATGGCGGATTCGCCTACCGGGATCTCCCCGATTCTGTGACGACAGAAAATATCTGATATAGGAAATTTTTCTGCAGTTCCAGCGGCAAGACTTTGCAGTTCTTCTTCTGCCATCCCTTCGTAATGTTCATAGAAGAGCCCCCGGATGGTTTCTCCATTTTCGGTTGAACGTACTCTTCCGTTAAACACCAACTCCGCTCCATCATTATGATGAGAATCTTCGCTTGGAAACGGTTCAATCTTTCCTGAAACGATTTCTGTCTTAATCACTATTCACTACCCAATCCGAATTCCGAAATCAAATCATCCACCTTGCACCGGAGGAATAAGCGCTACTTCGTCACCATCCTTAAGTTCAACAGCCTCGGGTGTGTATTTCTGATTTACTGCCACCCGAAGACTAACGCCTTCCAGAAGGTCACCGGCTTGCTCCCGAACCTTCTCCTCCAGATCAGACGTAGTCACTCCTTCTTCAAGATGAAATACAAGTTCATCTTTCCCCAAATGATATCTCACTTGCGAAAAACATTTAACTATTACTTTCATTCATTCCTCAATCTAATTCAATAATATCCATCGAATGATTTAATCCGTCGTACAAAAGAAGTTTACCGGAGAGGTTCGGCTCCAGACCCAGGATTATCTTCACCGTCTCCAACGCTTGAATATTGCCGATTATTCCGGGGAGCATGCCCAGAACTCCTGTATCAGCACAACTGTCGCCGGTGGCGGACTGCTCTGGGAAAAGGTCAGCATATCGCGGACCGCCATTGTAGTTGAACACCGACACCTGTCCCTCAAAACGGTAGAGTCCGGCATAAACCAGAGGAACAGAATGGTCCGAAGCATACTCATCTAAAACGCGGCGGACAGCTAATGAATCAGTGGCATCCACAATGACATCTGCACTCGAAAGGAGATCATCACGATTTTCTGAAGTCAAAAAAACATTTTTCATCTCAACTTTTATTACAGGATTGAGACTTGAGATTCGCTCCACCGCCGCTTCCACTTTGGACCGGCCAACATCGTCCGAGCTATAGAGGGGCTGCCGCGGGATGTTGGACAGCTCCACCACATCACCATCAATGAGCCTAAGAGTACCTACTCCGGCGGCGGCGAGATACTGGGATACGGGGCAGCCAAGTCCACCCATCCCAACAATCGTTACTTGAGCCGCGGCCAGAGCTTTCTGACCTTTCACTCCCACTTGCGGCAAGACCATCTGCCGGGCGTAGCGGCTGAGATCTGCCTTCGATGACTCAAACTCGTTCCAAGCCTGAGCGCCACCCAACAGACTGACAACATTCTCAGCACCATTTTCCCGGATGAACCTTTCTGTACTCAAACCGTATTGGCAAACAATTACCACTGGGTTATCATCTATAGTACTGAAATCCAAATCTTCTTCAGCAACTATAGTTGCATCAAGAGAAACAATGGGATCCAGTTCATGTTGTTCTCTCGGACGGATATCTACAACTCTAAAGGATTTTCCCTCATCCAACCACTTCTGTAATTCTTGTGGAGAAATTATCATCGAATCGTTTTCCATGGTAAAATCCGAATGCGAATTTCCTCTCCGGGTTCAAAAAGTCCATCTCCCGGTTCACCCCCCAAAATACAATTGGCTTCCAAAGATGACGATAGCATATGTGATCCAATTTTAGTAGACGGTTTGCAAACTAGTTTTCCATCTTCCAACCATGCGTGACCAAATAAATATCGGTATTTTACTTTTTCCCGCGGAAATGGTTCAGCCAAAATACCGGTTGTTGGTTTTGACTCCGGAATTCCCATCATGGTTTCCAGAACGGACCAGACCCATTCCATAAACCCGATATAGGATGATACGGGATTCCCAGGCAGTCCAAAAATCAAGGTGTTATTCCCCGTACCGAAAAAGAGCGGTTTCCCCGGTTTCTGTGCCACTTTCCAGAAATACTCCTGCACACCTAATTCCATAAAAACATCCCGTACATAATCGAACTTGCCCATGGAAACGCCGCCGGAAGAAATGATCACATCACAAGTTTCCAATGCTTTGGATAAAAAAGATCGCAATGCATCCTTATCATCCTTAATTACATTCCGCATGGTGACTTCACCTCCAGCCTTTTCAACCAGCTCCGCAAAAACAAACAGGTTGGAATTATAAATTTCCCCAGATTCAAGTTCATTGCCTGGCTCTACCAATTCATCCCCTGTACCAAAGATAGCAATGCGCGGTTTTTTCGCCACTGAGATATCTCCATATCCAAAAGATGCCAAGATGCCTATTTCACTGGGGGTAATGCGGGTTCCTTGGGAAATCAAAACATCCCTTTCCCGAATTTCTTCTCCTTTTTTTCGAATATGTTTTCCGGGATGTGCTTCCAAAAATATTTTGACTGCATCTGGTTCTGAAAATCCGCTTGTGTCCTCAACCATTACCACCGTATCGGCACCAACTGGTATCTTTGCCCCA
>MDSZ01235972.1_pt1 | contig 30739 bp, 31 predicted proteins | sample 811201 | NCBI WGS metagenome assembly MDSZ01 (sample SAMN05326647, study PRJNA326480) | marine metagenome | isolation source: seawater | place: Indian Ocean: North | collected 2010 | reverse complement strand
GGTGCCCAGGGTGGCCCGCTGATGCACGTCATCGCGGCCAAGGCGGTGTGCTTCAAGGAAGCGCTGGAGCCTGGCTTCAAGGCCTACCAGCAGCAGGTGATCGACAACGCCCGCGCCATGGCGGCGGTGTTCGTCGAGCGTGGCTATGACGTGGTTTCCGGCGGCACCGACAACCACCTGATGCTGATCAGCCTGGTCAAGCAGGGCCTGACCGGCAAGGCGGCCGACGCGGCGCTGGGCGCTGCCCACATCACCGTGAACAAGAACGCCGTGCCGAACGACCCGCAGTCGCCGTTCGTCACCTCCGGTATCCGCATCGGCACCCCGGCGGTGACCAGCCGTGGCTTCAAGGAAGGCGAATGCCGCACCCTGGCCGGCTGGATCTGCGACATCCTCGATGACCTGGAAAACCCGGCCGTGATCGAGCGCGTCCGTGGCCAGGTGGCCGAGCTGTGCGCCACCTTCCCGGTCTACGCTGACTGATAACCGACGAACAACGGGCCGCGTTGCGGCCCCTACCGGTGCGCTCGGCGCACCCAACAGGAAATCGACATGACCACTGAAACTCTCGCCAAGACTCCGCTGCACGCCCTGCATATCGAACTCGGCGCGCGCATGGTGCCCTTCGCCGGCTACGACATGCCCGTGCAGTATCCGCTGGGCGTGATGAAGGAACACCTGCACACCCGTGATGCCGCCGGCCTGTTCGACGTGTCGCACATGGGGCAGATCCTGCTGCGTGGCGAGAACGCCGCGCGCGCCCTGGAAACCCTGGTCCCGGTCGATATCATCGACCTGCCGGCCGGCATGCAGCGCTACGCCATGTTCACCGATGCCAACGGCGGCATCCTCGACGACCTGATGGTCGCCAACCTGGGTGACGACACCCTGTACGTGGTGGTCAACGCGGCCTGCAAGGATCAGGACCTGGCCCACCTGCAGCAACACATCGGCGACCAGTGCAAGATCGAGTGCCTGTTCGAGGAGCGCGCCCTGCTCGCCCTGCAAGGCCCGAAAGCGGTCGATGTGCTGGCCCGCCTGGCACCGGAAGTGAGCAAGATGACCTTCATGCAGGTCGCCCGCGTACGCCTGCTGGGCAGCGACTGCATCGTCAGCCGCAGCGGCTACACCGGCGAAGACGGCTTCGAGATCTCCGTTGCCGTCGAACAGGCCGAAGCCCTGGCGCGCAGCCTGCTGGCCGAAGTGGAAGTCGAGGCCATCGGTCTGGGCGCACGCGACTCGCTGCGCCTGGAAGCCGGCCTGTGCCTGTACGGCCACGACATGAGCAGCGCGACCACGCCGATCGAAGCCAGCCTGCTGTGGGCCATGTCCAAGGTCCGCCGCGAAGGTGGCGAGCGCGCCGGCAACTTCCCGGGCGCCGAGCGCGTGTTCGCTCAGCAACAGCAAGGCGTGGCGCGCAAGCGCGTGGGCCTGCTGCCGCAGGAGCGCGTACCGGTGCGTGAAGGCGCGGAAATCGTCGATGCGGACGGCAAGGTGATTGGCCAGGTCTGCAGCGGCGGCTTCGGCCCGACCCTCGGCGCACCGGTGGCCATGGGCTACGTAGACGCCAGCCATGTCGCCATCGACAGCGACGTCTGGGCCGTGGTGCGCGGCAAGCGCGTGGCCATGAAAGTCGCCAAGACCCCGTTCGTGGCGCAGCGCTACTACCGCGGCTGACCCGCGTCCTGCGCCCTCTTCCGAATCCGGCAGAGGGCCAGTCGCAGAAAGGGAGAGCCCGCCAGATCTACGTGGCGGGCTTCACCCGCCCTACCCCCTGATCCGCTCATAAGGCACCCGTTCGCGCCCCGCGCGCAGCGTTTGCGCCCACCAGTTCAGCTGCACCAGGGTGTGTGCCAGCGCCGAATTGGCATGCCGGGGTTCGCGTAGCGCGCCGCGCTCATCGAACTGTTCCCAGGCATTGGTGAAGCTCACCGAGCCGCGTACCGTCATCGCGTGCAACTCCGCCAGCACCTGGCGCAACTGCTCCACAGCACGCAGCCCTCCCGACACCCCGCCATAGCTGACGAAGCCCACCGGCCGCGCATCCCAGGACGCCGGCACTTCATCGATGAACTGCTTGAGCGCCGACGGATAGCCGTGGTTGTACTCCGGCGTGACGATGAGAAAGGCATCTGCCCGCAACAACTGCTGCAGCGACTGATGACGCTGCTGTGCGGTGGCCGGCGCCTCATCGGGCTGGCGGAACATCACGGCCGGATCGACCAGACTCAGCTCGAACTCGCTGCGTTGTTCGATCTGCTCGCGCGCCCAGGCCACCACCTGGTCGCAGAAGCGCTCCTCACGCACACTGCCGTAGATCAGTACCAGACGAATGCGGTCCTGCATGGGAATACCCTCGGTGTTGTCTATCCAGGCCAGCAAGGGTAAAACCTCAACTTAACATGAGGTCAACAGGATTCTTTCATGACAGCACCACGCTGTATCCACGAACGCCCGCTCAGCGTCGGCGAGGTCGCCGAACGCAGCGGCGTGACGGTATCTGCCCTGCACTTCTACGAGTCCAAGGGCCTGATCCAGAGCCAGCGCAACGCCGGCAACCAGCGGCGTTACCGACGCGATGTGCTGCGCCGCGTGGCGATCATCAAGGTGGCGCAACGCCTTGGTGTGCCACTGGCCGACATCGGCACGGCACTGGACAGCCTGCCCAGCGACCACCTGCCCACGGCCGCCGACTGGCAGCGGCTGTCGGCGCAATGGCGCAACGACCTCGACGCGCGCATCAGGCAGCTGACACGACTGCGCGACCAGCTCACCGGCTGTATCGGCTGCGGTTGCCTGTCGATGCAGGACTGCCCGCTGCGCAATCCCCAGGACACCCTGGGCCAGCAAGGCACGGGCGCACGCCTGCTGGAAGTCGACTGACGGCCTCGCTCGAGCGCACTAGTCGTCCTGGCAGTTGCGCCGGTTGCTGAACAGCTCGCGCTGCATCTCGCGCATGTCCAGGGAAATCGCCGGAACCTGAGGCAAGCGCTGCACCAGTGCACGCACGATGCGGCGCGACAGGGCCCGCTTGTCCTCATCGCTGCGCCCGGACAGCAGGTAGAAGATCAGGTGCACGAAAGGCCCCGGCTCGCCCCCGACGCAATGATGCTCGTGGAGGCTCAGGCGCACCTTGATCTCGTCCGGGCGGAACAGGCCACTGGCGGCCGCCTGCTCATGCACCAGTTGCAACAGCGCCTCTGGCGCAATCAGCTCAGCCACCTCGCGGGCCGCTTCGATCAGGCAGTGGGGCATGGGCAAGTGCTCGACATCGGGAAAGCCGTCATACGTTATCACACAACAATATCGATACCAGCAGATTGCCCGAGCCCCCTGGAAAGGCCCACCCGTACCTGAATAGCGCAGACAAACCGCAAGATACGGGGAGAAAGCCCCTCAGACTTTCGTCTAGCCATGCGTTGACAAGCGACAAAAAGGCTGTCGATAATCCGATCAGTTGTATGACGACATATGACAAACAATAACAACAAGAATCAGGGCTAGGACATGACCACTCTCGCCTCTTCCCCAGCGCAGCAGCGCCTCACCTGCTCGGCAGCCATCGCCACCACACGCCACAGAAGCGGATTCGCCGGAGGCTGACCCCAGCCACCGGCAATGACCGGTCGCTTCAGGCCGGCCTGCCCTGCGGGGCACTTCAACCACCAACCCGACATGCAGGCTGCCACCAGCCCGCAGGGGACGGTTCGTTCAAAAACTGGGAGCACAACAACAATGACTGCACGCAACACCCTTCCCCTGGCGCTGCTCGGCAGCACCGCACTGGCGCTGATCCTGCCTGCCACGACGCATGCCGCCGGCTTCATCGAGGACGCCAAGGTCTCGCTGAACCTGCGCAACTACTACTTCAACCGCAACTACCTGAACGGCACCGATCCGCGGATCCAGGGCGAACGCCAGGGCCAGGCCGAAGGCTGGACCCAGAGCTTCATCCTCGATGCCCGCTCCGGCTATACCGAAGGCACCGTCGGCTTCGGCCTCGATGTGCTCGGCCTGTACAGCTTCAAGCTCGATGGCAACCGTGGCGCCGCCAACACCAACCTGATGCCCATCCATGACGATGGCGAAGCCGCTGACCAGTTCGGCCGCACGGCCGTGGCCGCCAAGGCCAAGATATCCAAGACCGAGCTGAAGGTCGGCGAATGGTTCGCCGTACTGCCGATCCTGCGCGCGGACGACGGTCGCTCGCTGCCGCAGACCTTCCAGGGCGCCCAGCTGACCTCCAGCGAGATCGACGGTCTGACCCTGTACGGCGGCCAGTTCTGGAAGAACAGCCAGCGTCATGACGCCAGCCGCGAAGACATGTCCTTCGGCGGGGTGAAAGGCGACGACTTCAACTTCGGCGGCGGTGAGTTCCGCTTCAATGACAACCGCACCATGGTCGGCGCCTGGCATGCGCGCCTGGAAGACGTCTACCAGCAGAGCTTCCTGCAGCTGACCCACAGCCAGCCGGTGGGTGACTGGGTGCTGGGCGCCAACCTCGGCTACTTCAACGGCAAGGACGAAGGCGCATCGAAGGCCGGCGACCTGGACAACAAGGTCTACCAGGGCGCGCTGTCGGCGAAGAAAGGCAACAACACCTTCCAGGTCACCTACCAGCGCCTGAGCGGTGACACCAAGTTCCTGCGCATCGACGGCGCCAGCGGCGGCTCGCTGGTCAACGATGGTTACCTGTCGGCCTTCGACAACCCGCAGGAGCGCTCCTGGCAGCTGCGTCACGACTACAACTTCGCCGGCCTCGGCATTCCCGGCCTGACCCTGATGAACCGTTACACCAGTGGTTCCAACATCCACACCGGCGGCCGTACCGACGCCGAGGAATGGAGCCGCGAGACCGAGCTGGCCTACACCATCCAGGAAGGCACGCTGAAGAACCTGAACGTGCGCTGGCGTAACTCCAACGTCCGCCGCGACGTTGGCCAGGACCTGCACGAGAACCGCCTGATCATCAACTACCCGCTGTCGATCCTGTAATTTCCGACGCCTCACTGCGTCCTATCGACTCCTGTGTGTTTACGGCACTTTGCGCCCGTCCTCGTGACGGGCTTTTTTTGTGCACTGAACCTGACTACAGCACCGAGCCGGATTCGGCAGATAAAATGAAAGGAGCGGGACTTCAGCGAATCAGAACAAAGACCAAACAGGAAGCGGAATGCATATCCGGAATATAGAGAGAGACGAGCTGGACCAACTACTGGCCCTGTATCAGCATCTTCATCCGCAGGACGAACCGCTTACCGACATCGGATTAGCCAAATCGACGTGGCACGAGCTGATGAACAACTCGCGCTATCGCTACCTGGGTGTGTTCGATAACGACCGGCTGATTGCCAGCTGCACGCTGACCCTGGTTCCCAACCTGACCCATGGCTGCAAGCCATATGGATTGATCGAGAATGTCGTTACCCATGGTGACTACCGTCAACGAGGTCTCGGCAAGAGCTTGCTCAAGCATACGCTCGAGCAAGCGTGGCAAGCGGGTTGCTACAAAGTGATGCTACTGACAGGCCGCAAAGACGAGGCCACGCTGGGGTTCTATGAGTCCGCAGGCTTCGACCCGAACGACAAACAAGCCTTTGTCGCTCGGCCCGGCCCACGAAGCTGACAACGGCAACGCAGCAACCCATAGTTTTCAACGCAGTTTGCTCACCATCTGCGCCAGCACCGTCAGTACATCCCGCCCCAGCCTCTTCGAACGGGCGCCATTCCAGCCGGTACCCGGCTGCGGGCTGTCATCGTGATCCTTGAACGGCATCTCGATGGTGAACGACAGGCAGTCGAACGCCTCGCCCACGGCGTTGCAGGCCAGGGTCAGGTTGGCCTGGCCGGGCTGGCTGCGCGGGTAGCCGAAACGGGTCTGGAACTCGGCGCCGATGCCGACCAGACGGCTGCGGAAATCCTCCTCCAGGGCGGCCAGGCGCGGCGTGTAACTCGGGTTGCCCTCGCAGCCGGCCGTGAACACGTGGGGAATTTCCTCGTCGCCATGGACGTCCAGGAACAGGTCGACGCCAATGCGCTGCATGTGCTGCAGCACGAACAGCACTTCCGGGCTGTGCTCGGAGTTGGCCGACTGCCAGGCGCGGTTGAGGTCCTGCCCGGCGTAGTTGGTGCGCAGATGCCCCCGGTAAGCGCCATCCGGATTCATGTTCGGCACCAGGTACAGTTCGGCCTCGGCCAGCAGCGCGGCGATCTCGGCGTCATCGGGGTCCTGCAGGCGCTCGATCAGCCCCTCCATGAACCACTCGGCCATGTGCTCGCCGGGATGCTGCTGGGCGATGATCCACAACTTACGCGGCGCCGCAGCCTGGCCACCGATACGCAGCAACTGGATATCGCGCCCCTCCAGGCTGCGACCGCAGGCCACCAGCTCGGCACCACGCTCCAGCGCCGCACCGACCAGGCGCTCATGGCGTGCCCGCGGATAGGGTTCGAAGTAGGCGAACCAGGCCTGCTCGCCCTCGGCCTGCAACTCGAAGTGCAGCTGCCCGTCGGCGAAGCGCGTGGGTACGCGAAACCAGTGCTGCTGGTCGTAGCTGGCCACGGCCTGGTAGCCGTCCCAGGCCTGGTTGTAGGCCGACTGCCCAGCGTTGGTCAGGCAGAAGCCATGACGCTGGCCGACCTGCAGGCCGTCGACCTGAAAGTGGAACCACTGAAAATGATGGCTGTTGAGATCTGGCCGCATGGCCAGCAATACTCGCTGCGGGTCACTGGAATCGATGACCTGGATATTGCCACTGTCGAAATCCGCACTGATCTTCATGACTGCCTCGCCGACGAAACCGGCCATCAGGATTGCAGCTAGTCGCTCAGGTGTGAAGTCGTCAGTGCATGAACGGTGCGAAGCGAACTATGGTGAACGACTCGGGCCTAACGCCATCACACGTCAAACAAGGAGTCCGCCGCCATGCCCATCTTGCCCCCCTTTCGTCGCGCCGCCGTCGCCCTGCTCGCACTGGCGCTGCTGGCCGGCTGTGCAGGGCGCAGCCCGGACTCCGGCACCGCCCCAAAGGACTCGCAGATCGGCCAGCCCGCCGCCCAGACGCAGCAGGAGCAGCTGCGCCAGCAGGCCGAGCGCGGCGACCTGGACAGCCAGTTCCAGCTCGGCAGCAGCTATTTCGTCGGCCAGCCGGAGAAGAACCTCAAGCAGGCCGAGTACTGGTGGAAGCGGGCTGCCGACAAGGGCCATGCGATGGCGGCGGTGAGCCTGGCCTACCTCTACACCGGGCGCGACGCGCCGGAGTTCGCCAACCAGCGCGACATGCTCAAGTACCTCAACCAGTCGGCGGCGGCCGGCAACCCCATGGCCCAGCACGTGCTCGGCAATCTCTATCGGCGTGGCGAAGGCGGTGTGCCGCGTGATCCCGACCAGGCCCTGCGCCTGTACCAGAGCGCCTGCGCGCAGGACTACCAGGCCTCCTGCGCGGCGCTGGACCGGCAGTGAGGCGTCGCCGCGCGGCCACCCGCGCCACGCTTCGCCTGCGGGTGTCGCCACGGTGACCGCGCCTGCGCCCGCATGCGGGCTCAGGGCTGCAGATCGAACAGCGCCTTGCCGCTCTCCATGTCGCAGGGTGCGGAGAAGTGCTCGTGGAAGATCAGCCAGCGGCCAGCCTGGCGCCGCAGGCACTGGGTCACGCGCATCCAGCAGGTTTCCAGCTCGCCCTTGTCATTGCTGCCACCGCAGTGCAGCAGGTAATGGCTGACCGCGAGATCAGCGCTGACGTTGAAGCTCGGCTCATGCGGATCGAAGCGCCCCTCACCGCCACACATTTCCATGCAGGCCTGCCAATGCGCCTGATACGCCGGGCGCCCCTGGAAGCGCAACGGGCCCACGGCGTCATAGGCGACCACATCCTCCACGTAGTGACTCATGATGCGTGCCACATCCTTGCTGCGGCAGGCTTCGGTCCAGCTGTTCAGTGCGTCTTGCAGTTCGGACTGACTCATGGCGTTGCTCCTTCGCTCAGGTTCGGGCCTTGTGGGCGCAGCAGTCGTGCGCAGGCGCACGCTGCTCGTACTCGTCGTGCAAGCGAGTCCAGTCGAGGCCCTTGCCATCCAGATCCGGCATGCCGTCCCAACCCTCGCCGCGACCAAAAGGCGTGAGGTCGAGGAAATGGAAGCTGCCCATCAGCATCTCCACGCCCCGGCCATAACAGGAATAGGTGTGATAGATCTGCCCGCCGTCGCGCAGGAACACGCTCAGTCCGTGCTGCTCGCCCTGGACGTGGTAGCCCTGCCCCAGGCGCAGCAGCTCCTCCTTGTCGCGGTAGTTGTACTGCACCGGCGCGACCTGCTCGTCGGTGGTGGCGTGGTAGTCGTAGTTGAAGCGGCTGCCATGGGAGCTGTACCAGGGCAGCGACCAGCCCATGCGTTGCCTGAAGGCTTCGAGATCGGCCAGCGGCGCACGCGAGACCAGCACCAGGTTGGTGTCACGCTGATGCAGGTGGGACTGATGGCCGATGCTGTCCACCAGGCTGGAACACCCGGCGCAGCCCTTGCCACGGTCCATGTGATACATGAAGTGGTAGACGATCAACTGGCTGCGGCCGTCGAACAACGCCTCCAGCCCGACCTCGCCTTGCGGCCCCTGGAAACGGTAGTCCTCCTCCACCCGCACCATGGGCAGGGCGCGACGGGCACGGTTGAGCGCATCACGCTGGCGGGTCAGTGCCTTTTCCTGCTCCAGCAATGCCTTGCGGGCGGCCAGCCATTGCTCACGCGTGGCGACCTCGGGGACAGGGTGACGATCCATGACGGTTCTCCTGTGGCTGAACGACGGTGGTTCAGTGCTGCGCGGCGGGGTCGATATCCAGGTCACGTACCGGTCGCACCTCGACGCAACCGACACGGGCAGCGGGAATGTGGCCGGCGAGCTGAAGCGCCTCGTTGAGATCGCGCGCCTCGATCAGATAGAAGCCGGCCAACTGCTCCTTGGTTTCCGCGAACGGCCCATCGGTGATCGTCAGCCGGCCAGCGCGCATGCGCACCGTGGTGGCAGTCTGCACCGGCTGCAGCGCCTCCGCCGCGAGCATGCGCCCGCTGCCCTGCACCTGCTGGGCGTAGGCGTGGCACTCACTGTCATGGGGGCTGTCGGGGGAGCTGTGCAGCTCCTGCTCATTGGCATAGACGAGGCAAAGGTATTTCATGTCGCGCTCCAGTTCCTTGGCGGTGGGTACTGGATAGTCGAACGCGACGACGCCGTTTCGACAATGGCCGAAAAAACAGCGTCGAAGCCGACGAACGGTCAGGCGCGAACTACTGCGGCACCTCGACGCTGACGTGGATCGCGTCGTGACGCCAGAACTCCAGGTCGCAGTCGATGATGCGCCCATGCTGGTCGCGATTGACCCGGGTGACCCGCAGCGCCGGGCTGCCGGGTGCGACCCGCAGGCTGGCCGCTGCCTCGGCGTGCAACGCGGTGGGCACCATGTCGAAGCGCACCCGGCCGTAGCGGATGCCGTACTCGCTGGCATACAGGTCGGTCAGCGAGCGCGTCAGGTCGAATTCGAGAATGCCGGGGAAGTAGGCCGGGTTCAGGTAATGCTCGACGTACAGTACCAGGCGCCCGTCGATGCGCCGCGCCCGGCACACCTGGTAGACGCTGGACAGCGCCGGCAGCTCCAGCAACTGGCAGACCTGCGCACTGGCCGGCATCAGCCTCGCGCTGAGCACCTCGGTGGCGGGCACCCGCCCCTGTTCGGCGACCATGGCATGGAAGTGGGTGCGGACCAGCGGGTTGTATGACACCCGCTGCGGAGAAACGAACCAGCCACGGCGTTCCTCGCGATACACCAGCCCCTGGGCCTCCAGCTGACCCAGGGCCTCACGCAGGGTGATGCGGGTGGTGTCGAACAGTTCGCTGAGCTTGCGCTCGGCCGGCAACTTGCTGCCGGACGGCAACAGGCCCCGGTCGATCTGCTCCTGCAATGCGCGGCAGATGATGGTGACCGCTCGCGGCGCTTCATCGCGCATCAATTTCTCCCCTTTTGGACTAGTCCAGCCCCAACACGGGGCACACGTCATTCGCTCGAATGGGTGACAAGACTAGGCAGTCTAGATGACTGATAGATGACAGCTATGCTGCAAGCATGCCGCATGCCACCACGACCTTCGTGCACAACCCGTTAAATCAGTTACTTATCCATGGTCTACGCTTGCTGAGCGCGCCATCCGTACAGGCCTAGACATCTGCAGCTGGCAAACGGACATAAAACTGTCATCGAAGGCGCTTAGATTGGCTCGGGTATTGCTGATCTAGACCAACACACACACCGCAAAGGAGTTTCCGATGAAACAACTGCTGCTGGCTTCTCTGATGGGTTCGGCGATTGCCCTCGCCACTTCCGCCATGGCTGCAGGCACCGACCTGCAAGCGCTGGAAAAAGCCGCTCGCGCCGAAGGCGCGGTCAATAGCGTGGGTATGCCCGACAGCTGGGCCAACTGGAAGGACACCTGGAACGACCTGAATAGCAAGTACGGCCTCACGCACTCCGACACCGACATGAGCTCGGCCCAGGAGATCGCCAAGTTCGCCGCCGAGAAGGACAACGCCACCGCCGACATCGGCGACGTAGGCGCCGCCTTCGGCCCCATCGCCGTGCAGCAGGGCGTGACCCAGCCCTACAAGCCGAGCACCTGGGAGCAGATTCCGAGCTGGGCCAAGGATGCCGACGGCCACTGGATGCTGGCCTACACCGGCTCCATCGCATTCATCGTCAACAAGCAACTGGTCAAGGACGTACCGAAGTCCTGGGCCGACCTGAAGAACGGCAAGTACCGCGTCGCCATCGGTGACGTCAGTGCCGCCGCTCAGGCCGTCAACGGCGTACTGGCTGCAGCCATCGCCAACGGCGGCGACGAGAAGAACATCCAGCCGGGCCTGGACTTCTTCGCCAGCATCGCCGAACAGGGCCGCCTGTCGCTGTCCAACCCGACCATCCAGACGCTGGAGAAGGGCGAAGTGGAAGTCGGCGTGGTGTGGGACTTCAACGGCCTGTCCTACCGCGACCAGATCGACCCCAGCCGCTTCGAAGTGCTGATTCCGTCCGATGGCTCGGTCATCTCCGGCTACAGCACCATCATCAACAAGTACGCCAAGAACCCGAACGCGGCCAAGCTGGCGCGTGAGTACATCCTTTCCGACGCTGGCCAGATCAACCTGGCCAAGGGTAACGCCCGGCCGATCCGTGCCGAGCACCTGACCCTGCCGGCCGACGTGCAGGCCAAGCTGCTGCCCAACGAGCAGTACGCCAAGGTCCAGCCGATCAAGGACGCTGCGGCCTGGGAAGCCACGTCCAAGGCGCTGCCGCAGCTGTGGCAGGAGCACGTCATCATCAACATGGAGTGATAGGTTGAGGCGCAGGGTGGACCGGGGCGCGTAGCTGACGCTCCACCCGTCCACCATTCGATACCGCGGATGGTGGATGAAAACAGCGTCATCCACCCTGCGCACGACAAACGCCGCTCCCTCGGGCAGTACCTGTGGGAGCGGCTTCAGCCGCTAAGCGCTTCCATCGTTTTCAGGATTTCCCCCATGCCTTCCAAGGTCATCCTCGTCGTGCTCGACGGCCTCAGCCATTCGGTCGCACAACACGCCATGGGCCATCTGCATGCCTGGTGCCAAGCCGGGCGGGCGGCCTACTACCGCCTGGACTGCGAGCTGCCGGCGCTGTCGCGCCCGCTCTACGAATGCATCCTTACCGGCGTACGCCCGATCGACAGCGGCGTGGTGCACAACGACGTCTCGCGCCTGTCGCGTGAGCACAGCCTATTTCATTACGCGCGCGATGCCGGCCTGACGACCGCCGCCGCGGCCTATCACTGGGTCAGCGAGCTGTACAACCGCTCGCCCTTCGTCGCCGTGCGCGATCGCCACACCAGCGATCCGAGCCTGCCGATCCAGCACGGCCATTTCTACTACGCCGACCACTACCCGGACTCGCACCTGTTCGTCGACGCCGAGAGCCTGCGCCTGCAGCACGAGCCGGACCTGCTGCTGGTGCACCCGATGAACATCGACGACGCCGGGCACAAGTACGGCCTGGACAGCCCGCAGTACCGCAACGCGGCACGCATGGCCGACGTGCTGCTGGCCGACCACCTGCAGAACTGGGTCGATGCCGGCTACCAGGTGCTGGTCACCGCCGACCACGGCATGAACGTCGACCGCTCGCACAACGGCCTGTTACCGGAGGAGCGCCAGGTGCCGCTGTTCGTCATCGGCGACGCCTTCAGCCTCGACGCGGCCGCCCGCCCACGGCAGGTCGAACTGTGCGGCAGCATCTGTCAGCTGCTCGGTGTGCCCCATGACAAACCCTACTGCGCGGAGCTGTTGAAATGAGCGCGCCGTCTTCCCTGCGACGCTGGTTACCGCTGCTGTGCCTGCTGCCTTTCGCCGTGTTCTTCCTGGTGTTCCAGGTCGCGCCGCTGGTGTGGGTGGCGGTCAACAGCCTGAACGGCCCCAATGGCTGGGGCCTGGGCAATTTCGAGAAGATCTTCGCCTCCAAGTTCTACCTGCAGGCGATCAAGCACAGCCTGCAGATCGCCTTCTGGTCGAGCCTGTTCGGCATGGCCATCGCCATCCTCGGCAGCTACTCGCTGCGCCAGGTGGACTCGAAGCTGCGCGACTTCGTCATCGCCTTCTCCAACATGACCAGCAACTTCGCCGGCGTGCCGCTGGCCTTCGCCTTCATCATCCTGCTCGGCTTCAACGGTGCGCTGACCCTGCTGCTGATCCAGGCCGGGCTGATCGACGGCTTCAACCTCTACTCGAAGAACGGCCTGATCGTCCTCTACACCTACTTCCAGATTCCCCTGGGCGTGCTGTTGCTCTACCCCGCCTTCGACGCCCTGCGCCAGGACTGGCGCGAGTCGGCGGCGCTGCTCGGCGCCGGCACCTGGGACTTCTGGCGCCACATCGGCCTGCCGGTGCTGACCCCGGCCCTGCTCGGCACCTTCGTCATCCTCCTGGCCAATGCCCTGGGCGCCTACGCCACGGTGTACTACCTGACCACGGGCAACTTCAACGTGCTGCCGATCCGCATCGCGGCGATGGTCTCCGGTGACATCTCGCTGAACCCGAACCTGGCCAGCGCCCTGTCGATGATTCTGGTCGGGCTGATGGTGCTGATCACCATCGTTCACCAGCTGCTGCTGAAAAGGAGCAACCATGTCACGCGCTGACGCCCCTGCCGCCAGCCTCTACCACCGCGTCGTGGTCTGGCTGCTGTTCCTCATCCTGCTCCTGCCGCTGGCCGGCACCCTGCTCTACTCGCTGTCCACCAGCTGGTCGGCGACCATCCTGCCGGATGGCCTGACACTGAAGTGGTACGCCGCCCTGTGGAGCGACGAGCGCTTCCTGCGTGCCTTCGCCCAGTCGCTGCTGGTCTGCGTCGGCGCCCTGGCGCTGTCGGTGGTGCTGATCCTGCCGCTGATGTTCGTGGTGCACTACCACTTCCCCAGGCTCGACACGCTGATGAACGTGCTGATCCTGCTGCCGTTCGCGGTACCGCCGGTGGTGTCCTCGGTGGGCCTGCTGCAGCTCTATGGCTCCGGCCCGCTGGCGATGACCGGCACGCCGTGGATCCTGTTCGGCTGCTACTTCACCATCGCCCTGCCGTTCATGTACCGCGCCATCAGCAACAACCTGCAGGCGATCAACCTGCGCGACCTGATGGACGCTGCCCACCTGCTCGGCGCCAGTACCTGGAAGGCGGCCTTTCTGGTGGTGCTGCCGAATCTGCGCAAGGGCCTGATGGTGTCGCTGTTCCTCTCCTTCAGCTTCCTGTTCGGCGAGTTCGTCTTCGCCAACATGCTGGTCGGCACCCGCTATGAAACGCTGCAGGTGTACCTGAACAACATGCGCAACAGCAGCGGCCACTTCAACAGTGCGCTGGTGATCTCCTATTTCTTCTTCGTCCTGGTCTTCACCTGGGCGGCCAACCGTTTGAACAGGGACAAGGCATGAGCTTCCTGAGCATCCAAAACCTGCATAAAAGCTACGGCGACACCCGCATCTTCAGCGACATCAACTGCGAGATCGCCCAGGGCGAGTTCGTCACCCTGCTCGGCCCCTCCGGCTGCGGCAAGTCCACCCTGCTGCGCTGCATCGCCGGACTGACCGGCGTCGATGGCGGGCAGATCATCCTCGGCGACCAGGACCTGGTGCCGCTGACGCCGCAGAAACGTGGCATCGGCATGGTGTTCCAGAGCTATGCGCTGTTCCCCAACATGACCGTGGCGCAGAACGTCGCCTTCGGCCTGCGCATGCAGAAAGTGGCCAGGGCCGAGAGCGACAAGCGCGTGCAGGAAGCCCTGGACATGGTCGAGCTGGGCGAGTTCGCCACACGCTACCCGCACCAGCTTTCCGGCGGCCAGTGCCAGCGCGTAGCCCTGGCCCGCTCGCTGGTCACCCGCCCGCGCCTGCTGCTGCTCGACGAGCCGCTGTCGGCCCTCGACGCCCGCATTCGCAAACACCTGCGCGAGCAGATCCGCGCCATCCAGCAGGAACTTAACCTGACCACCATCTTCGTCACCCACGACCAGGAAGAGGCGCTGACCATGAGCGACCGCATCTTCCTCATGAACGCCGGCAAGATCGTCCAGAGCGGCGACGCCGAGACCCTCTACACCGCCCCCGTGGACGCCTTCGCCGCCGGTTTCATCGGCAACTACAACCTGCTCGAGGCCGATGCCGCCAGCCGCCTGCTGGAGCAGACGGTGAGTTCGCGCGTGGCGATTCGTCCGGAAGCCATCGCCTTCGCCGAGCATGGCATCGGCGCGAAAATCGTCAGCCACAGCCTGCTGGGCAACGTCGTGCGCTACCGCATCGACGCCCGCGGTGTGGAGCTGTTCGTCGACGTGCTCAATCGCTCGGCGGATGAACTCTACAGCTGCGGCCAGCAGGTCAGCCTGCAGATCGATGTCGGCGCAATCCGGGAGGTGGCGTGATGGCCCTGGTCATATTCGATCTGGACGAAACCCTGATCCACGGCGACTGCTCCACCCTGTGGACCGAGGAAATGGTGAAGATCGGCTGGGCCGATGGCGATTCCTTCATCAGCCACGAGCAGGAGTTGATGCGCCAGTACGCCAGCGGGACCCTGGCCATGGAGGACTACATGGCCTTCACCCTGTCGCCGCTGGTCGGGCGCACGCCCGAGGAAGTCGCCCACGTAGTCGAGCCCTTCGTCGAGGACGTGATCGAGCCGATCTTCTACAGCGACGCCAGCCGCTGCCTGGCCCGGCACCGCGAAGCCGGCGACCGCCTGCTGGTGATCTCCGCCTCGGCGCACTTCCTGGTCAGCGCGATTGCCGAACGCTTCGGCATCGGCGAAGTGCTGGCCATCGACCTGGAACAACAGCAGGGCTTCTACACCGGACGCACCGAAGGCGTGCTGACCTATCGCGAAGGCAAGGTGACGCGCCTGCATGCCTGGCTCAGCGAACAGGGCGAGAGCCTGGCCGGGGCCGCCTTCTACTCCGACTCGCGCAACGACCTGCCGCTGCTGCAACTGGTGGAAAAGCCCTTCACCGTCAACCCGGACCCGGTTCTGCGCGCCCACGCCGAACAGGCGGGCTGGCCGATCCTCAACTGGCGCTGAGCGCGCCAGCCGGGGCCTGCATGATCCCTTCGCACGCCTCGATCAACGCCGCCGCCAACTCACGCGCATAACCGGGCAACTGGTTGCGCGCGTGCAGGGCCACTTCCACCGGCGCCACGGCGGCAAAACCTTCGGCGGCTCCCAGTTCACGGTGCGCCGAGGTGATCAGGCGGCGCGGCAGCAGGGTCAGGCCCAGGCCGCCTTCGGCCGCCGCGCTGACGCCCGGAAGGCTGCTGCTGACATAGGCGATGCGCCAGGGCTTGCCCATGGCATCCAGGGCGTGGGTCATCTCCAGGCGGTACAGGCCGTTGGGCGGGAACACCGCCAGCGGCACCGGGTTGCGCGCCAGCACCGGCCGTGCGCGGCTGTCCAGCCAGGCCAGGGGCTCGGCCCAGCTGGCCAGCCCCTTGGCGCTGCCGGCGCGCTGCTTGATCAGCGCCAGGTCCAGCTCGCCGGCGTTGAACGCACGCCACACGTCGTGACTGAGGCCGCTGGTGATCTCCAGGCGGATGCCAGGGTGCGCGTCGGCGAAATCCGCCAGGTAAGGGGTCAGGCTGTTGGCCGCGAAATCGTCCGGCACGCCAAGCCGCACCTCGCCCTCCACCGCACTCTGGCCCAGCGCGAGCAGCGCTTCGTCCATCAGCGCAACGATGCGATTGGCATAACCGAGCAGGCGCTCACCTTCGGTGGTGGTCACCACGTAGCGGCCGCTGCGGTCGAGCAGCTCGGCGCCGATCTGCTCCTCCAGGCGCCGCACCTGCTGGCTGACCGTGGACTGGGTCAGGTGCAGGCTGGCCGCTGCACGGGTGAAGCCACCGGTCTGGACCACGGCGAGAAAGCTGCGCAACAGCACGGGATCGAGCATACCGCCACCTATCATGAAATCCACTGACATGGATTCTACTATTTAATTTCCGAATCCAGGCGCAAATTCCTATAGTGCATGGGAGACCATTTTCCGCGCCGGGTCGATCCCGGTGCCTTTCACCCGCCGAGGCAATCTCTCGATGAGCAAATCGCCCTACTACTACGCCCCGCATGGCGGCCATCCCGGTCAGGAGCAACTGCTGACCGATCGCGCCATGTTCACCGAAGCCTACGCCGTGATCCCCAAAGGCGTGATGCGTGACATCGTCACCAGCCACCTGCCGTTCTGGGACAACATGCGCATGTGGGTCATCGCCCGCCCGCTGACCGGTTTCGCCGAAACCTTCTCGCAGTACATCGTCGAAGTCGCCCCCAACGGCGGCAGCGACAAGCCCGAGCTGGACCCGAGCGCCGAAGGCGTGATCTTCGTCGTCGAAGGCGAGTGCAACCTGACCCTGAACGGCACCCGGCATGCCCTGCGTCCGGGCAGCTACGCCTTCATCCCGCCACAGAGCGACTGGTCGCTGCGCAACAACGGCAGCGAAGCGGTGCGTTTCCACTGGCTGCGCAAGGCCTACCAGCCCGTCGAAGGCGTGCCCTACCCGGAAGCCTTCGTGACCCACGAGCAGGACATCGAGCCGATCGTCATGCCGGGCACCGAAGGTCGCTGGAGCACCACGCGCTTCGTCGAAATCAGCGACATGCGCCATGACATGCACGTCAACATCGTCAACTTCGAGCCGGGCGGCGTGATCCCCTTCGCCGAGACCCACGTCATGGAACACGGCCTGTACGTGCTGGAAGGCAAGGCGGTGTATCGCCTCAACCAGGACTGGGTCGAGGTCGAAGCCGGTGACTTCATGTGGCTGCGCGCCTTCTGCCCGCAGGCCTGCTATGCCGGTGGCCCGAGTCGCTTCCGCTACCTGCTGTACAAGGATGTGAACCGCCAGATGCCGCTGACCCTGGGTGGCCTCAAGCGCTGAGTGCAGGAGTGACTCTAGCCGTGGGCTGACGAACCGCCCCGGATTGCATCCGGGCTACACAACCGTAGCCCGGAGGAAATCCGCGGCATGCAGCATGAACACCTGCAGCTTCGCCCGCGAGGCAGTCACCGCAATACGCCCATGACGACAAAGGCCACCCGAAGGTGGCCTTTGTCGTTCCAGCGCGCTGATCAGCTGTGACGGATCAGGTGATCGAAGGCGCTCAGCGAGGCCTTGGCACCCTCGCCCACGGCGATGACGATCTGCTTGTACGGCACGGTGGTGACGTCACCGGCAGCGAAGACGCCCGGCACGCTGGTCTGGCCCTTGGCATCGACCACGATCTCGCCGAAGCGGTTGAGCTCGATGGTGCCCTTGAGCCAGTCGCTGTTGGGCAGCAGGCCGATCTGCACGAAGATGCCTTCCAGCTCGACCGTGTGCAGCGTTTCGCTGGTGCGGTCCTTGTAGACCAGCGCGTTGACCTTCTGGCCATCGCCCTTGACCTCGGTGGTCTGCGCACTCTTGATCACGGTCACGTTCGCCAGGCTGTACAGCTTCTTCTGCAGCACGGCGTCGGCACGCAGGGTGTCGGCGAACTCCAGCAGGGTCACATGGGCGACGATCCCGGCCAGGTCGATGGCCGCCTCGACGCCGGAGTTACCGCCACCGATCACTGCCACGCGCTTGCCCTTGAACAGCGGGCCGTCGCAGTGCGGGCAGAAGCACACGCCCTTGGCCTTGTACTCCTGCTCGCCGGGCACCCCCATCTCGCGCCAGCGTGCGCCGGTGGAGAGGATCACGGTCTTGGCCTTGAGCGAGGCGCCATTCTCGAACTGCACCTCGTGCAGGCCGCCTTCGCCATTGGCCGGCACCAGCGCGGAGGCGCGCTGCAGGTTCATCACGTCAACTTCGTATTCCTTGACGTGTTCTTCCAGGGCGCGCACCAGCTTCGGCCCTTCGGTTTCCTTCACCGAAATGAAGTTCTCGATCGCCATGGTATCGAGCACCTGGCCACCGAAACGCTCGGCAGCGATGGCCGTGCGGATGCCTTTGCGCGCAGCGTAGATCGCCGCCGAGGCGCCAGCCGGGCCACCACCGACCACCAGCACGTCGAAGGCTTCCTTGGCGCTCATCTTCTCGGCGTCGCGGCTACCGGCCTTGGTGTCGATCTTGGCGAGAATCTCCTTCACTTCCATGCGGCCGGAAGCGAATACCTCACCGTTCAGGTAGATGCTCGGCACGGCCATGACCTGGCGACGCTCGACTTCTTCCTGGAACAGCGCACCGTCGATGGAGACGTTGCGGATATTGGGGTTCAGCACTGCCATCAGGTTCAGTGCCTGGACCACGTCCGGGCAGTTCTGGCAGCTCAGCGAGAAATAGGTCTCGAACTCGAAGCGGCCTTCGATGGCCTTGATCTGGGCGATGGTATCGGCGTCCAGCTTCGACGGGTGGCCACCGACCTGCAGCAGCGCCAGCACCAGCGAGGTGAACTCATGGCCCATGGGGATGCCGGCGAAGGCGACGCCGGTGTCTTCGCCCGGACGATTCAGGGCGAACGAAGGACGACGGGCATCGCTGCCATCGGTCTTCAGGGTGATCTTGTCGGTCAGGCCGACGATGTCGTTGAGCAGGCCAAGCAGCTCCTGGGATTTCGCGCTGTCATCGAGGGACGCGACGATCTCGAACGGCTGGGTGACCTTTTCCAGGTAGGCCTTCAACTGGGCTTTAAGATTGGCGTCCAACATGGCGAACAGTCCTCAGAAACAAAAAATTCGGGCAATAAAATGCCCGGACGGATCGCGCCCGGGCATCGGGCACCACAAGGGCCGGTGATGGCCCAAACAGCGCAGGTAGCAAGTACAAAACGGGTTTCAGAGCGTCGCGAGCGACGGCCAGGCAAGGCGTAATCCGATGAGGGCGCGGAATGTACCGACGTACATGACAAGCCCGAGTCCGATTACCCCGCTGCCTGGCCGAGCGCAGCAGCTCTGAAGCCGTTCTTAGATCTTGCCGACCAGGTCCAGCGAAGGAGCCAGAGTGGCTTCGCCTTCTTTCCACTTGGCCGGGCAAACCTGACCCGGGTTGGCGGCGGTGTACTGAGCGGCCTTCAGCTTGCGCAGGGTCTCGGACACGTCACGGGCGATTTCGTTGGAGTGGATTTCCAGGGTCTTGATCTGGCCTTCCGGGTTGATGATGAAGGTGCCGCGCAGCGCCAGGCCTTCTTCCGGAATGTGCACGCCGAAGGCGTTGGTCAGCTGGTGGGTCGGGTCACCGATCAGCGGGAACTGAGCCTTGCCAACGGCCGGCGAAGTTTCGTGCCAGACCTTGTGCGAGAAGTGAGTGTCGGTGGTCACGATGTAAACCTCGGCACCCGCCTTCTGGAACTCGGCGTAGTTGTTGGCGGCGTCTTCGATCTCGGTCGGGCAGTTGAAGGTGAAAGCAGCCGGCATGAAGATCAGCACGGACCACTTGCCCTGCAGGGACTGCTCGGTCACTTCGACGAACTCACCAGCGTGGAAAGCGTTGACCTTGAACGGTTGAACTTGAGTATTGATGAGGGACATCTCTGACTCCTTCTGAGGTTTCTGTGAGGGTTGAAAATTTACGGTTGCTATCTTAGCTACCTAACGGAAAAAAGCTTATTGATTACGGCCATGATATCGATTGATTGCACCAATCGATAACGAAGCCCGCGCCAGACGCGGGCTACAGCCCTGGCTCAGGCCAGGTCGGGATCGATCAATAGCGCCAGTTTACCTGCGACTTGGTTACCAGCGAGTGTCTCGAACGCCACTTCGCTGTCTTCGATCGCAAAAGTGCGCTCCAGTTGCGGCTGCAATCGGCCTTCGGCGAACAGCGGCCAGACCTGCTGCTGCAGGTCATGCAACAGATCCGCCTTGAACTGATCGTCGCGGTTGCGCAGGGTCGAACCGATCAGCTGGATGCGCTTGCCCAGCACCTGCGCCAGGTCCAGCTTGGCCTCGCGCCCGCCCATCAGGCCGATGTTGATCCAGCGCCCGTCACGCGCCAGCAGCTCTAGGTTGAGGGCCGCGTACTGGCCACCGACCGGGTCGAGGATCACGTCGAACGGCCCGAAATCGCTGAGCGCCTGAAGATCTTCGCCACGCAGCGCGCCGCCCTGGGCGCCGAGCCCTTCGCAGTAGGCCAGCCGCTCGGCGGAACCGACGCTGACCCAGCAGGGGCTGCCGAACGCCTTGCACAGCTGGATAGCCGCCGAGCCCACACCACTGGCACCGGCATGCAGCAGAACCTTCTCGCCAGGATGCAGCGCGCCGAGCTGAAACAGGTTGAGCCAGGCCGTGGCATACACCTCGGGGACCACGGCGGCCTCGACCAGGCTGAGGCCCTCGGGCACCGACATGGCATGGCGCGCATCGACCACCACCTCTTCGGCCATACCGCCGCCCGCCAGCAGGCAGCAGACCCGATCACCCACCTGCCAGGCGCTGCCGGCGCCCACTTCGGTGACCACGCCGGAGCACTCCAGGCCCAGAGCCTGGCTGGCCCCCGGCGGTGGCGGGTAGAGCCCCGCGCGCTGCAGCAGATCGGCCCGATTGAGCCCTGCGGCGGCGACCTTCACGCGAATCTGCCCCGCGTCGCAGGCCTGGGTGGGTTGTTCCAACCACTCCGCACGCCCTTCGACGCCTTGCAATGCCTTCATGCTGCCTCCATAGTGCAAGTGAAACGAGCCTCGCGCCTTGCGCGAGGCTTTCGTCTAGCGCCAACGGAACCTGGCGCCCTCAGATACGGCCTAATATGCGTTATCACCTGCCACTACGTCGAATCCGCATGAAACGCTCTCTAGCAAGTACCGCCCTCGCCCTAGTACTCGGCTTCAGTGCCCTGCCGCTGGCGGCCAAGACCACTCCAGCGACCAGCTGGGACTATCTGCAGCCGGACCGCGATCAGGTGATTGCCAGTCTCAACGTCGTGGAGCTGCTCAAGCGCCACCACTACAACAAGCCGCCGCTCAACGACGAGCGCTCGATCAAGATCTACGACAACTACCTGAAGTTGCTCGATCCATCGCGCAGCTACTTCATGGCGTCGGACATCGCCGAATTCAACCAGTGGCGCAACCAGTTCGACGACCTGCTCAAGAGCGGCAACCTCGAACCGGGCTTCGCCATCTACCGCCGGCACCTGACGCGCCTGCAGGAACGCCTCGACTTCGCCCTGGCCGAGCTGGCCAAGGGTGTCGACAAGATCGACTTCAGCGTCGACGAGGACCTGCAGGTCGACCGTGAGAAAGCGCCCTGGGCGAAGGACCGTGCCGAGCTCGACGACCTGTGGCGCAAGCGCGTCAAGGATGAAGTGCTGCGACTGAAGATCGCCGGCAAGGAAACCAAGGACATCCAGGAGCTGCTGACCAAGCGCTACAAGAACCAGCTCAAGCGCCTCAAGCAGACCCGTGGCGAGGATGTGTTCCAGGCCTACATCAACGCCTTCGCCACCACCTACGACCCGCACACCACGTACCTGTCGCCGGACAACGCGGAAAACTTCGATATCAACATGAGCCTCTCGCTCGAAGGTATCGGCGCCGTGCTGCAGAGCGACAACGAGCACGTCAAGGTGGTGCGCCTGGTGCCCGCCGGCCCGGCGGAGAAGAGCAAGCAGATCGCACCGGCCGACAAGATCGTCGGTGTCGCCCAGGGCAACGACGAGATGGTCGACGTGATCGGCTGGCGCCTGGACGAAGTGGTCAAGCTGATCCGTGGCCCGAAAGGCTCCACGGTACGCCTGGAAGTCATTCCGGCCAGCAACCCGCCGACCGACCAGACCAGCAAGGTGGTCACCATCACCCGCGAGGCGGTGAAGCTCGAAGAGCAGGCGGCGAAGAAGAAGGTCCTGCACCTCAAGCAGGATGGCCGCGACTACAAGCTCGGGGTGATCGAACTGCCGGCCTTCTACCTCGACTTCAAGGCCTTCCGCGCGGGCGACCCCAACTACAAGAGCACCACGCGTGACGTGAAACAGCTGATCGACGAGCTGCGTGCCGAGAAGGTCGACGGCCTGGTCATCGACCTGCGCAACAACGGTGGTGGTTCCCTGCAGGAAGCCACCGAGCTGACCAGTCTGTTCATCGAGCAAGGCCCGACCGTACTGGTACGCAACGCCGATGGCCGCGTCGACGTGCTGGCGGACGAGAACAAGGGCATCTACTACAACGGCCCCCTGGCCGTACTGGTCAATCGCCTCTCGGCCTCCGCCTCGGAGATCTTCGCCGGCGCCATGCAGGACTATCACCGCGCGCTGATCCTCGGCGGCCAGACCTTCGGCAAGGGCACGGTGCAGACCATCCAGCCGCTCAATCACGGCGAACTGAAGCTGACCCTGGCCAAGTTCTACCGTGTATCGGGGCAGAGCACCCAGCACCAGGGCGTGCTGCCGGACATCGCCTACCCCGACGTGATGCACACCAAGGACATCGGTGAGAGCGCCCTGCCCGCCGCCATGCCCTGGGACAGCATCCGCCCGGCGATCAAGCCGGAGCTGGACCCGATCAAACCGTTCCTCACCCAGCTGCAGAGCAAGCACGACCAGCGCACCGCGCAGGACCCGGACTTCCTCTTCACCCGCGCCAGCATCGACCTGTCGAAGCAGCTGATGGCCGAAACCACCGTCAGCCTCAACGAAGTCAAACGCCGTGCGCAGCAGGCCGACATCGAGGCCAAGCAGCTCAAGCTGGAGAACGATCGCCGCGTGGCCAAGGGTGAGAAGCCTCTCGCGGAACTGGCCAAGGAAGACGAAGACGCCCTGCCCGTGGAAGACAAGGGCAAGCCGGAAGACGACGCGTACCTGTCCGAGTCCGGCCACATCCTCATCGACTACCTGAGCCTGAACCCGTCCCTGGCCATCCATTGACCAGGGATTAGGGAACGTCATCAAATTGCCATCGAACTGTCGTGAAATGCAGGGGCCGGCTAAACAGCCGGCCTCTTCGTTTCCGGCAGATCGAGAACACCATGACCGTCACCGAGCAGTTGAGCGCCTTGGGGAACATCCTCGCTCACGGCGACCTCAGTAGCCTGTTCCAGCCCATCGTCTCGCTTTCCGAGCAGCGCATCCTCGGCTACGAGGCGCTGACCCGTGGCCCGTCCAACAGCCCGCTGCACTCGCCCCTGACCCTGTTCGCCGTCGCCCGCCATGCCGGCCGCCTGAGCGAGCTGGAAATGGCCTGTCGCAAGAGCGCGTGCCGGGGTTTCAGCGCACTGGGGCTGGAGGGCAAGCTGTTCCTCAACGTGTCTCCCGAATCGCTGCTCGACCCCAGCCACCAGCCCGGGCGTACCCTGAAGCTGCTGCAGACCTTCGGCATACCGCCCAGCCAGGTGGTGATCGAGCTCACCGAGCAATCGCCGACCGAAGACTTCGCGCTGCTCGACAATGCCCTGCACCATTACCGCGCCATGGGCTTCTCCATCGCCCTGGACGACCTTGGCGCCGGCTATTCCAGCCTGCGCCTGTGGTCCGAGCTGCGCCCGGACTACGTGAAGATCGACCGCCACTTCATCGACGGCATCCACCAGGACGCGGTGAAACGCGAGTTCGTCGGCTCGATCCTGAAGATGGCCGAGGCCTCGCGCGCGCAGGTCATCGCCGAGGGCATCGAGCTGACCGAAGAGCTGACCGTACTGGCCGAGATGGGCGTCGATCTGGTGCAGGGCTACCTGCTGAGCAGGCCGCAGGAAAAACCGCCACGGGACGCCCGCCAGTTACTGCCACAGCTGCAGAGCACGCAGCACAGCAGCCTCAACGAGGACAACCACGACCTCAGCGCCCTGCTCAACGAGCAACCCGCCGTCGACCAGCGCACCGCCATCGCCGAGGTGCTGGATCTGTTTCGTGCCCAGGCCAATCTGAACTCACTGGCGGTGCTCGACGAGCAGCAACAACCGGTAGGTATCGTGCACCGCCATTCGCTCTCCGAAGCGCTGCTGAAGCCGTTCGCGACCGATCTGTTCGCGCGCAAGCCGATCAGCCGCCTGATGAGCCAGGACTTTCTCGCGGTGGAGCTCAAGCAATCGCTGCAGAAGGTCAGCCGCCTGCTCACCAGCCGCGCACGGCAGCGCATAGAAGAGGACTTCATCATCATCCAGGGTGGCCGCTACCTCGGCCTGGGGCGGGTGATCAACGTGCTCAAGCTGATCACCGAACAGAAGCTGCAGCAGGCGCGTCATGCCAACCCGCTGACCCTGCTACCGGGCAACGTGCCCATCCAGCAGTGCCTGAGCCGGCTGCTGCAACAACAGCGGGAAGCAGCGGTGTGCTATGTCGACATCGACAGCTTCAAGCCCTTCAACGACCTCTACGGCTACGCCAAGGGCGACGAGGTCCTGCTGTGCCTGGCACAGTGCCTGAACGAGCGGGTGGACCCGGCGCGCGATTTCGTCGGTCATATCGGGGGCGATGATTTCATGCTGGTGCTCGGCTCGACCGACTGGCGCGAAAAGCTCGGTCGCCTGATCGAGGACTTCCAGAGCCAGTGCCGCCGCTTCTACCGCGAAGAACACCTGCAGGCCGGCTGTTTCGTCGCCCACAACCGTCACGGCCAGCGCCAGGAATACGCCCTGCTGTCGCTGTCCATCGGCGTGGTGCACGTGAGCAAGGAAGACTGCCTGCAGCTCGACGCCTCGCGCCTGGCGGAACTCGCCTCCGAAGCCAAGCGCCACGCCAAGGCCGTGCCCGGCTACAGCCTGCACATCCTCGCCGGATCAGCCAGCTGAAGCCTGCGTCTCCTGCGCCAGCGCGGCATGCTGCTCGGCCAGGGCCCGATCAGGCGTGACGCCCGGTGCGCCGTCGAGATACACCTGGCTCAGGCGCCGCGCCGCCAGCGGATGGCCAGCCGCCAGCGCCATCTCCCACCAGCGCACCGCCTGCACACCGTCCGGCGCCTGTCGCGTGTCACCCTGCAACGCCTGCACACCCAGCTGATAAGCGGCCTTGCCGTCGCCGCCGCTGGCAGCCAGGCGCAACAGCCTCAGCCCCTCCTCGCGCGCACCGAGGCCCTGACCGCGAAACAGCAGGATATGGCCGTAGAAGCTTTGCGCCGGGGTATCGCCCAGGTTGGCCATGCGCCCGTACTGGCCCTGCATCCACTGCCACAGGCGCGGCTGGCGCAGCGTCCACGACCAGTGGAACAGGCGCCGGGCCAACCAGTAGCCCAGGCGCGCGCGCACCTGCCAGAGCAGCCTAGACATCGACGGGATAGTCGAATTCGAACACCCGGACCACCTCTGCGGCATGCCAGGATGCGGCCGCCACGCCATCGGAGGCTCCGCTGAAGCGCCCCAGGCGCATCACGCAGTCGAAGAAGCCGGTACGCGGCAGACGGCTGGCCCCCTGGCTGATGACCAGCGCGCTGCGCAGTGGCCGTTCGGCACGGGCATCCAGCGCCGCCAGATGCTCCAGCGCCGCGGTCAGGGTCTGCATGGCCGGTGTCGGCAGGTCGAGGCGCTCGATCAGCGCCCGGTAGGTAAGCAGATGGCGCTGCCGGCGCGCATCATCGAGTTCGTCAAGCAACGCCTGCCAGTGTTGGCGACTGATACGTACGCTCAAGACCAGCCCTCCAACCCCAGCGACCATGCCAGGGAGCGCAGGATGGCCGCATCCGGTTGACGCTCGCCACGCTCGATCATCGCCAGATAGTGCGGGCTGATACCGACACTGCGCGCCAGCGCCTCGGCCGTCAGCCCTTTGTCTTCACGCAGTGCCCGCAGTTGATCGAGCCCGGGTCTCACGGCCTCCGGATCAGGCTGTTCGCGACCGGATTCGACGGCAGGCTGGTGTCCTGCGGCCTGCAGCAGGGCCTGATAATCGGCCCAGGGCAGTACCGCGTACTCCGGCTCACCATCGCGGGCAATGATTTGCACACTCATGAGTCTCTCCGTTGGAAAGCAGGACCGATGGCCTCGATCCTTTCCTTGCAAGCGGCCATCTTAACAGGGCCAAGCCGCCTGGGGCGTGATCCGTGCAGACACTCCACGCAGCGCGCCGCGTCTCGCCGCGCTGGCGCCCGCGATCAGGAATGCAACGGCTCGGCCGGCAGGTGCTCGATGAGCGCCAGCTTCTCCGGGGCCTGCCTGGCACGCCAGGCCTTGAATGCCTCGAGTTCCCCCTGCCAGGTGCGCATCACCCAGGCCAGCACGGCCAGGTCATCGACGAAACCCACCCCCACCAGCCAGTCGGGAATGGCGTCCAGCGGGGTGATGAAATACAGCAGCGCGGCGACCACCATCAGCAACGCCTGGCGGCTGATCTGTCGGTATTCCCCCTTGAACCAGGCCAGGCTCAGCGCGCGCAACAGCTGCAGGTCATCCTTCAGCGCGGCGAAGCGCTGGCCCTGCGGGGTGCGCTTGTCACCCAGCGCGCGCAGCAACTCAGGCAGCCGCCCCTCACGAAGAAAACGGGCCGCCAGCGGCAGGTAACGCGTCAGTTTCCACGGGGTTTTCATCGGACCTCCTCGGCAAGCCAGGCGCTGCCTGGGCTTGCTTCGCTTATCCACCGAAGCTGTGGATAAATCTGTGCAAAGACTTTCGACAAGCTTATCAAAGCCCCGTGGCATGGGGCCTGGGCTCAGATCGGGCATTTTTTATACAGCCCATAAAATCCATGAAAATCAACGAGTTGCCGATTGACATGAACAGCTTGCAAGGGTAGCGCACGCTTGTTAGGAACCTTTCCCACAATGTGCATAAGCGTAACACTGCAGGTGCCAGCCAAGGCCCGGAAACGACAACGCCCCGTCAAGACGGGGCGTTGTCATGAAGCCATGCAGTGTTACTGCGCTGCCGGCTCGGCTGGCTCGGCCGGTTCTGCCGCCTGATCCTTGATACCGATCAGCTCCAGGTCGAACACCAGCACCGCGTTGGCCGGAATGGCCGGGGACGGGCTCTGCTCGCCATAGGCCAGTTCGCTAGGGATGTACAGTTTGTACTTCTCACCCACGTGCATCAGCTGCAGGCCTTCGACCCAACCCGGGATCACGCCGCCGACAGGCAGGTCGATGGGGCTGCCACGTGCGACGGAGCTGTCGAAGACGCTGCCATCGGTTAGCTTGCCTTCGTAGTGAACGGTCACCACGTCGCTTTCCTTCGGCTGCGCGCCGTCGGTCTTCTTGATCACTTCGTATTGCAGGCCGGACGGCGTGGTCACGACGCCTTCACGCTTGCCGTTCTCTTCGAGGAATTTCTTGCCGGCTTCGGCCGCTTCCTTGTTCAGCGCGGTCATGCGCTCTTGCGCACGGTTCTGCAGGAAGGAGAAGGCCTCGATCATGTCCTCGTCCTTGATGCGCGGCTCCTTCTTCGCCAGCGCGTCTTCGATGCCCTGGGCGACGGCCTTGGAATCCAGATCGTCCATGCCTTCCTCGGACAGACTGCGACCCATGTTCAGGCCGATGCCGTAGGAGGCTTTCTGCGCGGGGCTCTTGAGTTCGACTTCGCTGGTTTGCGAATCGCAACCGGCAAGCACCAGGCCCACCAGGGCAACCGCTGCCGCCAAACGATGCTGTTTCATGCTTGTTCCTTGTAGATGCGCCCGAAGGCCGTCGTGTGAAAGCGCGAGCTTAGCAGTACGCCGCGATCACTGGCTACGGCATAGGAGCCGTGCAATGCGCATAAGTTCAAGCAAACAAAGGATTTTTTCGAAGAGATTCGGCGGGCGCCGAAGCATTGTCACAGGAGGGGATGAAGCGAGGAGAAGAATGGCGCAGCGGACGGGACTCGAACCCGCGACCCCCGGCGTGACAGGCCGGTATTCTAACCGACTGAACTACCGCTGCGCGTAACTGCGAGATTGGTGGGTGGTGACGGGATCGAACCGCCGACCCTCTGCTTGTAAGGCAGATGCTCTCCCGGCTGAGCTAACCACCCATTCGCTCTCGAAGTGGGGCGCATTCTAGAGAGCGATCCGCACCTTGGCAAGCCCCCTTTGCAAAAAAATTTACCGGCCCAGCAAGAACTTAGGTGAGACCAGCGAATTTTCTCGACGCACCGTGGTCAGGGTTGGCCTGAGCCCGCCAGCGGAGAATAATGCGCGCTCTGTGCCGAGTGGACGAATCCCTGTCCATCACCTTCATCCGTCGCGGTGCGCCTCCTTTCTCATGCGGGAAAGGTTCATGGATGGCGCCACCCCGCGACCTCAACACCAATGGAGAGTCACCTGCTCATGTGGTTTCGTAACCTGCTGGTCTACCGCCTCACTCAGGACATCCCGTTCGACGCCGACGCGCTGGAAGCCGCACTGTCCGGCAAGCAGGCCCGTCCCTGCGCCAGCCAGGAGCTGACCACCTATGGCTTCACCGCGCCCTTCGGCAAGGGTGCCGATGCCCCGCTGGTGCATGTCAGCGGTGACTTCCTGCTGATCGGCGCGCGCAAGGAAGAGCGCATCCTGCCGGGCTCGGTGGTGCGTGACGCGCTGAAGGAAAAGGTCGACGAGATCGAGAACACCCAGATGCGCAAGGTGTACAAGAAGGAGCGCGATCAGATCAAAGACGAGATTGTCCAGGCCTTCCTGCCTCGCGCCTTCATCCGCAAGTCCGGCACCTTCGCGGCCATCGCGCCGAAGCAGGGCCTGATCCTGGTCGACAGCGCCAGCGCCAAGAAAGCCGAGGACCTGCTCTCCACCCTGCGCGAGGCCATCGGCTCGCTGCCGGTACGCCCGCTGTCGGTGAAGATCGCACCGACCGCCACCCTGACCGACTGGCTGAAGAACCAGAGTGCCGCCGAAGGCTTCTTCGTGCTCGACGAGTGCGAGCTGCGCGACACCCACGAAGACGGTGGCGTGGTGCGCTGCAAGCGCCAGGACCTGACCAGCGAGGAAATCCAGCTGCACCTGTCCTCCGGCAAGCAGGTCACCCAGCTGTCGCTGGCCTGGCAGGACAAGCTGTCGTTCGTGCTCGACGACAAGCTGACCATCAAGCGCCTGCGCTTCGAAGACGTCCTGCAGGAGCAGGCCGAGCAGGACGGTGGCGATGACGCCCTGGCCCAGCAGGATGCCAGCTTCGTGCTGATGATGATGACCCTGGTGGAGTTCCTCCCGGAGCTGTTCACCGCACTGGGCGGCGAAGAGATTCCGCAAGGCATCTGATAACCCGCCGGGTGGATGACGCGTCTTTCATCCACCACCCGGACAGGCGGTGGACACGCTTCGCGTTGCCCACCGCACCTGTTCAGGTCAAGGATTCGAGGCTCTCGGTGAAGGCGCTGGCGCCCTGCTCCGCCGTGCTGAAGTTGTGACGCATGAAGGCGAACAGCTCGCGCCCGCAGCCACTGGCCGGCGCCGGCCTGGCCGCCAGTTCACGGGAAGCCAGCTCGGTGTCTGCGACTTTCAGGAGCAATTCACCGCTGCGACCATCGACACGCAGCACGTCGCCATCGCGTACCCGCGCCAGCGGCCCGCCGTCGAACGCCTCCGGACACACATGAATGGCCGCCGGGATCTTGCCGGAGGCGCCGGACATGCGCCCGTCCGTCACCAGCGCCACCTTGAAGCCCCGGTCCTGCAGCACACCGAGGTAAGGCGTCATCTTGTGCAGCTCCGGCATGCCGTTGCTGCGCGGTCCCTGGAAGCGCACCACGGCAACGAAATCGCGCTCCAGCCTGCCAGCCTTGAAGGCTTCCACCAGCTCCAGCTGGTCCTCGAAGACCAGCGCCGGCGCTTCGACCACCTGATGCTCCGGCGCCACCGCGGACACCTTCATCACCCCACGCCCCAGGTTGCCCTGCATCAGGCGCAGGCCACCCTCGGCCGAGAAGGGCCGGGCCACCGGACGCAACACGCTTTCCTCGAGGCTCGCACCCGGCCCGTCACGCCACACCAGCTTGCCGGCTTCGAGGAAGGGCTCGCGGGTGTAACGCGACAAGCCGCGCCCGGCCACGGTATTGACCTCTTCGTGCAGCAGGCCGGCATCCAGCAGTTCACGGATGAGAAAGGCCATGCCGCCGGCGGCCTGGAAGTGATTGATGTCGGCCTTGCCGTTGGGATAGACGTGCGCCAGGGTCGGCACCACCTCGGACAGGTCGGCCATGTCCTGCCAGGTCAGCAGGATTCCGGCGGCACGGGCGATGGCCGGCATGTGCAGGGTGTGATTGGTCGAGCCGCCCGTCGCGTGCAGGGCGACGATCGAGTTGACCAGGCAGCGCTCGTCGACGATCTCGCCGATGGGCATGAACTGGCCGCTCTGCCGGGTCAGGCGCGTGACCTGCTGCGCGGCCTCGCGGGTCAGGGCATCGCGCAGCGGCGTGC
>MDSZ01182023.1_pt1 | contig 30750 bp, 22 predicted proteins | sample 811201 | NCBI WGS metagenome assembly MDSZ01 (sample SAMN05326647, study PRJNA326480) | marine metagenome | isolation source: seawater | place: Indian Ocean: North | collected 2010 | reverse complement strand
TTATCTGAAGTTGACAATTCATTCCTCCTCTTCAGAAGTTTCTGTTAAATTAGTAGATTTATTTCTTGTTGGCGGTAATGATTCAATTGCAAATCTTTTACCTTTTACTTTTATTCCTAATTGTTCATACAGGCCTTTTAATCTAGCACGATATTTTAACCCCAATAAATCAGCTGCAGTTTCGGCTTCCTTTCTTCTTTTCAGAACTTCTGATCTAGAGTCTAAATTCAAAATATCCTGTAATGTTTGTCTTTGATTTAAAAAATAAAGGAATTCTGGTAAAACATAAAACATGATAATAATAGAAATTATTAGCCCTAACCAATGATGAGGCACTAAATGATCTCTTTCAGGATCGGTTGTTCCTCCGAGAAGGAATAAGAAGGACATTGTCCAAAGGAAAGTTGCAATGGATAATATGGAAATTATTCCTATTATCCTAAAGTGATTTTCGCTTTGTGAATTCCACCATTTTCTAAGAGGGCCAACCTGATTTCGTCGTGAACGCGCCATGGCTATCATTACCCCGAACGGAGCACTAGAGATAGTTCCTTTCATGAGTAGTTCAGAACAAAAACATCAATAATAGAGTGAATTATTGAACACAGGGTTTTCTTATTAGTCATGAGAGGAGGGTTTATGCGTGAAGTCATCGAGCACTTACATTCGAGTGTAAATGACTTAATTGAGGACTTAGGATGGAGTTTGACGCCAATACAAGAAGCAGCAATACCAGAAATAGTTAATGGAAACGATAGGTTACTTGTAGCACCTACTGGAAGTGGAAAAACTGAATCTGCTGTTTTACCAATAATTTCTAAATGTCTAACTGAAAATTGGAGTGGACTTTCAATATTGTATATCACTCCGCTAAGAGCTCTAAATAGAGATATAGATAGAAGATTATCAAAAATGTTGAAACCTGTTGGATTATCGGTAGGACTCAGGCATGGCGATACTTCTCAAAAAGAAAGAACTAAACAGTCAAAAGAACCTCCAAATTTACTTATAACGACACCGGAAACTGCACAGATAATGCTTTTAGGAAGTCGACTAAGGAAGCATTTAGCGGGATTAAAGGCAATTATTCTAGATGAAGTACATGATATGGCAGGTTCTGAAAGAGGTTCGCAATTACTAGTTGGTTTGCAAAGAATCCAAGAATATTGTCCAGAAAAATTGCAAATTATTGGATTATCAGCGACTGTGGGAAATCCTGAAGAAGTTGCTAAGTGGTTTTCTAAAGATGCTATGCCAATAATAGGGCCAGCACCAAGAAAAACCGATGTCTTAGTGCACAAAGAAATAGCCAGCACTGAAGACGAGATACTTTCCACAGAGTGGCATATTTCTCCGGATTCTGTAGCAGCATTTAGAAGATTAGCGAAGACACTAAAGGAAGACTTTCCTGCTTTAGTTTTTGTAAATTCCAGAAGTACTGCAGAAACAGTCTCACAAAGGTTGAGGAAGATTATGCCTGATTTGGAAATAGGAGTTCATCATGGTAGTCTTGCAGCTGAGACTCGGAGAGATGTGGAAAAATCATTATTGAATGGTGAGTTGAATGGCCTGATATGTACAAGTAGCCTCGAATTAGGGATTGATATTGGCTCAATAAAAAAGGTTCATCAGTTACAAAGTCCAAGATCTGTAGATAGTTTACTACAGCGAGTGGGGAGGGCTGAACATTACCTAGGAGGAACTGGGGCCGGAGAAATTCTTGCCTGGGAAGTTGATGGTATTTCGGAGTGTAGCGTGATAGCTCGTAGAGCGATGAACGGCGAAATTGGAGGAGTTAGTTGGCGCACAAATCCACGTGTTGTAGCAGCAAATCAATTTTTACAAATGGCCATCGAAAGAGGGGTTGTACCTTTAGATAAACCAACAAATATTTTACAAAAAGTTTCAATTTTCAAAACATGGGATCATGAACATACATTAGGAGTCTTAAGAGTACTTGATGATAGGTGGTTAATTCGTCTGATAGAAGATCCGAAAAACTCCGATCCAACTACATGGACGACTAAATTATGGAGAGAATTGGCAGAGAAAATAGGGGGAGATTTTCCTACAGAAAGGCCTCATTGGGAAGAAGAATATACTGATTTAGAGAAAAAGAAGTGGTTAAATAAACTCATTAAAGTTCTTCCAAAATCTCTTGAAAATGGTTGGTTCTCCCCCGCTGGAAGATTAGGTAGAACAAGAATGGATCATCTATCAATGATACCTGATGAATCCTCATATAGAGTTAGAGATGCAGTTACTAGAAAGATTCTAGGATCTGTAGATGAAGCATTTGTGTTATCATTGGGCGATAATAATGAAGATTCAATAAATAATTCTAGAAGATTTGTGATGGCTGGTAGGACATGGGAAATAGTTGATGCTGATCCAGAACAAGAAGAATTGTTAGTCGGTCCAGTCAGAGAGAGTGGTTCTGCACCTGTATGGGCTGGTGAGTTACCCCCTGTACCCAGAAAAATAGCCGAAGAAGTAGGACATTTAAGAAAAATTACTGCTAATTCATTTGGAGTTTCGGATAAAAAAATGAATAGTAAATTAGATGATTATCCACTCAGTGAATCAGCCCGCGATGTTCTAATTACTTCTATCATGGAACATTTAGAATCTACTGGAGAAATTCCTGATGGGGAAACTATGACTATTGAAGAAAGAATGGGGACTATAACACTGAACACTTGTAAAGGATCGAAGATAAATGAGACTTTAGCTCATTTTATTCAGTCGATGGGTTCAATGCGTGAGGGTAAAATGGGTAGGGTTTTGATAGATCCCTACAGAATATCATTTCAGATACCAGGTACAACAGTGCTAGACATAATTGGATGGTTAAAAGAAACTCCCTCAATTGCACTTCCTTCGATTTTGCGAATGACTGTCCCGAACAGTCGAAGTGTTAGATGGAGAGTTGTTCAAGTAGCCAAAAAGATGGGTGTTTTGAAAAAAGGAGTAGATCCTAGAAAAGTGAATATTAGAGGTTTGATGAAGAGGTATAAGGGAACACCAGTTATTGAAGAAGCATTAGATAAGTTATTTCATGAAAGAATGGACATCGAAGGAACGATGGATATACTAAAATCAATACAAGAAGAATCAATAAGATTAGTTCATACTCCTCCTGGTAAATTAGGAGTATCCCCTAAAGCAGAAAGAGATTTATTACTTCCATCTTGGTCAGATAAAGAATTAAGAGAACGTTTAGAATTAAGATTGATGAATGAAAGAGTAGCATTGGTTTGTATTAATTGTCACGATAGAACTAGAAAACGAGTAGAGAGGATAAATAAAATACTAGATTCTTGTTCATCTTGTGGAGGTACTATGCTTGCATGTTCTCCAGAAAGAATGGAAAAAAGACTCATCGAAATGATTGAAAGTAAAGATTTTAAAATTAGAGAGAAGATAACAAAAAATGCTGAATTAATTAAAACACATGGTTTAGATGCTATTATTTGTTTAATGGGAAGAGGGATAGGTGAAGAAACTGCAACTAGAATATTACGAGGTAAGATACCTGGAGATCGTGATTCACTTTTACGAGCAATACACGAAGCAGAATTGAAATATGCAAGTACCAGAAGATATTGGGGTTAACGAAATCAATATCTTCCTCCTCCTCCCCAGCCCAATTATGTTGATAGGTCTGACCGGTAGAAATGCCTCCGGCAAATCCACCCTAGTAGAATGGTTTAGTGAAAAGGGAATGAATAGTTATTCCTGTTCAGACTCGATTAGAGCATGGCTAAGAGAACAAGATAAGGAAATCACCAGAGATACATTAATCGAAGGAGGAAGGGAGCTTAGAAGGCAGGGAGGAGGAGGGATTCTAGCTGAAATGTTGATTGAAATATTAGATGGAGAAGATGCAGTAATAGATTCTATAAGAACTCCAGCAGAAGTTTCTGTATTAAGATCTAGAGGAGATTTCTTTCTTATTGAAGTCAAAGCTAGTGAAGAAGTACGTTGGTCAAGATTACAAGAAAGAGCAAGGCCTGGTGATCCTACTGAGAAAAATATTTTTTTAGAGCAAGAAAATAAAGAAATTAAAGCAAAAGATTCCGCAGGACAAGATCTTGATGCAACCGCAAAGATGTCTGATTTCCAAATATTTAATGATGGTTCGGTAGAAAATCTGTATACTAAATTAGATGATTTATGGGAAAAGTTACATAATTCAAAAAATTAAATGCTATTTAATAAATTATTTTGTCTCCATTTAACAAATTGAAAACATGGAATAGACCAGGAAATAACTGCGATTGACCAAGTAATGATTGAGCCTAATAAAATACCGAAATTGGGTAATGCCCACATTGCTACAATGGCATAAACTCCAACTGATGCTCCTCCTAATATCATTGGTCCAACTGCTCCCATTGGTACTGATGGACCTTGAGAAATCCATAATGCAACCATGCTAGTAAGAAAAATAGCTGGGAAAACAGAGGCAAGGCCAGCAAGAAGAGGATACCCGAGGCCTGAAATCCAAACCGCAACCCCTATTGCAATAGCTGCCATAATTCCTCTTGAAAAAACTACATATTTATTCACTTTATTCTTACCCTTTGGAGTTGGCCCTATTCGCCAAGACATAACAACTCCAAGAATAGTCAATAAAATTTGTCCGATTAATCCTATTTGGAATGAAGATAAGGATAAATCATAACTGACCTGTATAATTTTTAATATAATTAGACCACATAGAGACCAGATTGATAGGGAAATAAATGTAATGATAAATAATGTGGTATATATCTTTTCAGTATCATTAAAATAAGTGGGTAAAATTCTCCAATTTGCTAGGAATATACCATTAATTAACATCCCTGCTGGAACAATTGCCAAGCTTGTATTGAGATCTGAATAGTTATTACTTGCCAATGCAATACCAGCTGCTGCTGGTACTATTGTAGTAGGAACTGTACCTAAAATTCCTCCGACTGCTCCTCCATACTTCTCAATCAATAATGTAACTGCAATTGCCACAACTCCTGCAAAAATTGCTGCAGATACAGAATCTTGGAATGTCAAATTAAGACCTAATCCTTACGATTTCCGGCAATAATTATTGCAGTACCGATTATAGAAATAACTCCCATTATGGAAGTAAATCCCGAAAGTCCTCTTTCCTGATTCGCTTTATTATCATCCTCATTCATCAAGAAAACATGAGTTACTAAATTTGTCGATGCGTCATCACCTAGAATAGCTCTGAACATTAGTGTTTGGTTACCTTCAATTTGATTACCTGGTAAATACTGAAGTCGATCAACTAGCATTTTGTGACTTACATCAAACGTTGTATCTCCGGGACTGTAACCTGGATGGCTCATCCAGTTATCCCTCATATCCCATGTCCTCCATTGCACTTCCATTGCGCCACCTATTACAGAAACCTCAAAAGATTCTGATGGCATCAAATATATCCTATTATCTTCTGAAACTGGAGTACTGGTATTCAAAGTAATATTGGTATTTAATCCATAAACATAATTTGCAGCCTCAAGTAGTGCAGGCAATCCTTCTACATGACCATGTCCATAAACATTATTTTGTCGATTTTTAGGGATTAGATCTTCAGCACATGGCTCATTTGCTCCCATGTAATGGCATTGTCTGTAAGTTGCAGTTTCTTGCATTATATTTCTAACATCAAATGGCGAAAGGTCGGGATTTGCTTGGTACATTAATGCTGCAAGACCGGCTGCACCTGGTGTAGCCATACTAGTGCCAGAGTATGCTACATACCCATCTCCAGAATTTGCCTCTGGAGCATTAACTTGTGATCCGACAAAGGCAATATTGGGCTTAACTCGTCCTTCTTCTGTGGGTCCTTGACTCGAATAAATTGCAATTGAAGTGTCTTTATCTAATGCACCAACTGTAATTACATCCTCAGCTGAGCCGGGTGTACCTATTTGAGCACTGATTGCAGAATTTCCAGCAGCAATAAAAAGAGCTATGCCTGATCTAACCATCTCATTTGCCATTCTGTTTACGCTCTCTTCTTCGGATGATGTCCACTCTATTGCGCCGAGCCCTCCCAAGCTCATACTTGCAGCCCTTATATTGAAATCGTGTCTCTTGTCAACTGTCCATTCCATACCTGCCATCACTGTAGCAAAAGAACCTGAGCCTCCTGAATCTAGAACTTTTACTCCCACTAATTGGGCTTGTGGAGCAACTCCCACATACTCGTAAGTAGGTGCTCCTGTACCAGCAGTTATTCCGGCACAATGTGTACCATGACCTTGGTCATCATAGGCCTTTATTTCAGTTCCATTGGTCTTATCGGGATTGTTTACAGGATCATAAAAAGCAATTACTTTCGAATCATTAGTTGAATTATCATCATCCAAATCATCTAAGGCTACATGTGAAGAATCTATGCCGGTGTCTATTATAGATACGACACTACCTTTCCCAGTGTAACCAGTCTCTTCCCAAATCATTGGTATTCCATGAACATCATTGACTTCATTCATCTGAATAGTTAGTATACCATCTAGTTCCACTAAAACTACTCCCGGTAGTTTTGAAAGTTCAACAATATCATCTACAGATACTTGGCCTGCAATACTATCTATCAAGTGATATCTAAATTGGGTTTGGAAATCTACTTCATGTTCAAGCATTTGTTGATCTTCTAAAGTTGGTTTATGATCAAAATCAACAATAACACTAATTGTATTATCATCGCTAACCCAGTCATGTATTTCACTATTAATCGCAAGCCAAATTGCATCATGGATGCCGTCTCTATCCAAATCCATAGAAGTCGTCTCCCACCAAGGCAAGTCTTCTTCGATATTATTTTCAAACACCACACTAGAGGATGAAAGAGGTAATGCGATTAGAACGACTAAGATGGCTGCGATAACAGATCTCATAGGTGGTAGAGAAGGATGCTAGATTTGAAGGAAACGGTTTGATGAGTACGAAAATAATCTCTCAAATAATTTCATATTTCTATTTAGACCAACTACTTAGCCAATTCCATGCTATTCCATTTGTATCTACAGTTCCTCCATTACCTGGAAAAATGCCAAATGAATTCTCGTATGGATTATGATCAGCAGCATAAAGAGTCACCAATGAAACCATAGAATCATTTTCACAATCTGTAAAGGTTTGTTGAGAATAAAATATTGATGGTTCATTTGAATCAGGTGCAATATCTGTACAACCGTTCATATCTGCCCACATTAGTAAATTCTGTATAGCACCATGCTCCTGTGCTTCTATATTTGGAAGATGGATGGCATCATTAGAATACAGAATAATTTGATCAAGGAGGCCATGTATCTCCATTATTGGAATGGGAGAGTAATTTGGTTCAGGATCTTCAAGTAAATAATACGACATACAGGCAATAGCTGTAAACGTATCACTGTGTTCATTTGCCAGTTTTTGACTTAAAGAACAACCATTTGACCAACCAGTTAAATAGATTCTACTTTCATCGACTGAATGATTAGCAATAGTTTTGTGAACTATTTCCATTATTAATCCAGTATCATTTAGTTCTAATTCTCCCGCAGTACTACAACAATAGCCTGAATTCCATGAATTATCAAAACCTTGAGGCCATACTGCAATAGCGCCATTTTGAGAAGCTATATCATCAAAATCTGATAGAGTTCTTTGGTCTTGCATGGTTAATGTATTGCCATGGATATCAATTATCATAGGCGCTCCAGATAAATTTACAGTACTTGGAATGAAAACATTCCAACATCTTTCTAAATCTTCATGTATCATGCATTCTATGTAATCTAAATCTTCAACAATTAAATCATCTTGATTATTTTCCTCGTCTTCTGAAATATTTTTATCATCCATTTGTAGACAGCCTGACGAAAAGCATAGTAGAATAACTACTACATAGGCATGAATTTTCATAGATATCGGTTTAGTTACGCCCTAATATGTCTTTTGAAATATAGATTTTATTTTTTGGCAACCGTTTCTATTTCTTTTATCTTATTGAATTTTATTAAGTATTTCGATGAATTAAATAATCCTCTAATGAAACCAGAAAGTAGGAGTGCAGATAGTGCGATTGTGGATGTCCACCCCCAAACATTGCCGATTGCAGCAAATTCTTCCTTGGTTAAGAGTAGCGCCATAGCAGTAACTAAACCAATTCCTATTGACGTCTGAATTCTCATTCCGAGTGGCATAGCCAAAATTGTTCTGAATGCTTCAAGACGTTGGAGAAGTACCAAAGACCATATCATTGTGCCAATTGACCAAATAAATAGATCTGCAGAATAATCGCCCACAACTAGATTCATAGATTCTATATATAATGTAGAGCCAATTAGTAATGAAAGCCAAATTACTGAAAAACCAAGTAACATCACAATTTCACTCAGAGATGTTCCTAAACTTTCTCTAAGTCCTTGTTCTTGAACCGGTTTTTTATCCTTTCTTGACTTAAGATCTGATGTTAAAATCTTAAGTTTTTCCAGAGAATTTTCTGTTTCTAATAACTTTTGAGTTATGGCTAGTGATTCTATCAACATCCCTTCTTGTTCTTTTCTTATCTCTTCATTAGCTGCAAATGATTGTAATAACTTTTCATATTCATCTATTGGAATCATTACATTTCCCATTGATTCTACTAAATCTTCGAGCGAGGGAACTTCAGGGGCACGAGGCAAGGATTCCCTTAAATTGGTTAAGCGATCTATTTCTTCTGGAGAAAGAGGGAGAGGAGTCCATCGTGCAATTGCCTTATCTAATTCTCTAGATGTGGCTTGGCTTACTTCTTTGACTTTCTTGCCAGTATAACCTGTTGCTGCTATCATTTTCTCTTTTAAATTACTAAATTGTTCACCAGCTGTTGTTTGCCAAGATGAGCTGTCGTCTGATGTCTTGTCGGCCATGTTTCTACAACCCTTGAGAGTTACATCTAAACTTCAAATATTGGTAAAACTGATTTGATTAAATACAAAGATATATATGATGATTAATGAAAAAAAAACACTCTTTAATTAATACCTCGACAATGGAAGAAATATGAACGTAGCACAAATACTTACTTTCCTTGTTGGAGGATATGCTTCAGTGGCAATAACTATCATGGGTGTCATGCCATTAGTAGCATAGATTATCATCATTGTTTATTTTCTGATGAAGTATCCCACCATTCATCATTACTGGATAGTTTGTTATTAGTTTTTGATATTGTGGCTTCTACTTTTTCATTGGTTAGTACAATTGGTACTTCTTCATATTTTCTTCTCTTTGAGGAAAATATCAACATAAGGCCAATAATAATACCAAATAATCCACAACAGGTGAAAGGAATAGAAAGATCTCCTCCTGCATCCACGGTAGGTTTGGTATTTGCTTCATATACGATATAAAGGGGTAATATACTAAAAATTATGAAAAATAGGCCAATGATCTTTTTAAAAATTACTAATGCTAAATTTGAAGTATTGTCTCTCTTTTCTAAAGTTACTGCGGCCATTGACTGAGTAGTTGAAGAATTATTATCAAAAGAAGTTGTGGCATCGTGTTTATTAGTTCTATACATCACAAAATAAATCATAATTAATCCAATAAAAAACTGAAAACAAAAACAACATGCTAATGTATCAGTTATTTCTTGAACATCTTCAGTTAAACGACTGTTAGCGGGGTCATCAGGATAATACCAAACTGAAATATTGAAGGATGAAGAATAATATTCTAATGCATAATTGATGCAACTATTGCTAGATTTAGAAAGAGTGTATTCTACAGGTTGGCCATTACTGCCGAAATAAATATCTCCATTTACCGTATATGTATAATTTAGATATGCAAAACATCGATATTCGTCTCTAGTATAGGTTCTTCCATTAAGTGTTGATCTAATCTCATCATATTCTTCAAACCATTCAGTACCTTCTTCCACATGTCCTTCTACATAACCTGCTTCTGGTTGAAAGAAAGAATTCAACAACCCCATAGTAAGTAAGCAAAAAAATACCCAAGGAAAAAATAATATCCAAAAATACCTCTGTTTAGAGGCAGGGATTGGTTTTGTGTTAGTTCTAATGTTTGACATATTTTAACCTTTAAACTTAGATGCGTTTCTATGATATTAATCTGAAATGATAATTTTGATATTCATTTTATTTATTTTTTTATTTGTTGATTCTAAACTTAAAGACAATAAAACTGCAAGAATCTGGAATATAGAAAATACAATATTCCAGGTTAAACTAAATACTAAACGTGGGAATGGAGGTGCAAAAGCTAAAGTTGCAAAACAACCGACTAACTGCAGAGAAAGTGCCAGTGCATATGGTCTAAGGGATAAATTTCTTTGTCTTAATTTTGAAACTATCGCTGTGGATGACAATAGTAATGGTAAAGCAATAAGCAATGACATCCATTCTGTGGGTGGATTATCTCTAGCACCTACATATCCTCCTTTTACGACTATCCTACCAGGATCTAATTCTCTTGGATGAGGAAGTGCCCATGCTTCTAATCCATTTACTTGTCCCAACATTGTCCACCAAAGTATCCACATTACCAAAGGTAATACAGCAGCAGCGATAAATGGTTTAGGATTTTTCAAATCATATTTCTCTAAAGTTATCCATTTCCATTGTGTTCGCATAAGGACATCAATTGAAGATATTAACAAAAGAGTGATCGATGCTGACCATGCTCCCCATGTTAGTACCAAAAATCCTCCCAATGCAATTATATCAAGTTCTTTTGGTAATTTTATATTCTGTAGTTGACCGAAAAAAATATTTGTTCTTTTTAAAAGCCCAATTATTCCAACGAATAATATAATCAGTAAAGTTAGTAAATCAATATTAGATATTTCAAGCCAATTTACGAATAAAATTAATAATAACCAAATTGAAATAAATATTCCTTGTTTACTGAATTCTTTCTCACTACTGAGATAATTGTACATAGGTCCGGTAATTGACAAAATAAGAATACTAAATAAGAGGCCAGTATTATTTTCTGGCCATCCTAATTGGACTAAATGTAGAACCCAATGTTCACCTACAAGACGTTCATGAACTCCAGTTATTCCAAGTAATGAAATGAAACCTAAAATAGAAAGAGCCAATTTTTCATTTTTATTCTGAAATTGTTTATTTCTAAATCTTTGGCTCAGGACTATCCAAGTTAGTGGGATTAAAGTGAACCATAAACGAATACTACCAAAACTCAAGACTAAAGCGGCAGCTAACCATGGCCACCAATCTGGCATAGAATTAACCCATTTTCCAATTTTTCCTTCTTTATTAGAATTTTTCTGATAATTACTTAGTGTCCACCAAACTATCCATAATGATGAGAAAGCACCAATAAGACGAGGTATTATGGTTACATATCCAATAAATGCATGACTCAAAATCATGATAGTTAAAACGGTAATAAAAATTGAAGTAACTCTGCGTTCTTCAATAGTTTTTGGAGATCCCATGCCAATCAAAAGAATAGCTGAAGCTGCAAGAAGACTCCAAGTACTGGCTGAAATTAATAAGTCGATGAATCTAGTAAACTCGGCATCTATTGGTATTTTCTCCCATTCAATAATATCAGGGCTTATGTCTTTGGCTGCAGGTCTATCGATTGACTGGAGGAAAATTTGTCTTTCATAAGCCGCCTGCCAATTCCATTTCTCTAATTCATTTCTTTCTACTGCCGAAATATTAAGAATATCTAATGGTATTTGACCATGTAATTGGACAGGAAAAGGTAGGTCTAAAACGGCTATCGATAACGCTGGAATATCACGTTGATGACCTTCTGATTGTGAACCTGGTATAATCTGTGGACCCCAGACAAGAGCAGCAACTTCTCTAGTTACATCTTGTGATGAGCCGTGAGTTCCTAGTTTTGTCATACCATGATCTGCAGTAACTATTATTGTCCAATTTTCAGGAACTTCGTCCAGTACTTCATCGATTAATCCATCTATATGTGTAATCTTTTCTGAATATTTTTCTCCAGTAGTCCCCCATCTATGTCCTACTTTATCTGGTCCTGAAAAATGAGCACCTATTACATTATAAGAATCGTTTTCAAACCACCTAAAAAGAACTTCTGCAGTATCTTCATCTCCTTGATAATAGTCTGCATGGCCTAGGAAAGTATCTATAAAATCCAGATTTTCCATATCCCCATACATATTGCCATAGACGTAACTACCTACTAATCCAACATTATATGGTGAATTTGTACTTGAAACTCCTATTTCTGATGCTAGAGTCCAGGCATCATCTCCTCCAGGATGTTCTAGATTGAAATTTCGAAGTCCATCGCTCGGAGAATTGGGTACTCCATTCATAATTTCAGAAACACAAGTTGCCGATAGAGTAAGTGGGCCGGTTCTCAGATTTAATGTTGCTCCAGTCTCTCTTCGCTCATTTAAGAGGGGCATATTTACTTCATCAAGCATCCAATTTTCTCCAACGCCATCTAAAATGATTAGGATAAATCCGTCACTAAGAGGGTCATGAATTTCTGGAGGTTGAATAATTATGCCTTGCGGAGTTTCTGAGTCTAGTAAGACGTGTGGTGCAGTTACAAATAGAGGTATAATAAGCATTAGAGCTAGAAATGCAAAAGGTCTTTTACGAATTAAATCAGCAACTTGGCTGGATTTGGTGTCGCTCACAGATGTTGCTGAATGACTTGTAATTAAATAAGATTGGTGATTTTCTAATCTGAGAATGGATAATTATGGTTTAATCACCAATAACAAAATTATTTTCTAATAGCTATGCTAATGATTCATTGGCTTGATTAATAATTATTGACGTCGACCATCCTTCTGCATGATCGTAATGTGGATTGAATCCAGTAGTCAAATTAGTTATATGATCGTCAAATTCTACACTTAATTTCGGATATTCAAGTTTAGTCTTCTGAATAACTGAGTCTACTAATGTGTATAAATCATTCAAATTTTCGGCAACCAGTCTGTGGCGTGCTATTTTCATACAGTACTAGTAACGGTTTACCCTTGAATAGTTTACTAAACTAAAACATGGTGAATTTCAACACTAAACATTTTCTTGAGGATAAAATTCTGAAAGCATACCAACTGATTCAAATAAACTTGGGCCATTACCAAGATAATATACAGAGCCTAAACGTGAACGGGAATCTTCTGCGGTAGAATTGGAATTCTCTGCACAACTACCAGTACATCCATCTGCAAATGCTACATAAACACGACCGTTTCTATCAATATGTAAATCATTGAAATCTAGTAAATTTCTATTAGATCCGCCAATATCTCTACAATCTCCACTGTTCAAACAGATGCTACCAATCTGAACAGGATCGGGTGAGACCCTAAGAGTATGAAATATTGGATTAGAATCTAAAGCATTTAAACTAAATGTAATATACAAATAATAACTAACATTACTGGTTGCGAAATGTGGATTTCCGTCCCATTCTTCTCCATCAATATTTGGTAGCCCTAGTTCACTAGAGTTTTCACTGCCAAGATATGTGATTGCTATTCTTCCAGGATCTCCAGCATCAATCTGAGGAAAGGTTGTTGAAATTACTTCTACTGGGCTAATTCGAACACTGTCTTGAGTCCATGACTCCCCAGAATCTGTACTATGGGACATGTAAACTCCAAAATCTGAACCTGACCAAATATGATATGCATTAGAATTAGAATCAGTAGCAACTTCAGAATTTTTACGAGGGTTTGGAGTTCCTACATCCTCGCCCATTTCACGGGTATCCCATGTTAAACCATTATCTTTCGAAAATATCACAGCAGGGGTTGCGACTCTAGGAGTAACATATACAGTACCATCAGGAGCGGTAGTTATTGCACCATGTAATCCTCCATTTGTTGTAGCTAGGCCATATATCTGACCACCTACCTCAAAAGTAGCACCTCCATCAAAACTAGTGTAGCAAAAAATTCCTGCAAGTTTATTATAGCAAAAATATACAGCTTCATCATATAATGGTGTTAATGCCCCAGGTATTCCATAGCCGTCACTTGTCCAAGGCCCAGTTGCAAGTTTAATATGATCATTTAATGGTAAAGGTCCAGAATCGTGTGGGTTACCTAACCATGATTCACCATCATTATCGGACCAGCCTATCCAAGTCGATTCAAGACCCATCATATGGATATTGAAAACTCGATCAGTAACTGGATCTACCCAACCATATGGATCACTAGTAAATGGAGCTTGTGTAAAATCTCGAGTATTTTCCCAAGAAAGTCCGTGATCACAGGACCTCATTGGCAACTCCATTGCAATAAAAAAGATACATCCACTTGAAGTGATACCAATGCTAGGCTCTGGGCCATCTTCACCAACGTTACTGAAAATAAAATCAAAAGGCATTTCAAGAATGTTCTCATAGAGTGTGAAGTCAACGGGCATACCCTTGGAATCTGTAACAAATTCACCTTCTATTCTGGAAGGTTCTTCGGAAAAAAAGGAATTATTAGAGGACTGAAGACATCCTGAAAGAGGAAGGGAAATCATCATTATCCCAATAATTGAAGCTACGTACTTCATATTACTATGGGACGGCTTATAGGAGATTATACTATCCATTAATGAATTAGAAATTTTTAACCATCAACTTACTCAGTTTTAGTCATAAAAAAGTCAGATTTGATTTGTTTTTCAAGCCTCAACCAAAGTTTATCAGTATCTGTCATTATTTCCCTCAATTATAACATGAATAAAGTTTAGATATAAAGGGTCGTTTAATTGATATTATACAAACTGGCTAAATAAAGATGCTTTGTTTAAATTCTTTCCCATTCTAGCAATAGTTGACCGTTGGAATGTATTCTTAAAATTGGAGACCATAAAGAAGGATCAAATGACTTATACGCATCTTCAATATTAATTTCCATCTTTTCAATTATTGTCTTGTCTAGTTTTATACTAAAATTGGATTTATCAGAATAAAATAATGAATCGGAAATAATATTTGGTTGGCTAGTTTCTTCTATAACTTGCTTGACTAGTTTTATCTTATTGGAGTCATCAGCAACTGTACTAGTATGATGTTTTTCTGGTGAAGAATTCGTAGTAGTAGTATTAATTTTAGATGGTAATCCCACTTTTGACAATATTGGTTCTTCTCCCTCAATAGTACTACCTATTCCTAAGCCGCCTCTGGAAGAGTACAATACAGCTTGTCCAATTAGTGTTAATGCTGCTAAGAATAATGCCAAAACTAAAATTAGCCCTTGAAATTCAATACCGAATGATATTATTCCTGAAGGGAGACCAATTAATCCAAATATTCTCCTCCAACCTTGATCTCTCTTAAATCCTAAAATCATATGGTGAGCAGATATCGTAATTAGCATTATTTCAAATAAATAATCCTGAGATATTGTATCGGAAAAGGGAATAATAAATAAAATTGTCAATGAAGAACCAATTAACCCTAAATTATATTGATAGTCAAAGTTGTAGAGGAATTCTACGTTTTCTTCTTTAATATCACTTTCTTCAAATTTAGTTTCTGGAAATGGATTATATTCGGCCCATGAGCAATATATCATGTACAATCCATATGTAACCGGTAATAGTGAGATATATCCGAAATCTACATCATTCAATGCAAGTGTCAGAGTAAATGTTTGAAGTAAAATAGAACAATGGAATAACCAAGGTCGGTTGTTTTTGAAAGTATCAAAGGTAATCAGTAAACTTGTCAAGAATGGTAGGAAATCACTAATACCATCAGGTACCAGTAAGAAACAATATGCCATTATTCTTGATGTTGGAGCTAAATATCTTAATTCTTCAAAGGAAAAAGATTCTTTTGCATTGGCATACAGCATTCTATTTTTTATTAAAAAATACTGTGTTAAACCAACGATACCTGCTGTAAAAGTTGCATATTCTACTGGGTAGGATGATTTGCTTGGATCTATCATTTCTACCAGATTTAGGATTGCCCAATAAGTGGCAATAGGCGTTATCCAAAACCAATGTAATAATCCATACTTCCATGATCCATAAGTGAGTAAAGATACAATAAATATTGGAGCCAATTTCTCATCAGGAAGTAAAAAGGAAAGACCCAATAATGTAGCAATTAAAGGCCCAAAAAATTGCTCTGGACCATATCTTGATCCTGCTGGTCGTTGTTTTTCCTCAGAAATATTGAATAAAACCATCAAAGGAATTGATAATAGTAGTAAAGAAACCCAACGAGGAGTATCAAAAATTAATAAATTCGAAAATTCGCCTAGATATGGTATGTTTCCTAAAGTATACCAAAGTATTGAATTATCAGAATAATTATTTCCAAATATAGTTGAATATGTTATTGCAAAAAAGGGCGACAAAAGAAGAATTAGAGTAGAAACATGTTTAGTTGCCCTGTAGATTGCTAGGGAGAAAATTGGTATAGCAAGCAATCCTCCAGAAATATCAGTTAACCCGATAAATAAAAGAGCTAGTAAAGTGAGTGTGCCAAAATTTCTAGCACCCTGAGAGAGATCATATATTCTTTTAAGTCTCAAATTGACTATCAATGGTGCTGATAATATCAACAAGTCATGCAACACTAGATAAAGAATATTTGCATCCTCTAATAGCATAGTGATTGAGGATATTGCAGCAATAGGGAGCAAATATGCAATCCCAAATAATCTTTCAAGTGGAGTAGACTTTCTCAATGCACCCGCTTCAACTGCGAGTAAAGTGGAAGATACTGCTACACCTAACAGTACTAATAATATAATTCTATCAGAATTATTAGTATTTTGTAAAATACTTTCTGCAATAAAAATGAATAATAATATCATTACAGAAGCAAATTCTGGCCTTAAAACTAGATTTTCGGAAGGTTTTCTATAAATATTAATTATTGACAATATTATTAATGCAATAATCAATGAAAAGGGTCTTATGTCGTAAATTTCGAAATCAGGTATAGTTCTTAGTGAAATTATAATTATGGGTAAAAGTAGAAAAATTGCATAAGCATTTTTATCAATTAAAGATTGGAAATTTTTATCCCTTGATTTACTAAATTGATAAAATTGAATCATCGCGGAAGTAAATATTAATAATAAAAATATTGTATTTGAAGGTGTTATTGGATTGAATGAAGCAACCAATATCACTATAGAAGGTACATAATTACCAAATCTTCCTCGGCTTTGCCCCCAGAATCCCATTGCGAGAATTATTGGAAAAAGAATGAACATAGAGCCAGTAGTTGCATCTAATGAATAATTACCGATACTAAAAAAATCCATTTCATTTTCTGAACCAATTACAATTGTAATCCACCAAGCAATAACTGTAGCAGCGTAAGTTGATCTTACAACCCAATCTCTTGCTTGTTCTCTAGTTTCTAAATAGATAAAGGCAATTATTCCTACAAACCATCCAATTAATGCTGCCTCAGAAGATAGGAGGATTAGAGACAAAGGTAATGCTATTGGCATCGCAGGAGTTCGAAGCATTGCCGTGGGTGCAAACCAACCAATCAATAATGACATCCATAACCAGAATGTTAAACCAAATGGCTCGGAACTTTCTATTAATTCTGTAAAAACATATGGAGTTTCATTACCCGCAGCAATAATTTGTGCAAATAATATACCAGCCACTACGACTCCCGAGCCTCTTTCTATCATTTGTTGTGATAAGCTTCTATCTGTAGCAGTAATTCCTATTATTATTACAAATGGTACCAATAAACTCATGTGTCCAATATCATTAATTCCTAAAAATAATGGTAAAATTATTGCTAATCCACATGATAATAGGTATAATATTGAACGATTGAGGCGAAGAGATGCAATAATCGAACTTGCCATTAACAAAATAAAAGAAAGAGTGAGGAAGATATCGAGATTATTGTTAGAATAATCCAACCAAATTGAAATTGCACTAAATGCTAGGCTTACTGGTGCCAATATAACGACAGTTCTTGGAAGAGTACCTAATGAATGTCTAATAATCATTGCAATGCTGAATTCCATTACTAAAATTAAAGACACAGTCTGAAGCAAAGCAAGCCAAACTGGCATCCATATTGGATCATCTTGGACCGTAATCCAGCTATTCTCCCGCCCCATATAAAAAACTAAAAATCTTGAAAGCCAGATTGCAGAAAGTGAACCCATTAAAACTGCGGTAGCAGAAGAATATTCCTCTATAGCATTTTCATCTCTCTCTTTGCCCTTAGTTTTTCTAAACCATTCATGAAGAATAGCACATGACAAAGCTATCATTCCTGTAACAATTCCCAAAGTTAGATATGCATAATCACTAGATACATTTACTACAGTCACATAATAAATAGCATATGCCAATAAAAAACCTCCAGCCGCCAAGGAAGCATAGAAACCATATAGTGAAGTATCCATTTCTGAATTCAAAACAGTTTTATCGGGATATTCTTGCATAAACTATCTTTTACTAGGTTTGTTTTAGACTTGTCTACGTATTTGTAAATTATTTTATTATTACAACAATTAATTAAATAGACGAAACACTAGGAATATATACATGAATTTTGATGATAGGGATAAGGAGAACGAAATAATTGAAGTTTGCTCTAATTGCTTTAGTCCTCGAATAGCGCCTTACATGGGCTATGAGACTGGTAAAAGATTCATTTGTCAGGATTGTGATAGTATTAGTATGGTGACAATAGAATTTGAAAATATAGAATCATTGGTAAAATTTCTCAAAGAAAAGAGAAAAAAGGAGAATCAAGAATTTAAAAATTCATTATGAAATTTTCTTATCTATATTTTCCTAATTCCAACTTAAGTTATCAGGTGAAAATGTACAATTCCCATTACAAGTATCCAAAATATCATTCATCTGAAGGAATGCAAAAGCCATATCACGAGCAATTTTTAACCCACCTATTGCATTATGTGCTGGATGTGGTTCTACACCATATTCATTACCATCTGGCGCATGAATATATCCTCCATCAAAGAATACTCCTACAGAACCTTGGTGGGTCTCATTAACTATATCAATTCCATATGGGATTATAGTTGAAGAATTTAAAATAGGTATATTGGCTGTTCTCATCATTCTAGATGATGAAATATTGGATATTTGTAAATCGGCAATAGAAAATAATGTCATTAATTCGTATGGTTCAACCTGATCGAGATATCCTTCTTCTCTGAGAGAGAGGAAAGTATCTGCTTCTACTGAATCCCAAAGAGATTGCATTATAGATATTGCAACTGCTCTATCAAGTTGGCTGGCATATCCCCACTCACTAGCAAATATGAAATGGAAGCGATCATATTGAGTGCATCTTTCTATAATATGTGAAAAAGAGGAGCCCCCAGCCCATAAAACTCCACGCTTAAGATCTGGAGAAAGTCCAATTATTGATGGCCCTCTAATAGCACCATTAGAGTAGCCAGTATACACTGGGGAAGACACATCAACTAAAGAAGTCCCATTGTGATATAATTCGGGTAAATCAGAACAAATGCCCATGAATGACTTTATCATAACAACTTGATTTATCATTGATTGTTCTAGTCTCTCTGCTTGATGTTGGAAATTTTCCATATTTAATACCGCATATTCTATACTTAAGGTATCATCACTTGCCCAGCCATAGAAGCTGGTTCCTAGCATAGCTGCATTATTTTCATTAGCCCAGCCATATAATCCAGAAGTGTCACCAGTTCCAAGGAATCCATGCCCCCATATTGTCAAATCTGCCGGCTCAGAAATAGCGGTTTGAGGAATTAATAGCCAAAATGGTATCTCTCTATTTTCAACAAAAACAGGAGTTCGGTCTGTATCTGAGGTTCTTCTAATTAAAGTAGGAGGGTAAAACGACTCAGTGTATTGAGGAGCCGTATAAGTTCCTGTAATCATCCAATGACTTAGATTTCCACTCTCATCCATTACTTCTTCATTAGTCTCTACTGTACAATTTATTCCATTCTCACCTATTCTGTCTAAGGCATCATTTCTCATAGAAAGTAATGGACCAATGATTGATTCTGTAGATGCGGTATTGAAAACCCATGCAGTTTGTAAAGAATTGATTGATCTGTCAGTATTTTCTGTAATCCATGAAAATAATAAATTAAAATTAGATCTTCTTTCTTCGATATCAGGAGAATTGGTTATTACATTATCACGTAGAGCCGCAAAACCGACCGGTGCATCAATTAGATTACCGTCTGAATCTTTAAGATTACTAAATAGAACCACATAGGACGTATTATGATCTAGCGCTTCAATAGTCCTTAAATGGATAATAGTTGGTTCACTAATATCAGATCTGATATCTAATTCAGTCCAATGTGGAACTATTTCACCTGTTTCTTGATTAATAATCATTGATGGATGGCCTACTTCTAAGCTTTTTTCGATATTATACTGGCCTGCCATCTCAGATACGTCAGGTTCTGAATCAAAGGCAGTCATTATCTGAGTATTTGGGCTAGCTCCATCTAATTGATTTATTATTGGAATATGAATCTGTCCGACAGTTCCTGATTTAGGAATTGTATTAGGAGAATATGAAATTCTTTTTCCTGTAGGCGTAGAATCATCTTCAACTAAAAATGCATCAGAAGGGAATGGTAGCATACAGTGTATTGGATTAGTATTGTCGCAGCCGTCTTTATGAGGTATTGATAATAAATCAATAGAGTCGTCCTCGGTAAATTCACAACTATCGGGGTCGGGAGTTGTAGCATTGGAATCAAAATTAATCGCTGAAGAATCCATACACCCGATTCCTATGATATCATTTTGTTCATCTTGGACATCTTTTTCATCAGAATCATTTCCTAGACAACCTGCAGAAAAAAGCATCATGATTATTATTAAGATAGTCGAAATTTGATTTTTTTTATACTTCATTTACTAAACCTCAGTTAGTGTAGTAATCCACACCGTTCTAATGCGGTAATCAATTAGTTATGAAAGTCTTCATAGAAATAAACAATAAATGTGTAATTATTAGAATATAAAATAAATTACGTTGAAGAGGTATTATCTAAATTTAGATATATCAAATGCATCTTCTTTGTTCAATCTTTTTGTTACCTCTGGCAAGGGATATTTTAATCCTGTTGCAGTGTTGAAAAGAATTGTTTTATCATTTTTATCTACTAGACCTTTCTCTATAGCTATTTCATATGCAGCAAAAGTTGCAGCCCCTTCAGGGGAAAGTAGAAACCCATCTTTTTGTCCTATATCGTCACAAACTTTAGTGATGTGCTCATCGGTAACTGCAATTGCAAAACCACCCGATTCTTTAATCGCATCTAGAATAAGAAAATCTCCAATGGCAGAAGAAACTCGGATTCCACTTGCTAATGTTTCTGCATTTTCCCAAAATTCTGCATGTCTCTTGTCTTCATCCCATGCCTTTACAATTGGAGCGCAACCTGTAGACTGGACTGCAACCATCCTTGGTAATTTACAATCTATCCATCCTAATTCAAGTAATTCATGAAATGCTTTCCACATTCCAATTAAACCTGTTCCGCCTCCAGTGGGATAAAATATTACATCAGGCAAGTTCCATCCTAATTGTTCAGCTAATTCTAGTCCCATGGTTTTTTTTCCTTCTATACGATATGGTTCTTTAAGGGTTGAAACAGCAAACCATCCAATTTCCTTCTTTCCTTCATTAATTATTTTACCGCAATCTCCTATTAATCCATTAACTAAAAACGTATCAGCACCTTGTGCTAAAGTCTCTGAAGTATTGATTACAGGTGTGTTATCAGGACATAAGACCGTAGATCTGAGGCCGGCTCTTGCAGCATATGCTGCTAAAGCCGAACCTGCATTTCCATTAGTAGGTATAGCAAGATGTTTGAAGCCAAATTCTTTTGCCATTGAAACTGCCATGCCTAATCCTCTAGCCTTAAATGACCCTGTAGGTAGACGTGATTCATCTTTAACAACTACATTTCCATAGGGAACTTTCAGATGATCTAAACTACTTTTTAAGGTAATTAAAGGAGTTATGACCTCACCTAGGGAAACTTTATTTTCAGGATTAGAAACTGGTAATAATGGTGAATATTTCCAAAAACCTGGTTCAGAAGAATTTTCTATATCATCTCTTTTAACTTCTTTTTTGATTTTTTCTAAGTCGTATTTAACCAACAATGGTTTGCCGTTTGAAGATAAAGTATGTGGAATTCCCTTTTCAACTATCTCTCCAGTAAAGGCGCATTCTAGATGAGTGACATAATTCATGATTTAGGTAGTATGTCTTCATTAATATTCTTTCTATGAACATATTTAATGCACAGATGGCAGGACGAGTAAGTATGGAATTAGGTAAGTCAGTGATGGCTATTGTCGTAGTTCTATCTATTCTATCAGGATGTACAGCTCCTCCTGACAAAGTAGATCCTGCAGTACTTGAAGGATTGGAAACTGGCGATTTTAGATATCTTGATCTTAGTAACTTAAATTTAGCAAACACTAATTTTGATGGAACGAATTGGACTAATGCAAATGTATCAGGTTCTGACTTATCGGGTTCTGACTTCGGCATAGTTGATTTTACTTATGCTGACTTATCTGAGGCAAATATGAATGAAGGTTTTTTCTTAGGGTCAAACTTTTTTTCTGCAAATATAGCATTTTCAGAGATGAAGTATTCTAATTTCTTTTACAGTTCCTTGATATTTGCAAATTTATCGAATACCATAGCCTTCGAATCTGATTTTGAATCTGCTAATCTAGAGAATGCAGATATGACGGAGAGTGATTTTAGAGATAGTATTTTCAAAAATAGTAATCTTCATCTAATAAAGGCATCAAATGCTGACTTTGGAGGAGTTGTGTTTGATGGTTCAAATATGACTTATGCAGATTTAAATTTTACAGATTTGACCGATGCTAGTCTGAAAGGTGTTGATTTACAATTTTCAGATTTAACGGGTGCAATAGTAGATGGCACAGATTTTAGTGGAGCAAAATGGTATTACACTGTTTGCCCTGATGGAACGAATAGTGGAGAAGTAAGAGATTGTTTCTAATGATTTTAACATTTGAATTTTTTTAAATTATCTAAAGAAATAATCTGTAAAGTTTCCTCATGAGTTGCTTCTAGTATCACAGGACAGGCATGTCCTGTTTCGAATGCATCTTGCCAAGTCTGAGCGCAAACACACCAGCGGTCTCCTGCTACTAGTCCAGGGAAATTAAATTGAGGGGCGGGTGTAATTAAGTCATTACCTCTCGAAAGAGCAAATTTCAGAAAATCTTCTGTAACGATACAACAAACCGTATGTAATGATCTATCATTCCTATCAGTATTACAACATCCATCTCTAAACCATCCAGTCAATGGATTCATAGAACATTGTAATAATTCACCTCCTAGTACATTGAACGATGGTAACATGAAAAGTTTACGGAGTATGTGATTCTTTAATTGTTGCTTTCAACCATTGGCCTACTAGATCCACATTCAGGACATAATTGTGTTGATGATTCAGAATATTTATGAAAACAAGCAGGACAAATTGGAGAAAGGATAAAATTTTTACTTATATTTATCTCAATCTTTTCATTTTCAACGCGTTCTAAATGAATCATATCTTTTTCATTGACAGGTATCTCAAAGCGACCAGGTCCTCCAAGTTTTAGTAAAACATCAGGAGGTAGAGTTACAGTTCCAGTATCATCAATAATTAACTCTCTACTCTCTGAAAGATCCGAAATATCTACATCATTACCATGTTGAGCGATAAATCTTCCTTCTCTTAACTCCAAAGAACGATCGCAGAATGACGCTACTTCTCTATTGTGAGTAACCAATAAAAATGCGACACCGAAGTCCTTGTTTAAGTCTGAAAATAATTTTAAAACTTCTCTACTAGTTATTGGATCTAGTGCGCCTGTTGGCTCATCGGCAAGAATCAATTTAGGATCTGTAATCAATGCTCTTGCAATTGCAACTCTTTGTTGTTCTCCTCCTGAAAGTTGCTCAGGCAATCCTTTAGATCGTTCGCCTACTCCTAGTCTATCCAATAATTTCTGTGCTTTTGCTCTAGCAACTCTAGGAGTTATTCCTTGATGTCTTAATGGTTGAGCAACGTTATCCAAAGCATTCATATGTGGTAGCAAATTTGAATCTTGAAATATAAATGAAATAGTTTTTTGACGTAATTCAACAAGTTCTTTGCCTGTAAGTCTAATCATTCTTTTACCTGCTAATGAAACATTACCTGCAGAAGGTTTCATAAGTCCTCCAAGAGATTTCAATAAAGTTGATTTTCCAGAGCCAGAAGGGCCTACTACTGCAACTGCCTCACCTTCAACTATGGTTATATGAATCCCCCTAAGTGCCACTACATTACCGTCTTCTGCCTTTGACTCATAGATGTGGAAAAGACCATTTGCCTCGAGAATAATATTATTTTTTATTTTCATATTTATTCCCCCTTGAGAACAATTGCCAGATCTGATTTTAACGCTTTACGGGTTGTAAACAATAATGCTAGTACTACTGCAAATAAAACTGAACTGTTCACTAATAACAAGTCAAACCATGGCCATATCAATTCCCTATCTATGGGTGCTGATTCGCCTAAAAATATTTGAAATATAAAACCAAATATTCCAAAGAAGCCATTAAAAGCTTCAGCTATTGCCAAACCTAGAATAACTCCTAAACCCATACTTACTAAGAGAATAGCCATAATTTCAAACAAAACTAGGCGAATTATTTGATTAGGACTTGCCCCTATTGCCTGAAGTATAGCAAGTTCACGCTTTCTCTGAGTCAAAACTAATGATAAGAAAACAAAGGCTGATGCTACAGAAGCAAGAGAAGCAACAACGAATTGTAAACTTAGCAATCCCGGTGTTCCAAAAATTAAACCTCCTTTTCTCTCATTATCCTCATGAACTGTTGGCCAATCCGTGGAGGATGAAACTCCAATAACGTTTGATACCTCAGTACTTAATTCACGTAGTGCATCTGCACAATCTCTATCTTTTTGATTGCATAACTCAAAGAACCATTTGTTTGAAGTATATGAATTTGCTGTCTTATTTCCTACCAGTGCCCTGTAAGTTGATTCTCCTATTACGATAACTTGTGAAGATTGAGTTGGTTCTAATCCTGGAATCCACCTATGACCACCCATGTATTGAATATCGGCATTTGTAACGGTTGTAGATATATTTAATCCATCCGGACCAAATGAGAAATCATAATCAATGTATTCAATAGTAATAAAATTGTCAATATCAGATGAAGAAAGTCCGAGTTGACTACGGGCATCCGAACCAGCCGTAAACCAATTATTCTTCCACAATAAAGAGGCGTCACTTACATAGGTTGGAATTGTTTGAGTGTCCCAAAGGAGAGTTTTTTCATGATCATCAAAAACTATCCATGTCCTTAATCTTGAGTCTTCGCCCATTGGGCTGGTAAATATATCTCCAACCGAAGTCATTGAACCTATGTCTTTGATATTAGGATTGTCAACTCTTTCAATTGCTAGTAGAATTTCATTTCTTGCTTGTGTTTCACTCATCGGTGTACTGAATTGTACTTTGAGATCTGCTCCATTCTCAGCCGAAGTTGTACGTTCGTCTACAAGTGTACCTGTATAACCTTGTACCGCTGCTAAAGTTACTATTGATAATGTGAGTAGCATTATCACAGCTAGCCTATTTACTGACTCACTAGATCCAGATCCTTTGAGGCCTCGTCGAATATCTGCTACCAAGGGAGACCATCCCAGAATTAGCGTGAAAATTCTCGGACCAGCAGCTCCTAAGCGACCAAGTACAAGTGCACCACCTATCCATAGCATAAAAGGACCGAATAATAATAATAAAGCATTAAGAATAAAATTTGAAAAAATTCCTCTCGAATCGAATGGCCCCCATCCTCCATTACTTTGTATCCAACTTTCAAAGAAGGCTAAGCCGCCAATTACAAAGATTCCAACATGTAACCAGAATCTAGATTTCTTAAATCTTGCAACCTTTCTTACACCTTCGTCTATTTCAATACTTAAGAAATCTTTAACACGAGTTCTTCCGAAAAGCAAAGTACAACCTACATTTACTAAAATAACGAAAGTAGTAGCAGCAAATGATAGTGTTGGATTTATCTGTGTTCCAGATGATCGGAATGACATGAAACCTACTGCATCCAGTACTAATGGGACGGACAATAACGCTAAGACGTAACCAGTAAACCAACCTAAGAATCCTAAAACTGCAAGTTCCAATAAAATCATTCCCGTTAAATTACTTTCAGTACCTCCAATAACTCGTTGTATCGATATTTCTCTTTTCCTCTGTTCTAGTGATAATACGAGGCCATAGATAAGAACAGAAAAAGATAGAATAATAATTGGTATCATTAGAATGTAATCAAATACTTGAATAATACCTAAAAATATGTTGAGGAATAATATTGTCCCTGAAATTACATCATTATAACGTACTTTAATTGAAGAATCTGCATATTCTTTTTCTTCTACAGTTTTTTCTAAGTCATTGAGCCAAGAAGTGGCAGCTGATGTTGTAGAGGAAGGTAATAAGTTTCTATCAACTGAAACACCTAGATATCCATGATCATTGTCCATTAAGATTAATTTTTGGGAATCATTAAGAACTGAATCCGATACAATTACTGGATGGAATAATAATGTTGGATTTCCAAATTGTCCTTCTTGATATATTGCTGAAACTTTTAAATTATTTACAGTAATATTTTCTCTACAAAACTGAAAACCTGAATCAAAATTTACTTCAACATCGCCTAAACAACTTTCAGATATATCCTCTAAACTTGACCCTCCAGCAGCATCAGTGACGAAGGTAAATGTCAATGAATCGATAGTATCATTTATTGAAACTCCTGCTCTACTAGCAATTTGAGAAGGGAGAATTATACTTCTATTATTTTCCGCATCAACATGGTTAGAAGGCCATGTCCCATAGAGAATATCTCTTACATGACGTTCTCCCAATTCTCCATCCCAAACGCCATCTCCATAGAATCTAATTGGCCTATTGTCATTTATTGGCGGTCCTTGTTCTGTTGCCTCTGGATAGTCCCAACTAACATTTTTCCAATCTCCAATAGACGCTGTAACAGATTCAACTACTAGTGGTTGAGCTTTGAGATTACTATCATCAAAAATACTATTTGACCTAATTCCTTGTCTTCCATAGACAATTCCACAATCAGATATTCCTTCAATTTCTATTAATTCATCACATATTGACTCCCAAACTACAGAGTCATTAGTTCTGAAATCTTTTCCTGGATCTTCATCAAATGCTATCTGAGCATCAAAAACATCATTCTCCAAAGCTCCTTGAAGGAATGCAGTTGACAATCCTACAGAATATGCCAATACTGTAGTAATTACTAATGATGCCAAAAAAACTCCGGCAAAAGCGGCTAATACTCTTTCACGACCTCTCCAAGAACTCTTAGATGCCATTATAATATTATCAGGTAGAGAAATAATTTTACTGGTAATTGGTAGTGATTTTAAGTAATCTAGAAAATTAATATTTCCTGAAATCTTGTTCTCAGATTGATTTTCAGAATGAGAGATAGGATTGTTGTCTCCTTGCTCTCCCTCTCTCATTGCGATTTTATCCATCAAATCACTACCCTCAGAAGGATTCATTCTTCCTCACCCCCTGTACCATCTCCCCATGCTGAACGGATATCAGATGCAGCCGTTATACCATCTTTTAGTAATAACATTCTATCTGCCTTTGATGCTAAAATAGGATCATGAGTTACCATCAATATTGATATACCATCTTTTGCCAACTCTTTGAATAAATCAATTATCTCTTCACCGCTCTTGACATCTAAATTACCAGTTGGTTCATCTGCCAACAACAAAGGTCGGTTACCTGCGATAGCTCGGGCTATGGCTACTCTTTGTTGTTGACCACCAGATAATTGATCAGGGATAAAATCCATTCTATCCGCAAGATTGACTCTTATCAATGCCTCTCTTGCTTTCATAGATGCCTCTGGGGAAGGAATGCCAGCTAATTCTAAAGAAAAAATTACATTGTCTAGTGCAGATAATCTATCTACAAGATGGAAATCCTGAAATATCCATCCTACGCCATTTCTACGTACGTCAACTACTTTATTTGGTGGTTTTGTACCATATTCGAATTCTTGTAAAGATATACTGCCCGAATCAGCATCTAGAATCCCGCCAATTATATTTAGAAGTGTAGATTTACCACAACCCGAAGGCCCCATTAATGCAACCAATTCTCCGGAAGTAATTTCCAAATTTATGCCTTTCAGAACTTCGAGTCTATTTCTTCCTGAGCCAAAGCCTTTCCTCAGAGAAGTAACGCGAAGCATAGTTAAACTGCGGATAGTCTTTGTGTATTTATAGCAGTAAGTATTGTTGATAAAAGTGAATATTTTTTTATGAATATAGGTAATGGATTACTTCTTGAATGAGTTAATTGCTTTATCATAAGCCTTAGATAATTCTAAACCATGTTTCTTAGGACTTAACAATTCATTTACATGCTTTATTAATTTATCATCTGGTATTCTATCTGCCTTTCCTGACCTAAGCCAATCGTCATGAATTTTGGTAATTCTTGAGGCCCATTGATCTATGTTTACAGGATCAACTAAGCAATTTTGAGGTATAATTTCGTTATGTGCAGGTAAATCTGCAGCTATAACTGGGCATCCTGCGGCCATTGCTTCAGCAGGAGGATATCCAAAACCTTCTGAAATACTTGGAAATAATAATACCTCAGCATGTTGAAAAAAAGAAATAAGTTGTTTTTCTGATACCCTAATTTCACTACCTATGTTTACTAGATTAATATCTTCCCTTATATTTTCAGGAAGATGTAAGAAAACCTTCTCAATGAAGTCAAGTCTTTTTCGAGGTACATTAGTTCCTACTGTAATCACTAAACATTTCGATTCAATATCAAAATCAGATATAATATCTCTTGAAACCGGATTTTTATAAGGATTCCAATAATCAACATCTACATCATTTCTTACTAAAAAGGTCTTTTTTGAGGGGAACATTTTTTCAGCTTCTAATTTAGTTTCTTCAGAAATACAAATTAAGATATCCGCTCTGAGTAATCCAGATTTTAATTTTTTCAAATCTCTTTTTCGAATTAAATTTGGTTTAATTTCACCTACCGAGACATATACGTCCCCAGCTTCGATTGTTCTAGGCCTAATATGGAAAAAATCGTGAATTGTCACTGCTACTGGGATTGATGAATTATACGGTACTAAATGTGCTTGTTCTTGATCTGTAATATGTAATAAATCAATTACATCTTTAGATGCCTCAAAAGTAACCCTTTTAGGATGTTTTATCCATCTATTAAATAACCTAAGAAAGATATTAGATGTAATTTCATGCTCCACTACAGATACTTTAGTCCAATTTGGGACAAGGGCACTATTGAGTATTGATTCTATAGAATAGTGCGCCCTTCCAAGGCCATTATTTATTGGCAAAGATGCTCCACGTGCCAACAGAACACGCCTTACCATGATATCCCGATAACATGTTGCCCTTAAATGAGAACGGGTTATGTGACACCTGATGAACAGTTATTCGGAGTTGGGAGAAGAGGTTCTTCCAAGTTTGATAGTAGCGAAGGGTAGTTTTGCATCCATGGGAGGTGCTGAAAGAGATCTATTACGAATTATTCCTTCATTAACAAAGTTTTTTTCTGTGAAAGTAGCAACTTTACATAAAGTTCCAGAATTAGAAGATTTATGTCAGAAATTAAAAATTAAATTATTTGCTCCAAAAAATAATTGGTCATTGCCAAGAAATATTTTTTCAACAATTCTTGATACTGGTATTGCATCTGCATCAAATGCATGGGCAACTTGTGAAGGTTTGATTAAAGAGATAAGTGATATAGATTTTATGCATATAATCAGTGGAGATGGTAGTCTGGGACTTTTCAAACATATCCCTGAACATACTTCTTGTCACCTTCATCTCCTTGAACCACATAGAGGATTACATCAAGATGTTTTACATCGAAAAATTGATGGTTTTCCCAAAAGAAATCTTAGGCTAACAAAATTATTACTTTCAAGAGCTAGAAATAGAGATTTACAATTAATTAAAAAATTTTATCTTAGAAAGAATTCTGCAATAAGTAGTAATTCTAATTATTCATCTAGTATGGCTAAAGATGTATATGGCATAAAAACAGGAGTATTATGGCCTTGTGTTGATGCTACAGAATTCCCTGAAGTTGATACCAATGATGTAGAAAACCCATATAGTGGTAATGATGAATATGTTGTAAATATAGGGAAGGCTAGTTGGGTCAAAGGAACATGGGAAACAATCAAAATGATTTCAGGGACAAATCTAGGATTAGTGCATGTTGGTGGAGGAGAACAAAAAGATTTGAAAAAGCTGAAAGAATATGCAGATTATTTAGATGTCAATCTCTGGATTGCTCCAAGACTATCTTCTCCAGAGCTAGTAAGTTTGATGCGTAATTCTAGAGCTATTGTTAGCATGGCATACGGGGAAGCCTTTGGTTTAACTCCGATAGAAGCATTTGCAGTAGGCACTCCAGCAATTTTTGTAAATGAAGGAGGATTTAGAGATACAATAAAAGATGGAGTTAGTGGTAAATTACTTGATAGGGATGATTTAACGGCATGGCACGTAGCATTACAAGAAGCGAGCAAACAAGATAATAGAGAAAAATGGAC
>MDSZ01245699.1_pt1 | contig 30765 bp, 26 predicted proteins | sample 811201 | NCBI WGS metagenome assembly MDSZ01 (sample SAMN05326647, study PRJNA326480) | marine metagenome | isolation source: seawater | place: Indian Ocean: North | collected 2010 | reverse complement strand
TTAGAGAAGGTTATAACAAGTAAAAAATATTATAAAAAAGCTGATTATAGAAAAATATCTTATTTAGAAAAAATAAACAAAACTAAAATTTTAGAAAAATATGAATTAGTCACTGAAGATGATAAAAGAAGAGTAAATCAATTTAGATCTTATACAAACAAAAAAGATGTATTAGATTATGGATGTGGATGGGGTGGATTTTTTACTAATAATAAAGCTAAGTCACTGAGTGGAGTTGAACTGAAAGATAAGTGTATTTTTTACATAAAAAAAAAATTCAGAAAAATTACAATTCAAAAAGATGTAAATGATTTTGATAAAAAGTTCGATTTAATTACACTTTTCCATGTACTGGAGCACATCCCCCATCAAATTGAAACTCTTAAAAATTTAAGAAACAAACTAAAAAAAAACGGTAAAATCATTATAGAAGTGCCTCATAGTAACGACCTTTTATTTAAATTTAAGGAATTTAGAGATTTTTCTTTATGGAGTGAACATTTAGTTCTCCATACATCACAATCTCTTAAAAAGTTATTAAAAAAAACAGGCTTCAAAAATATTAGAGTTGAATATTTTCAGAGATATGGTTTCACTAATCACATGAGATGGTTTCTAGAAAAAAAACCTAGAGGTCATGACCTGTATCATAAAGATTATTTTAATGAAAAAATTGACTTAAATTATAAAAAACTTTTACAAAAAAATAAAAAAACTGACACCCTTATAGCGATAGCTGGTATCTAAATTTAAAATGAATAAAGGTCAAAAATTACTAATCAAAGCAAAAAAAATAATACCCGGTGGTAATCAGCTCTTATCAAAAAGGAGTGAAATTTTCTTACCAGGTTTGTGGCCAACTTATTATAAAAAAGCAAAAGGATATAAAATTTGGGATTTAGAAAATAAAGAATATAGTGATTTTGCTGGAATGGGAGTTACTAGCTGTGTGTTGGGATATGCTGACGAACATCTAAATAAAGCTATTTATAAAGGATTAAAAAATGGTTCAATGACAACTTTAAATGCTACAGAAGAAATTGACTTAGCAAAAGAATTATTAAAAATTCATAAATGGGCGGGAATGGCTAAATTTTGTAAGTCAGGGGGTGAAGCCTGTATGGTTGCTATTAGAATTGCTAGAGCTTATACAAAAAAACAAAATATTGCTTTCTGTGGTTATCATGGATGGCATGATTGGTACTTAGCTGCAAATCTACAAAAATCTGATAATTTAGATAAGCAACTTTTACCTGGTTTAAAAACTGATGGTGTATCCAGTTCATACAAAGGATCAATTAAACCATTTTATTATAATGATATAAAATCACTCGAAAAAATTTTTTTAAAAAAAAATAATAATATTGGTGTTGTTATCATGGAACCAATGAGGGCTGTAAAACCAAATAAACAATTCCTTCATCAGGTAAAAAAGTTAGTAGAAAAAAATAATGCATTACTTATATTTGATGAAATAACTACGGGGTTTAAAGACACCTATGGAGGAATACATTTAAAATTAAATGTAAATCCTCACATATCTATTTTTGGTAAATCGATTGGCAATGGATATCCTATTTCTGCAATTATTGGCAAAAAAAAAATAATGCAAGTTGCCCAAGACTCATTTATTAGCTCTACAATGTGGACTGATCGTTTAGGCTTTATTGCAGCAAATGAGACATTAAAAAAGTTAAAGAAACTGAAAATAAATAAAGTTTTATGTAATTATGGTAAAAAAATTAAAGAAGGATGGAGCAAAAATGCAAAAAAAAATAATCTTAAAATTATAATTACAGGTTTAGATAGTATTCCAAATCTTAAATTTGATTATCCAAATAATTTAGAAATAACCACATTTTTTACTCAAGAGATGTTAAAAAAAGGTTTTCTTGCAGGATCATTAGTTACTACTAGCTATTGTTACAATGATGCAATAATAAATAAATATTTAAAGAATGTAGATTTAGTTTTTAAGAAAATAAGACAATCATTAAACAAAAAACATTTTGATTTAAAAAATCAAATCAAACATTCTACATTTCAAAGATTAACCGGATAATCATATTTAATTACATAGCAAAAAATGAGAATAAATATTTTAGATTATAATTGTGGAAATATATGGTCAGTTAAGAATATTTTTAATTATTTGAGTATTGAAGCTAAAGTTATTAATTCTGAAAAAGAAATATTGAATTCTGATTGTCTTATATTGCCTGGAGATGGCTCATTTAAAATTATTGATGATATTAAAAATAAAGGTTTACTAGAATCATTAAATCTAATGGCGTGTAAAAAAAAAATTCCTATTTTGGGTATCTGTTTAGGAATGCAACTTTTTGGAACTAGAAGTGAGGAAACAAATTTTGAAAATAATGGCTTTAACTGGATAGAAGGAGAGCTTACTAAATTTAAAATTAAAAAGAAAATACCTCATATAGGTTTTAATAATTTAATAAATTTAAACGAATCCAAATTATTTAAAAATATTAATGAAAATTCGAAATTTTACTTTGTACATAGTTATTATTTTCAATCTAAAAATAAAAAAGATGTAATTGCAGAAACAGAATATGAGATAGTTTTTCCAGCAGTAATTAAAAAAGACAATATTGTTGGAACGCAGTTCCATCCTGAAAAAAGCCAAAATGATGGAATTCAATTTATATATAATTTTTTAAAGAATTTTAATTTAATCTAATGATTTCCCCAAGATTATGTTTTGCTCTTCTTTATTCTGAAGAAAATTTTAATTTGAGTAGAAATTTTAATTTACAAAAAGTTGGTGATACTAATTGGATCTTAGAAAATTATGAATTTGAAGAAATGTCAAAATCAATTGATGAATTAACAATTTTGAATATCTCAAAAAATAAATCTCATAATTTTGAGCAATTTATTTTACACATCAGGCCTTTGATTGAAAAATCATTTATGCCTGTTGCAATAGGAGGTGGTGTTAGCAATTTTGATATTGCAAAAAAATATTTTGAGAATGGAGCAGACAAAATTATTATAAATTCAGGATTTCATAATAATAAAAGCAATTTTATCAAAGAAATAGTTGATGTGTATGGCACGCAGTCATTGGTGGCATCAATTGATTATAAAAAAGAAGGGATCGAAAAAGCTGAAGTTTATATAAATTCAGGACAAGAGAAAATAAATGATAATTTAGAAAAAGTCATAAAGAATGTAGAAAAAATGGGAGCAGGAGAAATAATGCTCAATTGCATTGATAGAGACGGCGTAGGATATGGTTATGATTTTAAAACACTTAAAGAAGTTAATGAAATTACAAATTTACCACTAATACCAAGTGGAGGTGCAGATAATTATTTGCATTTACTTAAAGGTATAGAAACTAAATTTTTAGATGCGGTTTCCACATCTCATTTGTTTAATTTTATGGGCTCAGGATTAAAAGAAACAAAAGACATGTTAATTGAAAAAGGTTTCAATTTTATTAAATGGGATTATTCAAATCTCAAAATCAATGAGTAAAAAAAATTTTTAATGAACATTTATATTTTTATCGAAATTAAAAGAAGAGAACTATCGTCAAGATTATTGCTAGGTTTAGAAGCTGCAAAAAGAGGTCATGATGTTTATTTAGGTGATTTAACACCTTTTCTTAAAAAGAATCTCCTTAGACCAGGTATTGTCCACCATAAATCAATGACGCCAAAAAAAGAGAGAATAGCTGAACTTAATGAGTTAAAAAACAAATCTTTTTTATGTACATCCCAAGATGAAGAGTCAGGTCATCATAATGATCATGCTAAAGATTATATAGAAACTAGATATGGTCAAGAAAGTATCGAATTAGTGGAAAAAGTATTCACTTGGGGAAAATTTGATTATCAAAACTTAATAACTAAATATCCAAAATATAAAAATAAATTTTTAAATACTGGCAATCCTAGAATTGATTTTTGGAAAAATAAAAACAAAAATTTTTTTAGTCAAAAAGCAGTTAACTATAAAAATTTCATTCTTATAAGCTCTAATTTCGAGACAATCTGCAGTTACAGAAACTTACCAGATACGATAAACTGGTTGAGAAAATTGGGATATTTTGAAAGAGGATTAACAGAAGAAAATATTATTGAAAGGGCTACAAAGGAGCAAATAATATTTAGAGATTTTGTTAAATTGATTAAGAAAATAAGCGTAATGCTGCCCAAAAAAAAGATTATTTTCCGACCACATCCAATTGAAAAAGTTAGTGATTGGAAAAAGATTTTTTTTAATTTTAAAAATATTATTGTAGATAATTCAAATGAAATTGGTCATTGGATTACCAATAGTTCGCTAGTAATTCATAATGGTTGTACAGGAGGACTAGAGGCAGCACTCAGAGGCAAAAGGGTTATTGCATATAGCCCAAAAGGTTTAAATATAGGTCATAAATTTCCTAATCAAGTTTCAGAGAGTTATACAGATATGAACAGCACAATTAATGCTGTCAAAAATATTACTAAAAAGTCAAAAATTTTATTTAAAAGTAAAGATAAAGATATTCAAAGAAGATTTCAGAATTATTATGATGATGATGCATATGTAAAAATTGTTAATGAATGGGAAAAAATTTCAAATGCAAAATTATCTGAGAAAAATAATACTCAAAAATTAAAGATTTTAACAAATCTATTAAAATTAAAACTAAAATTAAAAAATTATAAAAATATTGACAATAAATTTCCAAATTTTAATAAGCGTGAAATAAATTCTTTATTTAATAACTTATCAAAAATTGACAACAATTTTAAAAATTTAAAGTTAGAAATATTATCAGGAAAATTATTAAGAATTTATAAAAAATGATTAAAACTAACGCTATAAAATTAAAGTTATATTTAAAAAGTTTTTTTTATATTTTGGGTGAAAAAAATAGGAAAAAATTATCTAAGATTTTCTTTTTGAATATCATTGTCTCTATCTTTGAGTTTTTGAGTGTTGCATTGATAATACCAATAATCATCATTTTGATAGAAAATGATTTGGGCACTTATCTTAGTGGTTTACCTACAGTGCAAAATGGATTAGATAATTTTACCCTATTCCAGCAAATATTAATATTTCTAGCAATAATTAATTTAATTTTTTTAATGAGATATTTTATAATTTTATATGTAAACTTTTTTAAAATTAAATTTATTAATAATGTTTTTGAAAATATAAGTAAAAAATTATTTGTTGCTAATATCTTATCAGATTACGAAAAATTAATTTCATACACTAGCCCGGAAATAGTAAAAAATATTTATCATGAGTGTAATGAGTTTAGTAAAAATATCTTAACTGCAATAATTAGTATATCAGGAGAAATTTTAAAGATAATTGCTATTTTGGTAATTTTATTATGGATAGATTATTTTGCAGTTCTTTTGGGTGTTTTATTTTTTGGGACTTTTGCTTTAATATTTCTTTTATATCATAAATCAAGACTTCGAATTTGGGGAAATAGCCACATTATAAGTTTTGAAAAAATGGTAAAGTTTATAAATGAGGGATTTGCCTCTTTAAAAGAGGTGAAATTAATTAAAAATAAAAAATTTTTTTTCGATAATTTTAGTCTTCATCTTAAAAAATTAACTGAGACAAAATATAAAAAAGAAGTTTTAAGTCAAATTGCAAGACCTTTAATGGAATTATTTTTTATTTTGTTAATATCAATTTTAATAATAACCAAGTTATATCTATCTGATACTCCAAGTAATATCGTAATTCTTCTAGGTGTTTTTGCCTTAGGTTTTGTAAAACTTTTACCATCAGTTATGAAAATAATAAATGATATTCAAAGTATTTTTTATTCATTATCAACAATTGAAAATATAAAAAAGAAAATTGAAGATTTTCATTTTCTTGAAAATAAACCTCAGTTAAAGAATAAAAATTTTGATTTAATTAAAACTATTGAATTAGAAAAAATAGATTACCAATACCCAAAAACTAAAAAAATTATTTTTGATAATTTTAGTCATACTTTTAAAAAGGGAAAAATTTATGGAATATCAGGTGTTTCAGGTTCTGGCAAATCAACATTAATTTCAATCATGATGGGTTTATTAAAGCCTACCTCAGGAACAATAAAAATAAATAACGAGATATCAAATATTTATGATAACGATAATTACTCTCATCAAGTCTCTTATGTTCCACAAAAAATATTTATCTCTAATGATAGCTTACAAAATAACATAGCACTAGGTTTAGATGAAGATCAAATAGACTATCAAAGGATTGAGATGCTTGTTAAAAAAGTAAATTTAGATGATTTATCTAAAAAATTAGATAAAAACTCTGAAATTTTATCTGAGCATGGAAAAAACATATCAGAAGGTCAAAAACAAAGACTAGGAATTGCCAGAGCATTGTATCTTGATAGGCAGATATTATTTTTGGATGAGTTTACAAGCTCTTTAGATATAGAAAATGAAAAAAAATTAATTTCTAATGTTTTAGACTTCAAAAATGATAAAATTATTATTATTATTGCTCACAAAGAAGAAATTTTAGACATTTGCGATGAAGTAATTAAAATAAAAAATGTTACATAAAATAATTTTATATTTTTCAATAAGAATATCCTTGTTAATTTTTCATAAGAGGCAACCTTTAAGTTATTCAATATTTAACTCTTTATTTGAAAAAAACATAAAAAAAAAAATCTCTTTACCACTTTTAATAGAAAATTTTAATCAAAATGGATATTGTAAATTACCTTTAAATTTTTCTAATGAAATCGAGGATGTAAAAAATATTTTCACTAAAAAAAATAAAGCAAATTTAGCAAGAATAGATTTTGAAGCTAATAATGATTCAAAAAAAAAATTAATTAGTTTTTTTGAAAAAAAATTGTCAAATTTTTTCGATCTTCTTGAAAGTTATTATAATGGCAATAGACCAATAATCTGTGATTTAAGCATGTGGACAAATATTAATTATAAATCAAATAATTCATTGGAGGATCTTTTTTCTGAAAGTTATCATAATGATGGATACTTATCTAATTATGTTAAAATTCATATTAATTGCCATGATATAGAGTCTGACGATGGACCAATGTTTTTTATTAAGAAAAAATACAATAAAAACTTTATAAATGTTACAAATTATAAAGATAGATTTAATTATAAAAATTTAGATGAAACCTTGGAGAAAAAAGAAATGATTTATAAAAATACAGGCATTAAAGGAGACGCACTTTTATTTGATCCAACTATATGTTTTCATAAAGCAACAATTCCAAAAAAAGAGAGAACAATGATTCAATTAACCTTATTTATACCTCCAAAAGAAAAATTAGAGAGTGCAAAAAAATTTGAATATTTAGAAATTAAAAAGAATTATATGAAGCCATATTCTATTTTTAGAATGATAAAATTATATTATATGTACTCAAAAAAAAAATTTAACTAAACTTTTTTTAATTTAAATTGAATTAATAATCTATGTCATTTTTTGAGGCTACTATTGAGACTTCATCTACGCCTTCAAGTTCAGAAATTTTTAAAGTAAACTCATTAATATCCTTATCCTCTTTTAGATAGACATCAAAAGTTAATCTTAATGTTTTATTGTCTCCGGCAATCTCTGAATTTAACAAAGTTGTAGTTTTACAATAATCATCAAAAATTTTATTATAGAGGGGTATTTTATTTTGAACTGTTTTATCAATTCTAAATTGTAATAGAAACTCACTTTTATAAATTGATCCATAATTACTTTTGTATAAAATGATCGCAACAACTGAAATTAACAATGTTCCCAAAACTGCAATATAGTAACTTCCAGTACCAGCAGCCATGCCAGCTGCTAAAGACCAAAAAATGTAAGCAATATCTTTGGTATCTTTTATTACAGTTCTAAATCTAATGATAGATAATGCACCAACCAATGCAAATGCTCTGGCGATGCTATTTCCAATTATCATAATCACCATGCATACTATTAAAGCTATAAATATATTTGTTACCATGAATGATTGTGAGTAGCTCATTCCTTTATGAGTAGACTTATAAATAAAGCTTATGAATAAGCCTAAAAAAAAAGATAAAATTAAATTTATTAAAACCTCAACAGGTGAATATATATTTTGTAATTGGAATAGATCTTCTTCTAACATAAATATGATAATTAGATGATTAAAAAAATTTGTAAATACATTTTAACAGTAATAGTGGTCTTTTTTATTATAATTATGTTAACCGTTACAGTGAACCAAGATTTAAGGAGAAAAATTTTAAATTATCCTTCAGGACTTATAAATTATTACTATAAATCAAAAATTATTAATTCTGTTAATTTTAAAGACTATGCATCAGTCTCTGAAATATTTGAAAATTACATTAACATTTCTCAAAAAATTTCTAAAGGTAAAAACAAGATGACCTTAAATATTTTTAAGGAGCTTAGCTATGCCACGCAAAAAGCTGAAACACAAAATCAATTTAATTTATTATTAAATATTTTTGAAAAAATAAATGAAATTGATGATAAAATATATTTGAACAATGTTTGGCTTGGAAGAGCATATATGGATAATGATATAAAGTTATCTCAAAAACATCTTAAAAAAGCTATTCAACTTTCCCCAGCTTCTGAGCAGGCATATAGAGAAATTATAAGACTTATAAATTATAAAAAAGATCTAAATTTAGATCCTTTTTTAATAGAAAGTTATTGTGTAAATTATTTTAGTAGTAAAAATGGTGGTACAACTAAGTTTATTTATAATAATTTTTTTGATGGAAATTTAGAAGATTTTGGATTTTTTTTAAATAATGAATTTAATGAAATTTACAAGCAGAGAATTCATTCATTAAACGAATATATTAATTTCAATTTTACTTTTGATGAAATAAAAACTATTAATTCAATTAATATTATTGGAACATTTGTAGAGGGCAGTATTGTTTCAATAAAAGATATTCTAATTAATAATAATCTAGAAACTAAAATAAATCTTAACGATATTATCTTAATTGGTAAAAATATATATGTTCTAAACGAATTAGAGAATGAATTAAAACTTTTAAATACCAATGATGATAATAAAAAGATAAAGTTTGTTACAAATTCAATAAACAATGTAGAAACTATTTCTTTTGATATGAAAGTTACAAAAGTCCCAATTACGAACATAAATTTTTGCAAGACTTTTTATGAAAATTAAGTTTGTTTTAAAAAAATCAATTGTAATTTTTTTTCCAATATTCTTTGTGATTTTAATTATGATGTCATTTTATATTTTAAAAATAGATTATAGATTTGGTCACAAAAATATTTTTTTTTATCCTAAAAGCTTAGATTGGTTATCTTATCATCTTGAGTTAAAATATCATAAATTTAAAAATAATTTTTTTCCACAAAAAAAAGGATTACCTCAAGTTCATATTTTTTTAAGTGAAAAAAATAGTGAAAAACTTTTAGATGATCCTCCATTTTCAAGCAAAGAGTATGTTAAAGCCCAAATAATTATAGATGATAAAGTTAAAGATATTTTTTTAAAATATAAAGGCTCAAATCCGTTTAATTGGTTATTTGATCAAAAAGAAATACGAGTAAAATATAGCAAAAAAAAAACTAAAAATAATAGGCGATATTACGATTTTAGAAGTAGCCAGAATGAGATACTCAATGATTATGTATTTTTTAAATTAGCTAATAAAATATTGTCTCTTTCTTACGACACAAAATTAGTTGAGTTATTTGTGAACAAAGTATCTAAAGGAATTTATATTGAGAGGGGAGTTTTAAGAGAAACATTTCTAAGACGAAATAAGTTAATGCCAGTAAATTCATATAGAGGAGAGCAATTAAGATTTGATGATAAATTAATAGGCCTGGAGGGAAATTTATTTAACAATGCCTATTTATGGAAAAAAACTTCATATCAAAATTCAATTAATGAGGATGATTATTCAGATTTAAAAACATTTTTAGATAAAATCAGAAAATCTTCAACGGATACTGAAACATTGAGTACTCTTCTACAAAATGGAAATTTAGAAACATTTTCATCTTTGTCAGCCTTGCAAGTTTTACTCCAAAGCGAGGTAAATGATAACTATCATAATCAAAGACTAATTTTTGATCCGTGGTCTGGTAAAACACATATTTTAGCACATGATGCAACTTACAATAATAAACCAAACAATAACTTTATAAAACTAAATTTTATAAATAATGATTTAATGGAAAATTTAATTCTAAATAATCAGTTTGTTCTGTCAAATTATAATAAGATATATTATTTGATTAACGAGAAAAAAATATTTGAGGCATTAATAAATGATTTAAACTTAATTAAAGATGATTTTCTTATAAGTTATGAAAGAGACATAGGAAAAATACAAAGAAAATATTTTTTACCAAATGAGAAGCATGTTGAGAACTTTAGTCCAGATCAATTAATCAATTCCTTAAATCTAAGGAAAAAAAAAATTAATGAAAAATTAAATAAAAATACCAATGCGTCATGGCAAAAAACAGTACAAGGATTTGACATTAAAGTTAACGATATATTGCCATTATCAAATCTTGAGATTAATTTTGAAGAAAACGCACCAAAATATATTGTCTATGATATTGATTATAATCAAAGAATAGACCAAAATGATATTTATTTTTTTCCAGATGAAAATGGAAAATTTATTTTAGATATAAAATTATTTTCTAATAGAATAGTAAAATATCATTCACAAATAGAGAATTCTCCAGATGAAAAATCACTTAATATACTTAATACAAAATTTGGTTTTCTAATTGATAATAATATTTATCCTAAAAATATTTTCTCATTTAATTTATTTACAAAAAAAAAATTTGAAATAAAAAAAAATGACTCAACTGCAATCTTACCTGCTCAATTTAATATACCAATAATCAATATAAAAAATGAAAAAATAATATTAGAAGGGAATATTGATTTTAACAAAAATACAATCTATGAAAATCCCGTAGAAGTTAAAGAGGGAACTGTTATTAACTTATGTGAAAAATGTAGCTTAATTTTTAAAAATAAAGTTCAAATTAATGGACATAAAAATAAACCAGTAATAGTAAAAGGATTAGATAATAAAAAATGGGGCTCGATAGGAATCCTTGGACAAAATACTAAAGGTAGCAAACTACATAACCTAAGGATTGAAGGTGGATCTGGTGCAAAAGTTGATGGAGTTTATTTTTATGCAGCTCTTTCAATAAATGATACCAGCAATATAGATATATCAGGTCTTTTAATGAAAAATAATTATGATTATGATGACATGTTACATATAATTTATTCAAACAATATAAATATAGATAATTCAAAGTTTGTTAATTCTTATCTAGACACTATAGATATAGATGTTTCCAATAGAATCAAATTAGCAAATATAGAAATCATAAATTCAGGTAATGATGGAATAGATTTTATGGAAACAGATAGTGAACTTAGAAATATAACCATCAAAAATTCTAAAGATAAAGGATTATCTGTGGGAGAGAATTCAAAAATAGAGTTATTTGATTCATTAATTAAGAATAACAATTATGGTATTGTTGCTAAAGACAGTTCAGTTGCATATGTAAAAACATCTCAAATTTTAGATAACGAAATTCAATTAGGTGTTTATAAAAAAAATTGGCGATATGGAGGTTCAGGAAAAATAGATTTAGAAAATATTGAACTTAATAAAAATAAGAATATCTTTTTGAAAGATAAAAAAGGCAAAATACAATTTAGTTCAGAAAATTTTTATAAAAATATAATTTTAAATGAAATAAAGGAATTTTCTTTAAATTAAAAATTAATGAATTTTTTTCAAAAAAAAAACGATTACCAACAAAAACAAGAGGGTCTTTCATTTTCTAGATTTGAGATTAAATATATACTAAATAAAAAAATATCTTTTGATATCCAAAATAAAATTAAAAATTTTATGGATTTAGATGGATTTGCAAAATTAATACCAAGTCAACAGTATTTTGTTAGGTCTTTATATTTTGATAACGATTATTTTCATAATTTTCATGAAAAAACTGATGGAATTAAATTGAGACATAAATTTAGAATAAGAACATATTCATCCGAAAGAAATAAGAGCTCAATAATTTATCTTGAAAAAAAAGGGCGGTTTAACGAGAGAACCTACAAAATAAGAAAAAAAATTGAGTTAGATGATTTAGATGAAATATTAAGTAATAAATCAAATAAGATCAAATTATTAAAAAAATTTGAAAACGACTTTTTGGTGAATGATTTTGTCTTTGATTATTTTAAAAAATTAATAAAACCAAAAGTGATTGTTGATTATTATAGAAAACCATTTGTTAATAAAATAGGGAATTATTTTAGACTTACATTTGACAAAAATATAAATTCAATTTTAAGTAACAATTTATTTAACTCTTTAAACCAACAAAAAAAGACTATTGCAGGATATGAAATCTTAGAGGTAAAATTTGATAGAACTATTCCCCCCTGGTTTCAAAAACTCATTCAAAGTTACCAACTTAAAAGAGTATCTGTTTCAAAATATGTTTTAGGTTGTGAAGCCACTAAATTGGCCTATGATTATGAGGGAAGGTAGACTAATATGTTTCAATATAATTTATACTAATGTAATTTAAAAAATTATAGTTTCGATGAAAAATTAACTCTCTAAAAATATAATTTTAAAAGTGTTCCTCAATAGATAATATATTTTAAAAATTATGAAAAAAATTATAATAGTTTGTGGATCAGGATACTCTGGTTCGTCGGCAATTTTTGACTATTTAAAACCTAAATGTCTTACTCCATTTGGAGATATTGAATTTGGTTTACTAATAGAACCATATGGAATCGAAAATATATATTATCATTTTTACGAAAATTTTTCACCTAATGGATCATCCGAAGCAATATTTCAATTTAAAAAATACATAAAAAGTTTAAAAAATATTTATAAAAAATATAAATACCCATTTGATAAATTTTTCTTCAATGAATGTGACAAATATATAAAAAATATAATTAGCCTTACTTATGATGGAATTCCATATTACAAAAGACTAGCATTCAGCAAAAATGAAAAATTTAAAATTAAATTAAATAATTTAATTACAAAAAAAAATATAATGGAGCAAGGAATTTATCAAATGTATTTACCAAAAAATAAAGAATATTTTATTTTAGAAACTAAAAAATTTTTACTTAAACTTTTAAACAGAAGAAATTATAAAAATAAAAATATTTTGATTGAACAAGGAACAAGTTTTTTTAAGCCAGAAATATTTTATAAATATTTCCAAGATGTTAAAATTATTAAGGTTTATAGAGACCCAAGATCTATTTTTGCCGATATCAAACAAAATAAATCTTGGCCTTATCCTGAGAATATAAAGGAGTTTTTAAAATGGTATAATCAAATACTCAAATTCGATACTGGAAAAAAAAATAAGAAAATTTTGAAAATAGATTTTGAAGATTTCATTATAAATTTTCAATCTAAAAAAAAAAAAATTAATAAATTTTTGTCTTTAAAAAATGAAAAAACATCTAAATTCAATATAGACTACTCAAAAAAAAATTTATTTATCGCAAAAAAAATATTGTCTATTAGGGAATTAAAAGAAATTAAAATTAGACTAAGAAAATTTTTAAATTGGGAAAAGTATAGTAAAAGTAAGAATGTTTAAAATTCAAAATAAATGTCCTATTTGTAAAAAAAAAGGAAATGTTATTTTTCAAAAAGACTTTAATGATAAAAAAATATTTAAATTTTTTCAACAAGAATATAGTTCTAATGCAACAAAGTTTTTAAAAAAAAAGTTAGAAAACAAAAAATTTGTTCTACTCAAATGTAATTTTTGTCAATTTGTTTGGCAAAAAAATATTCCCAATAAAAATTTTATTAATGAGATATATGATAAAATTATTGATAAAAACAAAAGCTTAAATAAAGCAATAATCAAACTATCAAAAAAACAAATTCGAAAAAATAATTACGAAATTTCATTTATAAAAAGTTTTTTAAATAAAAATAAATTAAATATCTTGGATTTTGGTGCTGGGTGGGGCGATTGGTTGAAAAGTTTAGAAGATCGAAATGTTAAGAGATACGGTTTTGAAATTTCTTTCCACAGAAAAAAATATTTAAAAAGCATGGATATCAAAGTACTTGATGATAAAAATTTAATAAAATTTAGTAATTTCTTTGATTATATCAGATTAGAACAAGTTTTAGAACATGTAGATGACCTTAATCTAACCGTGAAAACTTTATCAAAAATAATTAAAAAGGGAGGAATATTATTTATTGGTGTTCCGAATGGAAAAGAGGAGATAAATAATAATATAATTGTCAAAAAAGGACCCATTCAGCCATTAGAGCATTTAAACTGTTTCAATAGAAAAAGTCTGTCATTACTTGCAAAAAAATATGGATTTAGATGTGTAGGAAGATACGAGACTCTTATTAATTCCTTTTCTTATTTAAATCTAAGTTTTAGTAGCTTTAAGGCATTTTTATTAGATAATTTATTATCAACAAATGATACGAGAATGCGTTTTATAAAACTATAATTTATGAATAGATTAATAAGGTTATTTAAAATTTTTTTCTCAATTGATTATATTTTTTTAATTAAAATGTTAAAAGTGATAATTACTAAAAATTACTCAAAATATCCACCGTATGTAGAAGAATTTGAAAATGAAATTTCAAAAAAATTTAGTATAAAAAATGTCTTATCATTCTCTAGCGGATCCGCAGCTTTTTATGCAAGTTTGCTAGCCTTAAATCTTCCAAAAAAAAGCAAAGTTTTAATCTCATGCATGACTTTTCCTACGATAATTAATTTACTTAAAAAAATGGATTTCGAAATATATTATTTTGAATTAAACAAAAAATTTCAACCAATTAATGATACAGATTTAACAATCAAGTTTGATTTATTAATAATCACCCACCCTTTTGGTTTTTATACTAAATTTGAAGATCTTAAAAATTTATTAAAAAAAGAATGTAAAATAATTTATGACTCTAGTAATTCTCACGGATTGTTAGTTAATTCTGGTAAAATAGATCATATCAAAGAAGCAGATATTTCTTTTTTTAGTATTCAAGGCAATAAATCAATTTCTGGTGGCGAAGGCGGAGTAGCACTAACCGATGATGATAGCCTTTACGAAAAAATGATAATTAATCATCATCCTGGACATAGGTTAAATGTGAATAAGAATATAGCAGGTTCGATAGTTGATCTAAAATTAAGAATGCATCCTTTTGCGGCCTATATAGGGCTAAATGATCTTAAAACATTTGAGACAAGAAACAATAAGCTAAAGAAAAAAATAGTTGAAATTTATAATTTTTTTGATCGTAAAAATATTAAACATCCTTATGATAAAAAAAATGACATAAGCGGATTTCATTACGGACTACCCTTTTTTTATGATGAACAAATAAAAGATGAAATTATCAAAGAATATAATTGGTATGCTGATCTAAGAGATAAAGGAATAAGGCCAATAAATAATTCTGATAATTTAAGTATAATAAATCAAATTTATTTTTTAGATCTAAATTTTGTAAAAGAAAACAATCTTAAGAATATATTTAATAAGTTAAATTTTTTTTTTAATGATAATTGATTTAAAGAAAAAAAATTTTAAAAAATGTTTACAAAATATCAAAAGTCAATATGATTTTGTAATAATTGGCACTGGCCCTGCTGGGACAACTATTCTTAAAAATTTATTAAAAAAAAAGAAAAAAAAAAATTTTAGTTATTGAACGGGGAAATTTTAATGAAAAAAAATATTTAAATTTAAATACAAGTAATCCTTTAGTAAATAAAAATTCTCGTACATTTATAGTAGGTGGAAGTAGTTTAGATTGGGCTCAAATTTATTCTTATCTTGAACCAAATGAAATGAAAAATAATAATAAACATTTATGGCCACTAAGTCATAAAAAACTTGAAGAATATTATAAAAAAATTGACAAAGAATTTGGGTTTGAAACTAACAAGCTCAATCACAACTTAACGGAAAAAAATTTAAAAATTAGAAAGTTTTTATCTAAAATTCCACCAACTAATTTTCAAAAATTTTACAAAAAAATTAACTTTGATCTTTTAATTAATTGTAAGATTCAAACTATTGATGAAAACAAAAATTTTGGATCAGTAAATTTTTTTCATGCTGATGATAGTTATTCAATAAGAACAAAGAAATTAATCATATGCGCAGGTGGAGTGGAAACAAGTACTCTAATTTTAAAATCAATAAAAAATAAAAATTTGAAAAATATGAAAAACAAGAACTTAGTTGGAAAATTTTTTATGGATCATCCTAAAGGATATATGGGATATTTAAAATATCCTGATTTAAAAAAAATAAAAAAATATCAATTTAAAACAAACAAAAATAAATCTTATTATTATGGTTTTTCTTTAAATGAAAAAAAAAATAAATTTTTAAATTCTTATCTAAGGATTGAAAAAATAAATGATTTTATTTTTTTTAAAAAAAAATTTTTAATAAAAGTTTTTCTAGAGATGGAACCAAAAATTAATAATAAAGTTTATTTAGATAAAATAGGTCAAACTAAGATAAAAATTAAATTATCTAATTACGATAAAAATACTGTCAAAGTGTTACTAAAAGAATTTGTGTCAGTTTTCAGTTTAAATCCAAAAAATGAAAATATTAAGTTTAATGAAAAAAACTTAGTTGGTGCTTCTCATCATATGGGAGGCATGATGTTTCCTAAAATTGTTGATAAAAATTTGAAAATTAATGGACTTAAGAATATTTATTGTTGTTCTTCAGCAATTTTTCCAACATCTGGAAGTGTAAATCCAACATTAATTATTTGTGCCTTAGGAAAAAGATTATCAGATCACTTACTAAGTATCAAAAAAAAATAATGATAATTTCTAAAAATAAAAAATTTATTTTTCTACATTGTAGAAAAACTGCAGGAACATTTATCTCCAGCTGTCTTTATAATATTCTTACTAAGGAAGATTATATTATAGGTTCATTACAAGAAATTTATGAAAGCAAAAAATTTAAGTTTTTAAATCATTTAGATATTTTAGATTTCAAAAATTTCAGATTTCTAAAAAACTCCATATTAAAAAATAAAAAATCACTTAAATTCGGAAAAATTTTTAATGATTTTTACAAAGAAAAATATTCAAAAAATTTTGTAAATCCTCCTCATATGAATATAGATACAATTCAGAATGTTTTTCCCTTTAGTAAATTTTTTTTCAAATTTTGCTTTGTCAGAAATCCTTATGATTATGCTGTTTCTGATTATTTATGGAGAGTAAAAAAAAATCAAATTTCATTTAAAGAATATTTAAAATTAAAAGTTAATAATAATGATAACAAATTTTTAACAATGCCTCTAACTAATTGGGAAATTTATACAATTGATGATAAAATAGCTGTTGATTTCATTGGTAAATTTGAAAATCTAGACTCGGATTTGAAAAAAATATTTAAAATATTACAAATTGATAAAAAACATTTAAATAGTGATTTGTTTCTAAAAAAAAATAATCATCGTTCTGCTTATAAAGACTATTACGATGAAGAATGTAAAATGCTTGTTAACAAATTACATTATAAAGAAATTGATCAATTTAAATATACTTTTTAAATTATTTTAATTACAATTTTTTTTAAGTGAAGTTAAATATATTTTATGAGATTATTTTTTTACATTATAAAAAACATTTTTTTTAAAAAAAGCTTAAATAGAATTTTTCAAGAATTTTTTGCTAAACAGCTTTCGTTAAAAGAAAAAAATATTCTAGAATTTGGAGCGAGTAAAAATTCAAGTAAGAATTTTACAAATTTCATCAAAATTTCACAAAATTCAATTATAAACTTTGCAGATAAAATTGATACCAAAGAACAAATTAAAGAAGATCTTGAAAAAAATTTGAGTTTTACTGATAATTCGATTGATGCAATAATTTTGTTTAATGTTTTAGAGCATGTCTATAATTCTGAAAATGCGGTAAGTGAAATTTATAGATGTTTAAATAAATCTGGAAAATTAATTGGATCTGTCCCATTTATATATAGAGTTCATTATGCTCCTGAGGATTTTTGTAGATACTCTGAGCAATATATTCATAAAATTTTAGAGAAAAATAAATTTAAAAATATTTCAATTAAAACCTACGGTTATGGACCTTTTACAGCAGCATATTCAATTTTATTTGATTATATAAAGTTTATTCCAATAATTAATAACATTCTTTTTATAATATTTTTTCTTTTCGACTCATTTATAAACCTATTTACTAAAACTGATTTAAAAAAGTTATATCCCATAACTATCTGCTTCAGTGGTGAGAAATAGCTTTATGAATAAAATGATTTAAATAAAAGATTTTCTTATGTGTGGTATTAACGGTTTTAATTTTAAAGATTTTAATTTGATAAAAAAGATGTCTGCATTGACATCTCAACGGGGACCAGATAATGAAGGCTTTTTTCAGTCCGATAAATACTCAACTAGTCATAATCGTTTAGCTATAATTGATCCTAAAACTCGATCCAATCAACCTTATATTTTTAAGAATTTGATTTTGTCTTTTAATGGAGAGATTTATAATTATAGAGAATTAAAAAAATATTTAGTTGATAATGGATATAAATTTGAAACAGATTCTGACACAGAGGTAATTATAAAATTATTTGATCATGAGGGAACGAAGTCATTTAAAAAACTCTCAGGAATTTTCGCAATATCATTATACGATAAACATCACGAAAAACTATATTTGATAAGAGATGTTGTGGGGGTAAAACCATTATATTATCATTATGATAAAATAAAAAAAAAATTTTTCTTCTCATCTTTAATTAAACCTCTCCTTTTATGTATCAAAGAAAATAGAATAAATGATGAGGCTTTATTTGCATATTCAAATTTTAATAGGAACGATGGAAGAGAGACTTTTTTTAAGAGTATATTCAAATTATTACCTGGTGAGCTTGTAACAATTTATAATGGCAATCTAATAAGAGAAAAATTTATTAATTTTGATTTTAAAAGAACTTCCTTAAGTAATACTCAAAAAATAATTAACAAAAATTTTTTAAATCAATTTATTTCCGATGTACCTGTTGCTTTATCTTTATCTGGTGGAATAGACTCAAACATAATTTTACAAGAACTTCTCAAATTTAAGGGTAATAACTTTCAAAGCTATTCAGTAAAATATAAAAATTCTAAAAAATTTAGCGAGGATCATGAGGTGGCAACCAAAATAGCTGATTATTATCAAATAAAGATTAATTCTGTCGAAGTTGCTCCTAAAGACTTTATCAACAATGCAGAAAAAATTGTTGATATTGTTGAAGAACCAATGGGCAATACCAATTCAATTTCAAATTATTTATTAAGTCAAAATATTTCAGAAAAAGTTATTTTTTCAGGAGATGGTGGAGATGAGGTATTCACTGGTTATGATAGATATAAATCAATTTTTTTAATTTCTTTAATTTCAAACATTAATCCATTTAAAAAACAGAATTTAATTTACAAAAATAAAAATTTGAATAGAGTTTTCATGTCTTCATCAAAAGAATTATTTCTATCTTTTAGTGAACAAAATTTATTTAAAAATAATGGTAAAGTTTATAAAAATTTTAAAAAATTAAATGCTAATGAACTTAATAAATATTTAAATCATACTAAAGATATAACCAAACTTAAACTATCAAATATTATGTACCATGATATTGATACATGGGTAACAAACGATATTCTTTTAAGAAATGATAAAATTTATGCAAATAATGCTATTGAAACGAGAGTTCCTTTTTTAGACAATAATATTATAGAAAATTTTTTAATGACTAAAGATTATAAGAAATTTGGATTTTTTCTTAAAAGTAAAAATATTCTTCATGAAGCCTATAGAAATAAATTAAAAATGACAAATAAAAAGAAACTTGGTTTTAATTCTCCATTTGCAGGTTGGCTGAAAAATGAATTATATGATTTTGCAAAACAAATCTTAAGTAAGAATTATTATAACTCTGAACATTTTATAGACTTAGAAGAGTGTCAAAAATTACTCAAAATACATAAAGAAAAATATGAAGATCCTTTTTTGATTTGGAGTTTAATAAGTTTACAAATTTTTTTGAGAAAATATAATTTTTAATGAGAATCTGCTATTTAGCCAATTCATCTATTCCCTCAACCGTTGCAGGATCAATTCAAATTGTGAAAATGTGTGAAGCATTTTCGCAATTAAATAATGATGTAACACTTATTTCCACAAATGTTTCAAGGAGCAATAAAAGTATTTTTAATTATTATGATGTAAAATCAAAATTTAAATTTGTTAAAATAAAATATTTTACAGAATTTCCTTTAGGTTTTAAATATTATTTATTCTCTTTGATATCAATTTTTAAAAGTTTTAGGTATAAACCTGAAATCTACATAACAAGAAATTTTTTTACTTGCTTCTTGTTAACTTTATTAAAAAAAAAGGTTTTAATGGAATTGCATCATGACTTAAATATAGAGTCAAGAATTGTTAGATATTTAGTTAAGATAACTAACTTTCTTAATTCTAGACATATTAATAAAATTTTAGCGATTACAAATGGTGTTAAAAAAGAATATGTAAAAAAAAAATTAGTTGATCCAAAAAAAATTCTTGTTCTTCCAAGTGGTTCAGCAATAAGAAAAAAATATAAAATTAGAAATATGAATAATAAAAAATTAAATATTGGTTATCTTGGTTCGTTATATTCTTCAAGAGGAATTAACTTAATTAGGAATTTATCAAAAGTTGACAGTGAAAATAATTATTATCTCTATGGAAATACAAAAGATATTAATCATTACAAATTTATTAATAGTAATAAAAACTTATTTTTGAAAAAATATGTTCCATATAAAGAAATTTCTGAAATTTTATCACAAATGGATATTGTTCTTTTACCTTATGTTTCATCAATAACAGTAGCGGGAAATGTAGGAAATATTACGAAATTTACTTCTCCTTTAAAATTGTTTGATTATTTGAATTGTGGAAAAGTAATTTTATGTTCTAATTTGAAAGTGCTTAAAGAGGTTTTAAAGGAAAATAAAAATGCATTTTTTGTAAATAATTATAAGAATTTTTATGCATGGAAAAATGCCATAATCCAACTAAAAAAACAGCCCAATAAGAGAAAAATAATTTCTAAAAATAACGAAATTTTGAGCAATAAATTCAGACTTAAATTAAGAGCTCAAAAAATTTTAGAAAATATTGATTATGACTAAATTAAAAAAAATCATATTTTTTTACCCTTCTTTTGAAAGAGGAGGTGTAGAGATAGTGTTAGTAAATCTTATTAAATATTTTTTAAAAAAAAATATAAAAGTTATAATAATTTCAGCAAATTTTGATAAAAATAAAATCAAAAATCCAAATTTAATAATAAGAAATATCAAGACTAAAAAAAATATTTTTATACATGATAGAATTACAAAAGCTTTAATAGCCTCAAAAGTTCTTATTAAAGAGCTAAAAAATCAAAATACAAAAGAAACCTTAATATTTTCTCTTCAAGGAAGCTCCTTATCAATTATTTTATGTAAATTATTTGGTTTCAAAATAGTTGTAAGAAATGCAGAAGATCCTATCTATTCAACACTTTTTTCTGAAAACAAGATTTTATCATTTATAGTCTTATTTCTGAAATTAATCACATACAATTTTGCAAGTGGCATAATAACGAATTCTAGAGGTTCATTAGTATCATTATCAAAAATTGTTTATGATAAAAAAAAAATTATCAGTATTTATAATCCTTATATTAAAAAAATTTTAAGAAAAAAAAAATACAATAGAAAAAATTACTTATTGTATGTTGGTAGATTGGCGAAACAAAAAGATGTTAAAACATTAATTTATTCTTTCAATTTAATTCATAATCAAATTGATAATTTCAAACTTCTAATTATTGGAGACGGGCGACTCAGAAAAAGTTTAATTAATTTATCGAACACATTGAGATTGCAAAAAAAGATAAAATTTTTGGGGTGGAAAAAAAATTTGAATAAGTATTATGCATTATCAAAAGTTTTTTTAATGAGCTCAGTTTATGAAGGATTAGGAAATGTTCTAATTGATGCAGTAAATTTTGACTTGCCAATAATAACAACAAATTGCAAGAGTGGTCCATCAGAAATAATATGCAATGGCAAGGCAGGTTTTTTAGTCCCGGTTGCAAATCCAAAATTAATGTCTAGGAAAATTGTATATGTAATAAATAATTACAAGTTAGCAGAAAAAAAGGCATTGTTCGCAAAAAAAAATATATCGAGGTTTTTAGTCGAAAATAATTCAAAAAAGTATTTATCATTTCTAATTGAAAAATTTGATGCCAACTAATCAAAAAATCTATTATTGGGCCCCCTTTATTGATCATGTTGCAACAATTAGAGCAGTTTATAATTCAGTAGAATGTGTAAATGATTATTCTAAAGGCAAATATAATGCGAGAATTATTGATGCGACGGGTGAATGGAAGAATAAAGATTTAGCAAATAAAAATGATACTAATTTTATTAAATTAATAAAATTTAATTTTATTAGAAAATTTTCGTCTTCTGGTTTTTTGAGAAGTAGACTTAAGTATATATTAATTTTTATTTTCTGCTTCTTTCCATTAAAAAATTTCTTGAAAAAAGAAAAGCCTGAATTTTTGATTGTACATCTAGTAACATCTTTACCAATATTTTTAAATATTTTGTGTAATTTTAAAACTAAAATTATTTTAAGAATTTCTGGAAAACCGAAAATGAATATATTAAGAAAAATATTTTGGAAAGTTGCCCTTAAAAAAATTTTTAAAGTTACCTTTCCAACTTTAGAAACATTAAATCACTTTAAAAAATTAAATATCGCTAATCCAGATAAATTTGAACTTCTTTATGACCCAGTGATCAATACAAAACTTATTAATAAACAAAAAAGGGAGAAGATTCTTGATGCTAGAATAAAAGAAGGGGATTACTATATCGCAATAGGAAGACTTACTAAGCAAAAAAACTTCGATCTTCTTATTAGAGGATTTTCAAACATTATTAAGTCAAAAAAAGACGAAAAGTTAGTTATTATTGGTGATGGCGAGGAGTTATCAAAATTAAAAAAAATAATTAATAAATACAATTGTCATAAAAATATTTTTTTAATAGGTTTTAAAAAAAATGTTTATAAATATTTATATAATGCAAAATTATTTATATTATCATCTCTATGGGAAGATCCGGGCTGGGTTATTGTTGAGGCCATGTATTGTAATAAATTTGTAATTTCAAGTGACTGCTCTAGTGGTCCCAAAGAAATAATCGGAGAAAATAGAGGAATACTTTTTAAGAATAATTCTGTTGATGATTTTTGCAACAAAATTAATTTATTTGCAAAACTTACTAAGATTGAAGAATTAAAATTAAGAATAAATGCAAAAAAATTCACAAAAAATTTTACTTTATTTAAACATTACCAAAATTTATTAAAAATAATCGAACAATAAATAATTATAAAAAATTTAAGTTAAAATCGTAAGATAGTCTTTCAATCGATCATCATAATTAAATCTATCTAACCTTGATGATGCATACATTCTTTTTTTTGATAGTTTTTTTTTAAATTTTATAAATGTTTCAATCTTTTTTGCTAAAGATTTGAAATTACCTACTTTAAATAAAAAACCGCCTTTTCCATTATCTAATATTTCCTTAGGACCCGTTTGGCAATTTGAAGAAATAGAAAATTTATTTAATACTATTGCTTCTAAAAGCACATTAGGAAGCCCCTCAAATTTTGACGATAAAATAAAAAGATCTCCATTCTTAATATAAGGATAAGGATTTTTAATGTAGTCGATAATTTTTACATTATTTTTTAAACCCATATAATTAATTTTATTATTTAAGAATTTTTTAAGTGGACCTGAGCCTATAATTAACAATTTAATATTGTATTTATTTTTAAGTAAACCTATTGCATTGATAGTAGTTAGATGGTCTTTTTGTTCAACTAATCTTCCCACACTAACAATATTAACAATCTTTCTATTAAACTTATATAAATCAAACTTTTCTTTGGATTTTCTTAATATTTCTTTTTTGTTAATAGGATTGTAAATACAAATACTTTTAAGTTTAAGCGTTAGAGCAAATTCTCTCTTAAGCTCTTTACTATTAACAACAATCTTATCAGCCAAACTATAAATATATTTATATATATGTTTTTTAAGTATATTATTTGTCCATCCAGTTATTGACGCGTTAGATCTTATTATAATTTTGGTTCCTAGTAATTTACAAATTATTATACAATAAATATTTGCTTGAAATGATAAAACTATTGAGTTTTCATTTTTATTTATAGTTTTCATTAAATCTATTAAACAGATTAAAATTTTAATTCTTCTAATTAAAAGATGAAAATTATTCTCCAATTTCTTAAAAAAGGAATTATTTATAAAGGAAAGTCTTTTTTTTGAAAATGTTATAATTTTTAAATCTTTAGATATGCTTTTTAAATATTTTGAAATATTAAAAAAATTTTTTTCAACTCCACCATCTTCAATTAATGGTATAAACAATATTATTTTTTTTTTCATAAATTAAAGAAATTAAGAATTTAAATGTTTTTTAACAAAACTTTTTGAATATAATTTAATGATATTATATATAAATACAACAAATGGATTTAATAAGCGTAATAATTCCTTACTATAAGAAAAGTAAATATATTTATCAAACAATTAAGTCAGTAATAAATCAATCATATAAAAATCTTGAAATAATTATAATTTATGATGACTCAGATAAATCTGAATTAAAGATTTTACATAAAGTTAAATCATTAGATAAAAGAATTTCTATTATCATAAATTCAATTAATTTAGGTGCTGGCACTTCTAGAAATATTGGAATTATGAAATCCAAAGGAAAATTTATTGCATTTTTAGATGCAGATGACTTATGGCAAAAAAATAAAATTAAAGATCAATTAAATTATATGAGATTAAATAGAATCGAAGTTTCTCACACATCATACAAAGAATTTAATGTTAGAAAAAAAAAAATGGTTATTCATAAGGCAAGATATTTTAGTGGTATTAATGATTTATTGCCATCATGTGATATCGGTTTATCTACAGTCATGATTGATAGAAAAGTATTTAGCAAAAATTGTAGATTTGCCAATCTTAAAACAAAGGAGGACTTTGTTTTTTGGCTAAAAATCTTAAAAAGATATAAGATTTATGGGTTTAATAAGTGTCTTACAAAGTGGAGGAAATTAAATAATTCTTTATCATCATCAATATTGCAGAGATTAATTGATGGTTTTAAAGTTTACAAAGTTTATATGAAATTTAATTTTATTAAATCATTCAAATATTTGTTAATTTTAAGTATAAATTCAATCAAAAAATAAATGGATCAATATTTAATTCTATTATCTTTTCTATTATTTTTTTTAATTAACAAAATCTTAATTAAAAAAAAAATATTATTAAATTTTAATGGTGAAAAACATCAAAAAATTACAGGACAAACAGATATTCCTCTCAGTGGAGGAATTTTATTTATAATTTTACTTTTATATTCTTTCTTTGATGAAGGTAATTTTTTAATTTCAATAGTTTTTTTAATTTTTGTAGTTGGATTTTTATCTGATTTAAAAATAATTTCCTCACCAAAACTAAGATTTTTTTTACAAATATTTTTCTTATCTGTTTTTATCTATTATGAAAATTTAACTATAGGATCTACTAGAATAAATTTTTTTGATTTATTTTTAGAAAATAGATTTTTTAATTATTTTTTTGTTTTATTCTGTTTGATGGTTTTAATTAATGGCTCTAATTTCATTGATGGTTTAAATGGACTTTTAATTGGTTACTTTTCAATCATTTTAGTTTTTCTGATTTTACTTGCACCTAAATTAAATTTATTTCTTGATAATAGAGATTTATTAAATCTATTATATATATTGGTCTTTATTTTAATTCTAAATTTTTTAAACAAACTTTTTATGGGTGACAGTGGATCATATTCCTTATCTATTTTTTTCGGCATAGTACTTATTAAGACATATTATGATAATCAAGCTTTTTCTCCTTTTTTTATTATCTTATTATTATGGTATCCTTGCTTTGAAAATTTGTTTTCAATTTTAAGAAAATTTAATTTAAAAAAATCACCACTGAAACCAGATAATAATCACTTACATCAGTTATTTTTTTATTTTTTGAAAAAAAAATATAAAATTAAAAATATTTCAGCCAATAGATTAAGTTCAATTGTAATTTTATCTTATAATTTAATATTATTTATTGGCGGATCTATAAATATTTATAGTACAGAAAGGCAGATATTCTTAATAATATTAAGTACCTGCTTATATGTTCTTTTATATTTTAAACTTTTTTTATTTAAGTATAAAATAAAGCTTAATCATACCAATTAAAATTGACAGACCATCTTTAAAGGCATTTACTTTTTTTTTACCACCTATACGGGCTCTTTCATTTGACTTTGAAGTTGAGATTTTAAGTTTGTTTCTTAACGATTTAATTGGTAATTCAATACACAGAATAAAATTTTTACTTTTTAAATTTATATTTTTAACTTTTTCCGTGTTACCCATTACAAAAGTATAGAGAATATCTGTTATCTTCAAGTTAAAAAATATTCTACCCAATTTAGTAAATATATAATTTCCAATTAAAGTTATTATTGTATCATCTTCACTAGTGCAATTTTTTTCATACCTCGATGCAAAAATTATATCTTTGTCTTCATTTTCTAATTGATAATACATTTGCTCTAATTCAATAGGATTAAATGATCCATCAGCATTAAAAATACAAAAATATTTAGTTTGTACATTTTGAATACCTAGCAAAATTGCATCACCATATCCTTTGTCTTTTTGATAAATTATATTGATTGAAAAATTTTTTATAGAATCGATCGTTTCGACATCATCTTTTTCTAAAACTACTATAATCTCTAAATTATATTTTTCTAGTTCCTTTAAAACCTTAGGCAATGATTCCTTTTCTTTTTTAGCAGGTATTACTAATGTAAGTTTATTCATTAAAATTTTAGGAAATAATTACTTAAATTTATTGAATAGTATACCAAATAAAATGCGTAACATGAATAAATATACTTTTTGTTATTAAAAAAATTTTTACCAATTTTAAAATCTAATATTAAAAAACATAAAATGATTACTAATGGATCATAATATTTATGAAAAATATGGTACTGCGGGGCAATAAAAAATAATAAAATTACAATTAAAACATTATCAAAATTTTTAAATATTCCAATCTTAATAATGAAAAAAATAAATAGTGGTGAGAAAATAAAAAATAACAAATTATTTCCCATTAAAAAATTTGAGGCATGTAAAAATATGCCACCTCCACTAAATTTCAGATCGTAATTAAAATTTTTTATAGAAATATAACTAATTATTAAGCTCAAAATAATTAGGTAAATATCTTTTTTTTTAAACTCTAAATTAAATTTTTTATAATACAAAATAGGCAAAGTATGAAAAAAAATTAAAGACGAAATAATCAAAATTTTGTTAAAAAAATTGAAACTTAATCCACCAACATTAATAAAAAAAATATCTAAAATGAAAACATAATAAAAAGCAGGAAAAGCTAATAAAAGGTTTAAGCCAACAAAAATGATAATATTTTTTATTAAATCCTCTTTTTTTGAGATTCTTAAAAACTCAAATAGAAAAAAAATTGAAAATAAACAGAAAGATGGTCTTACATAAGAGGAAATGGCTATGAAAAATATATTTAAAATTGCAAATTTAATATTGTTATGTCTTTTAAATTTTAAAAAAAAATAAACTGAAATTATAAAAAATAATAATCCTAGCATTGCACTTTCTGGCCAAATTATATTTGCTCGAAATGAGGGAGATAAATAAATAATACAACTTACCAAAAATAAATTTTTTTTATTTACATCATGGTTTTTATTAAATAATAGCTTTAAACATTTATAAAAAAATATTTGATTAAAAAGCATTAATAGAATAAATAAAAATCTAAAAATATCTAAACTTGGTAAAATTTGTTTAAGTAAATAGATAAAAGAAATAAATATAGGTGAAATTCTTGTAGAATTTTCAATTTTGTCATAATTAAAAAAAGTATAACTAAAATTATTTTCAAACTGGAAAACCTGTTTTAATGCATGAGTGAAATCATGTTTTGGTCCCTGAGTAATATTTTCGTCTAAATAAAATCCTAGAAAAATACTTAAAACCAATAAAATAAAAGTGGTTATGTGATAATTTTTTTTTATATAATCTAAAATCATTACCTTTTATTAATTTTATTTGATAAGAGTTTCAAATAATTATTTATGTTCTTAAAATATTATCAAAAATTAGATGACGCAATATCTTACCTTTTTTCATCAGTAAGCAGTGAAGAGAAATTGTTAAAATCAATTTTTAAAAAAAAGAAAATTTTTTATGTTGATATTGGCACAAATGAAGGTGGATATTTAGACAAAGTCTCTAAATATTGCAATATTAAAAAAGCAGTTTGTTTTGAGCCTATTAATTCTTTGACTGAAAAAATTAGTAAAGAAAATTATGAATTTAATATCGAGATTATTAATTCGGCATTATCAAACAAAAGTACTAAAAAAAAATTCTATGAATATCAAATTTCATCCCAATCAAGTTTTTATAAACAAAATGATTTGTTTAAATCCCTTAAAAGCTTAAAAAAGATAAAGAATGTTTCTACTACAACTTTTGATAATTTTTTCACAAAAAAACAAAAAATTGATTTTTGTAAAATAGATGTTCAGGGTGAAGAGTTAAAAGTTCTGGAAGGGATGAAAAAAAATCTAAAAAATAAAAAAATAAATCTAATAAAAATTGAAATTTCTCTTATAGAAAGATATAAAAATGTAAAACCTAACTTCTTTCCTATTTTAAAGTTTTTCAATCAATATAAGTATCAATTAGTTTCAATTTCAAAAATAAAATATAATAATGAAAAAATTTTGTTAATGGATGTTTTTTTTCAATACATAGATGATTGATCATATTTTTTATTTATTTTTTATAGTATTTTTTTTATTATCAACTTTGGGTTATGGGTATTTATTTTCTAATATTTTCTACAAAAATTTTGTAAAATTAAATATTGGTTATATCGGAATTATTGGTTTTTTCTTTCTTTCACTAATATCAATTTCTACAAGTTTTTTTGTTTCACACAATTATGTCCATAATTTATTATTACATATTTTTGGTATTTTATTTTTTTTGAGGCAATTATTATTGTACAAAAATTTAGCTGAGATTAAAAAATTCTTTTTAGTTTTTTTATTAATAATCATTGCTATTTATATTTACAAAAATCATGATGATTTTCCGTATTACCATCTTTCTTATTCATTAAATTTATCAGAAAATCAATTTATAGTAGGCATTGGAAATTTTGGTCATGGGTTTAGAACTTCATCCAGCTTATTCTTTTATCATTCATTACTATACTTACCCTATATAGAATATCACCTTTTTCATGTAGGATATTTTTATATATTACTTTTTTTTAATTTTATAATTTTATTAAAAATTAATTTTAATTTCTCACCTAAAAATTTTAATTTTACACACTATTTTTTATTACTATCTTTTATTTTTATTAATGTTGCTTTCTATAGAATTGGAGAGCATGGTACAGATAGATCAGCTCAAATTCTCTTAATTTTAATTTTTTATATTTTTTTTGAATTAATTTATTTCGAAACAAAAAATAAAAAAATATTTCCAAAATTAAATTTATTATTTGTAATAATACTTTTGGCTGCAAGTATGAAAGCGATATATTTTTTATATTTATTTATGATTCCATTGATCTTAATAATTAAAAAATTATTTTTTCAATATTTTGAAAAATCAAATTTAAAAATAATTGGTATTTTTTCTTTTTTCTTCTTAAGTATTTTGATGTTAAACTATTTGAGCACAGGTTGTTTAGTCTATCCAGCTAGCATCACATGTGTATACCTTCAAGACTGGTCAATACCTATAGATGAAGTAAAAAGACTAGCAATTCACTATGAATGGTGGTCTAAAGCAGGTGGAGGTCCTGGTTATTCATCAGAGATAGTCTCTTCAGAATACATCAAAAATTTTGTTTGGTTAGAAAATTGGATAGATAGACATTTTTTTAATAAGGTATCTGATACTTTATTAGGCATAATTTTCATTTCACTATTAGTATTTATTGTATTCAAATTTTCAGCTATTTCTAAAAAAATAAAAAAAATACCTCAGCTTGACTATAAAAGTGCATATATTATTCCATTAATTTTTTTAATTGAGTGGTTTCTAAATCATCCAGCTATGAGATATGGGGGATATATATTAGTAGCCTTACCATTTTTTTTATTTGTTTCTATAAATTTATCTAAACTTAATATTCCTTCAAAAAAAATTCTTAAAAATACATTTTTCTTGTTGGTTATTACTCTAATAGTATTCAATTTAAGAAATGTAAGTAGATTACATAAAGAAATAAATTTTTATGAATATAATATAATTAAAAGTCCCTTCTTTTTTGTGGATGATGTAAAATCATCTATAACTTATACTGATCCTTATTTTACTTTATATTCACCAATTGATAAAATGTGTTGGGCTTCCCAAACTCCATGCTCT
>MDSZ01050639.1_pt1 | contig 30783 bp, 31 predicted proteins | sample 811201 | NCBI WGS metagenome assembly MDSZ01 (sample SAMN05326647, study PRJNA326480) | marine metagenome | isolation source: seawater | place: Indian Ocean: North | collected 2010 | reverse complement strand
TGGATCTCAAATTTATGGAATTCTATGGATAAATATATTTGTTTTCATAGTTGCTTTTATTATTTGGTATCTAATGAAAATAAGTATTGGAATCAGAATTAGTGAAGAAGCTGAAAAGCTTGGCACTGATAAAGCAGAAGTAGGCGTAATGGCTTATTCAATACGAGATTAATAATAGTTTAGTGATCGCTTGTAATCAAACTCCTTATAGTTGGTCGCTAATTATGGAGGGGCTAAGCCCCTCCATACTGTTAAATTGGGGGACACAATGATTGATAACAATATAATTAAGGAAAAAAAAAGAAATATTTATACTTCATTTTTTTCAAAAAACTATTCATCAAGGTTTTTTTTCAAATCAATTCTTCATCATGTAATTTCTCTGGAGGTATATGAAAATAATAACTTAGACGGTATTTCATTTGAAACAATTTGTTCTAATGTTCCAAAATCAATTGGATCCAGATCCTCAATACAGTCAATACTAAACGATGCTCTAAATAGAAATATATTTCTTAAATATCAGAGTAAAAAAGACAAAAGAATTAAAAATTATTATTTAAGTGAATCATACTTTGATTTAATCAATAAATGGATTAATAAAGAAAAAACTTATTTCTTGAATGGAAGTGGAGGTTAGATTGAAAACTATTTTTGCAATTTCTGGAAAAAAATATTTATTAAAGTATGAAAGAAAAATGCCTGAAAAAGAAGTAATTAAAATGAAATCTTTTGTTACATCAAAAGGAGATAAACTTGTAAAAACATCAAAATTCAGGATAAAAAAAATTACTGATAAAGATAAAGAGAGAATATTTGAAGTTATTCTATAATTAGCAATTTCCAGAATATAATGAAAGATTATTAGGATTAATACCTAATAATCTATAAGCATCATTCCATTTATTACTTACGCTTTCATCAAATATGAATTCACTATTTGTCTTAAGTGTCATCCAGCTGTTTGTTGCTAGCTCTTTTTCAATTTGACCTGCCTCCCATCCAGCATAACCTAAAGCAAGGATACTATTTTTTGGACCTGAACCTTTTGATAATTCTTCAAAAAATTCACTGGTACTTGTTAGAGCAATTCCTTTATCAATTGTTAGGGTTTCTTTTTGAATCACTTCATCAGAGTGAAGCACGAAACCTCTACCACTTTCAACAGGACCACCATATCTGATGTATAATTTTTTATCTATTAAAGGCTTGTCAATTCCCAATTGTTCGAGTAAGTCGGGATATAGATCATAATCGATTTTTTTGTTTATAATTATACCCATTGCACCATCTTTAGAGTGGGCGCACATGTATATTACGGTTTTTTCAAATCTCTCATCTTCAAGTGAGGGCATTGAAATTAGGAATTGTCCAGTTAAATTCATAATATATATATTTTTTATAAAATTATAATTTCAATATCCTATATAAATATTATTGTATTAAAAAGACAAATAAAATGAAATTTATACTCAATTCTCTAGTTTTATTAACTCTTGGGCTTTTTACCACACCTCTTTTTTCGCTATCTACTGATTGGGCAATAGGAGATAAGTCAAAAGTTAGATTAATATCTCCTTATACAACTTCAAACAATTCAAATGAAATAATTCTTGGTTTGGAATATCAGCTAGATAAAGATTGGAAAACTTATTGGAAATCTCCTGGTGGAGGAGGTTTCCCCCAAAAAATTGTTTGGAATAGCTCATTTAATATAGAAGACTTGACAATTGAGTGGCCTCAACCAATCGAATTTGAAATCTTAGGATTACCCTCAATTGGATATAAAGATAATATTATTTTTCCTTTATTAATAAAAATTAAAAATTCTAAAAAAATTACTGATATAAATCTAAATATCAATTATCTTGTTTGTAAACATATATGTATTCCTGGAAATGCAAATTTATATTTAGAAATACCTCCTGGAGAAGGAAAACCTACTCAGTATTTATACGATATTGAAAAAGTTAAATCGTCTACTTCAATAAATAATATTGAACTAACTCCAATTTCTGATTTTAATATACAAGCTAAATCTAATGCTACTAATGTATTAATTGATGTTGACATTACTACAGATACTTTCTTTAATAATCCTAAAATTTTTATTCATACTCCTTTTGGACTGCCTATTGTTAAACCAAATATAAATTATTCATTTGATTACAAAAAAATTAAAAGCTCCTTTAAGTATGATATTAAACAATTTGACAAAAATAAATTTCCAATTGAAGTTTTCGTATATGATAAAAAAATAAACTATGTTGATAAAAGTACAATAGAGATAAAAAAAGTAGATTATAATTTAGCACCCAATAATTCATTATATTTTATATTATTTATTTCAATATTAGGTGGTGTAATTTTAAATTTTATGCCATGTGTATTCCCTGTTCTTTCAATAAAGCTTTTATCAGTTCTAAATAATGAACATAAGGATATTAGATTAAGTTTTATCATCACATCTTTAGGAATTATTTCCTCTTTCTTATTACTGGGTTTATTTTTCTCTATTTTAAAACAACTAAATGTTTCAATTTCATGGGGAATGCATTTTCAAGAACCTTATTTTATTATTTTCATACTAATTGTAATTACTATGTTTTTTATTAATACTTTAGGTTTATTTGAAATTTATCTTCCAAAATTTTTCTATACTTCAAATATTTTTGGTATGGGGAGTAATTTTTTTTCTAAAAATTTTTTTAATGGTTTTTTTGCTACACTTCTAGCAACTCCATGCTCGGCTCCTTATATTGGTACTGCTGTAACTGTAGCTTTTACGCAATCAATACCAATTTTATTATTAATATTTTTATTTATGGGTGTTGGCATGAGCATACCATATTTAATAATAATATTTTTTCCACAGTTTATAAGTTACTTGCCAAAATCTGGAAGATGGACATTATATTTTAAATATTTTTTATCAATGCTATTATTTTTAACCATTTTGTGGTTAACAAATATTTTATTAGGATATTACAATTTTTTATTTGTAATTTTTTTCTTTTCTATATTTTTAATTATATCTTTAATTTTGAAATTAAAATTTTATCACACTAGTTTGACATTAATTCTATTATCTTTATTATTTATTTTACCTTCAATAGATAATTTTAAAAATAACAAAAATTCATCATTTGATAATGAATGGCAAGATTTTAGTGAAGTTGAAATTTCCCAAATAATTGATGATAATAAAATAATTTTTTTAGATATTACTGCTGATTGGTGTATAACCTGTCAGTTTAATAAAGTTAATGTAATAAATTCAAAAGAAATAAGGAATTTTTTCAAAAAAAATAATGTAATTTTAGTTAAAGCTGATTGGACAAAACCTAATAGTAAAATTGATTTATTTTTAAAAAAATATAATAAATTTGGTATTCCTTTCAATGCTATTTATTCAAAACAGTACCCAAAAGGAATCATTTTGTCAGAAATCCTAACACAAAAAGAAATAATTAAAAATATAGAAATAGTAAACCAATGAAAATAGATATGCCAGATATTAAAGTTCCCATCATTAAAAATGGTGTAACTAAAATAAACACACTGATTAATGAATTTAAAAATAAAAAAGTAATTCTTTTTGGTGTACCAGGTGCTTTTACTCCTACATGTTCAGAAAAACATCTACCTAGTTATATTAAGTTATTTGGTAGCTTTAAAAATAAAAAAATAGATGATATTTATTGTTTATCTGTAAATGATGAGTATGTAATGAAAGCATGGTTGTTAAGCTATACTGAAAACCAAAACATACATGGAATAGCAGATGGTAATGCAGAAATAACATCCTATTTTAATTTACTTACTGATAAATCAAAAAATTATATGGGCACTAGATCAGATAGATTTGCTATGATTATAGTTGATAACAAAGTAGTTAGTATTAACATTGAAAAACCAGGTGAATTAAATACAACTAGTGCTCAGTCAATGATAGAAAAAATATAGATTTTAAAAATTAATTTTTTCTTTTCTGTATCAAAGCATAAATTGTAACTGCTATTGTAATCATTAATCCATTAATAAATTGTACATAAAAACCAGACAATCCAAGAGCTACAATCCCTGATTCAAGTGAACCTATTATTAGAACACCAATAAAAGTTCCATAAACAGTTCCTTTGCCACCAAATACTGATGTTCCTCCTACAAAAACAGCAGCAAGAGTTGTTAACATTAAACCTGACCCTTGAGTTGGCCAGAAATAGAGCATTTCATACATTGTAAAAATTCCGGCAAGAGCTGAGAAAAATCCTAATTGGACAAAAGCAATAATTTTAACTCTATCAACATCGATACCCATCATTTGAGCACTAGCTTTATTATCACCTACAAAGTGAATATGGTTACCAAATCTATGATAACGATATACCCATTGCATTAGTCCAGTTAGAGCAACAAACCATATAAATTGAGCAGGTATAGTTCCAAAAAGTTTATCAACAAAAATTGTGTGATGCCATGTACCATCAGCTTGATCAACTATTGCAATACCACTTCCTTGAGAAATTACATTTACTAATCCCCTCCAAAAAAATAGAGTACCAATTGTAGCAACAATAGATGGAATTCCAATTTTTGTAACTAATAAGCCATTTACTAAACCTGCAAACATGCCCAAAGCTGTAGCTAGTGCAAAAGATATAAAAAAATTGCCATCAGTCGAGGTTAATAACATTCCAAAAGTTAACGAAGTTATGCCGACTATAGAAGGGAATGATAAATCAATTTCACCTAATGTAACTACAAATGTAGCCGAAATCGCAATAATTCCAAAAAAAGGCATAGATTGCATAAAAGCTCTATAGATAGGAAATCTTGTAAAAACATGAGTAGCACCAAAAAAATAAATTAGAAATAAAACAATCGCTATTATAGTTATACTAATTTCTAATCGATGAGTTTTAACAAAATAGCTATTAAGAATACTACTCATATATCATCCTTCTACTTTAATTTTTCCAGATTCATGTAGTTGGATCATTTTTTTAACTAATTCTTCTCTGGAAATTTGATCTTTCAAAAATTCTCCCACAACCTCTCCTCTATCTAAAATTATAAATCTGTCTGCTGCGCCATAAACATGAATTATATTATGATCTATAAAGATAGCTGATTTGTTTTCAGTTTTTAAACCCTTAACAAAATTTAATACTTTTTCTGTTTCTTGAATTGACAAACCCATTGTTGGTTCATCAAGAACTATTAAATCTGAGTTAAAATATAAAGATCTTCCAAATGCTACTCCTTGTTTTTCTCCCCCTGAAAGCCCCATGACTTGTGAGTCAACAGTTATAGCCTTAGATGTAAAACCAATATAATCTCTTAATATTTTTTCTGCTTCTTTTCTTTGTTTTTTTATTTTTAGAAAGCCAAAAGAATTTGTTATTTCGCGCCCTGCAAATATGTTTCTATAAAGTTCTTGTTGATCACATAATGCTCTTTCTTGATAAACAGCTTCGATACCCATTTTTCTTGATTGAGAAACAGACTTTATTTGTACTTCATTTTTTTTGAAAAATATCTTTCCAGAATTTGGAGTATGCACACCTGTTATAACTTTTATAAGAGTAGATTTTCCTGCACCATTATCACCAATAAGGGCAACAACTTCACCTTTATTTATAGTGATGTTAACATCTTTAAGCACTTTTACATTACCAAAATTTTTATAGATATTTTCTAATTTTAAAAGTTCTTCTGCCATAATATTTATATATATTAAAAAGATAAACCTGCCCTTAAGGCAGGTTTATTTGAAAAAATTTATCTAATTTGAACTGCTGCTAATGGAGCAATTGCATCAACATTATCTGCTGTAACAAAAGCTGCGCCAGTATCCATTGCTAAGCCAGCCATTCCGTACTTAGTACTTAAAAATAACTGTACAATTGGAATGTATCCTTGAATAAAAGGTTGTTGGTCGATTACAACATCAATGTATCCAGAGTTTATTCCATCAACAATTGGTGCTGATAAATCAAAACCTGCACCACATACTTCTTCAGTACCATGACCAGCAGCTTTCATATAAGTTGGCAAGCTTGCAGTTAAACCACCATGATCGGTAATTGCCATTTTAATGTCTGGGTTAGCACTATATGTAGAAACATACATTGGCGTACCTTGAGATGCATCTGAGTTTACATTATCGGGAATTTCTTGATAAACAACTTCTACACCCATATCTTCAACACCAGCAATTGCACCTTTGGTTCTTTCACCTCTGTTAGGCATACTTGCAAGTCCCCAAATAAAAGCTTTATCTCCAGCTTTTAGTCCACAAACTTCAACAGCTTTTTTTCCAAGATTATATCCTGCATCAAAAAGGTCAGCACCTGCGTATCCAAAACCCTCGGTTTTGTATTCTGCCTCTAAATCAGGTAGAGGAGTATTCATTGTAGTTATTACAATACCCATTTCTCTAGCTTCCTTAATAATTGGTCTCATTGCTTCATCACCTGGAAAACCATAAATTGCAATTCCATCTGGCTGAAGAGCCACAGCTTCCTTGAACTGTTTTATCATTATTTCAGAATTCCATTGTGACCAATAATAATCTACATCACATCCAGTATGTTCGGCAGCTGCTACAGCACCATTATATACTATTGTTCCAAATGGCCCGCCTTCTGGTCCACCTGGAAAGAAAATAAACTTCTTGTCACAAGAATAATCATTCTTTGCAACTGCTGATCCAGCTATGAAAGCGAAGAATACAGCAACTAAAGCTAATAATTTATTCATTATTCCTCCTAAATTATCAAAATATTAGTAATAACTTACAAGGAAAAATCAAATAATACAAAGATATTTTATGAAAATTTAATAAACATTTATATAACACATTACAGATTGACGCATGCATTTTTGATTAAAATCAAGTTGATTTTATTTACAATAAATTTAAATATTAATAGAAATAAAGAATATGGAAGTTAACCTAAATACTTGGTATCGTTGTAAAATAGATAAAAAAGAGTTTAAAAAACTTTGTAAGAAATCCGATTGGCAAGGTTTCAAACATATGATTATATATTTTTCAGCTTTATTCTTTTTTGGATATCTTGCCTACGCTACATGGGGCACATGGTGGTGTGTTCTTTTTTTCTTTATCTATGGAAATATCTGGGGATGTTCAGATGCTTTATGGCATGAAACAGGACATAGAACTGCTTTTAAAAGTAAATTCTGGAATGATTTTTTTTATTACATAGCAGGTTTTATGGATAACTTTGAGCCAATAAGATGGAGATACTCACATTTCCATCATCATTCATACACTATTTTTAATGACCCTTATGATTTTGAAATTTTAGTTAAAAAACCTGTCGACTTAATTTGGTTCTGTCTATTATATGTACCTTTCGCTAGCATTTTATATATTCATAAATCTCTTCACTGGGAAACAATAAAACATGCATTTGGTATTACTACTGATGTCATGAAAGTATGTATTCCTGAAAAAGATAGATCAAAATGTCGTTGGTCTGCACGAAGCCATGTATTTATATGGGTTGCAACTTTAACCGCATCAATTTATTTCCAATCCTGGCTTCCACTATTATTTATTGTTCTTCCAAATTTTTATGGCAAAACTCTTATTACTCTATTTGGAGCGACGCAGCATGCTGGTTTGAAAGAGGACATAAAAGATCATAGACATAGTACAAGAACTGTCATTCTAAATCCTGTTTTTAGTTTCTTATATTGGCAAATGGAATACCATATTGAACATCACATGTTTCCACAAGTACCGTCATATAATCTACCTAAACTACATGATATGATAAAAGATCAAATGCCCCCTCCTAAAAAAGGTTTATGGGGAGCTTATAAAGAAATTATGCCGGCTTTATTTAAACAAGCAAAAAATCCAGATTATAAAATACCACTATCCATACCTGCGTGAAACAAGCAGAACTTTTTATAGATTGTAAAAGTAATTTAGGCGAAGGAATAACATGGAATCATGATGAGCAAAATTTATATTGGCTTGATATACCTATGCCTTCAAAGCTCTATAAACACAGTCTATTAGATAATAAAACTCAAGAATTTGAAATGCCTGAGATGATAACAGCAATGGCAATTAGACAAAATAATGATGTATTGATTGCCTCTCATTATGGAATAAACAATTTTAATACAGATAATAAATCTTTCTCTAAAATTTTAACTTTAGAACCAAATAAACCATTTAATAGATGTAATGACGGTGCAGCAGATTTTTTAGGAAATTTTTGGGTAGGCACCATGCAAAATAATATTGCACCAGATGGTTCAGATCTTGAAATTACAAAAAATTCTGGCTCCATTTATAGTATTGATAAAGATTTTAATGTTACAAATCATATAAATGAAATTGGTATATCTAATACTTTCACATGGAGTCCAAATAATGAAAAATTCTACTTTACTGATACACTTACAGGCATAATTGATGTTTATGATTACAATTATAACGAAAATAAAATTTTAAATAAAAAAGAATTTGCCAAATTTGATAGAGGTTATCCAGATGGATCAACTGTTGACTCTGAAGGTTTTTTATGGAGTTGTCGTTGGAACGGTTCTTGTGTTGCAAGGTTTGATCCAAATGGTAAATTAGATTATGTTATTGAATTACCTGTACCCAATGTTACAAGCTGCACATTTGGAGGTTCTGATCTGAAGACTTTATTTATTACTACGGCAAGAATGGGAATGACACAAGAAGAATTGAATAATAAACCTCTAGCCGGAAGTGTGTTTGCATATAATTCTTCTGTTAAAGGCAAACCAGATTTCAAATTTGGTTCATAAATAATTAAATGTATAAAAGATTTTTAGATAAAGTCGTTATTGTAACTGGATCAGGTTCCGGTATTGGTGAAAGAACAGCTCAACGTTTTGCAGAAGAAGGTGCTAAGGTAGTGATTGCAGAACTTGATAAAAAAACTGGTCAATTTGTTGAGGAAAATATTAATAAAAAAAATAATCGCTCAAAGTTTTTTGAAACTGATGTATCAGACTTTAATTCAGTTAGTGAAATGGTTAACAATACAGTTAAACATTTTGGCCCTCCTGATGTTCTCATTAATAATGCAGGAATTAATGTTTTTAGTGAACCATTAAAAATGTCTGAAACAGAATGGAAAAGAGCATTTTCTGTTGATCTTGATGGCGTGTGGTATGGTTGTAAAGCAGTCTTACCTCATATGCTTGAAAAAGGAAAAGGCTCAATAGTGAATATTTCCTCAGTTCATGGTTTTCAAATTATACCTAATTGTTTTCCTTATCCTGTTGCAAAACATGGAGTAATTGGATTAACTAGAGCCTTAGCTGTTGACTATGCAGCTAAAGGGATAAAAATTAATTGTATATCTCCTGGTTATACTGACACCCCAATATTAGAGAGATTTTTTAGCACAAAACAAGATCCAGAAGCTGCTCGAAAAGAAGCAGAATTTAGACAACCTATTAGAAGAATGGGCACAACAACTGAAATAGCTAATACTATTTTGTTTATGTCTTCTGATGAGTGTAATTATATGATTGGAGCAAACATAGTTGTTGACGGAGGAATTACTCTAAAAATTCATGAGAATGATGATACTGGTGCAAACTAACTTGTGAGAGTTGAAAATATACAACTACATTATCTTTCGATGCCCGAAATACTTGATGAGGCTGATGGAAGTCAGGACGCTTTAATTGTTAAAGTAGAAGGAGGAGGCCTTCAAGGATGGGGTGAGTGCGAAGCATCTCCTCTTACATCTATAGCTAATTTTGTCTGCCCAAAATCTCATTCAGCAGCAAATCCAATAAGAGACTCTGTACTTAATAAACAATTAAATAATTTAGATGACTTAAAAAAAATTATTCATGAAGTTAAACAAAAATCATTAATGATAGCACAAACCCCACATACTTTTTCAGGTATTGAAGTGGCTTTATTAGATCTTTTAGCCAAAAAAGAAAGCACCACAATTTATTCACTCATAGGCCACTCTAATTCTCAACCAAAAATAGCTTATGCATCTGTTTTATTTGGAAATAATCCCCAAGAAACATTTAAAATTGCAAGTGAATTAAAAAAAGATAATTTTAAAGCAGTTAAGTTTGGATGGCAGAATTTTGGTTTAGATTTTTCTCAAGATCAAGAACATCTAGTTGCTGCAAGAGAAGCATTAGGTATGGAAACTAAGCTCATGATTGATGTAGGAGCAATTTGGGGTACGGACATTGAAGAAGCATTAAAAAGATCAACTATATTAAAGGATAATGACATTACATGGCTTGAAGAACCCTTTTATTCTGATGCTTATTTTGAATACAGCCAGCTTTCTAAAATATCTAATTTACCTTTGGCAGGTGGTGAGTCATGTCATTCAATAGATTCTGCAAAAAATCTTATAAGTTTTGGCAAGGTTAAATATATACAAATTGATGCAGGAATTGCAGGAGGTATTTTAGCAGGAAATGAAATATGTAATTTTGCTGAACAAAATAATGTTCAATATGTAAATCATACTTTTACATCACATTTACAACTTTCTTCCTCTATTCAGCCATACGCTAGTTCTAAATTTAGTATTTACGCTGAGTATCCTATGCAACTAAAATCATTAGCTTGGGATATTACTGAAAATCATATAATCAAAGATGATAATGGATTTATTAATTTACCTGAAGATGTAGGTCATGGGATGAAAATTAATCAAAATGCTTTGGAACAATATAATGTTGATGTAGAGATCTTTGTAAATAAACAAAAGTTATTTTAAAAATGAAAATCAAAGATATTCAAACAAAAATAGTAAATGCTCAAATGCGTAACTGGGTTTTTGTAAAAGTTATTACAGACTCAGATATTTTTGGATGGGGAGAGGCTACAGTTGAGTGGAAAACAAGGGCAGTTGCAGGTGCTATAGAAGATTTAAAACCATTATTGCTTGGAAAAGATCCAAGAAATATAAAACAGAATTTTCAAATTATGACTAAACATGGTTTCTGGAAAATGGGTGTTATTGGTATGACAGCAATAAGCGGCATTGAACATGCGTTATGGGATATATTAGGTAAAAGCTTAAATACACCAGTTTGGCAATTATTAGGTGGTAAAGTGAGAGATAAAATTAAAATATATACCCACTTAGGCATGGGAGATATGCAAGCTGTATATAAAGATACTATGGAGACTTCAAAATTAAATGATCATGCTATGTCGCTAGTTAATAATGGCTATAATTCTTTCAAAGTTGTTTTTATTCCATTCACTCATTATACAAATTCAATTAGTAATTTAAAAAAAGTACATGATTTAATGTCATCTCTTCGTAAAACAGTAGGTGATGATATTGATATCATGGTAGATTTTCATGGTAGATGTGGTTCTGGTATTTCGGCAATCCAATATATCAAAGAGTTAGAACCTTATAATCCTATGTTTGTTGAAGAGCCCATATTACCAGGAGATGATGATACTTTTTTACAAATTAAAAATTCAATTAATTGTCCTTTAGCTACTGGAGAAAGATTAATAGGTCAGCAGGAATTTGAGCAACTAATATTTAAAAGGGCAGTTGATATTATTCAGCCTGATCTAAATCATTGTGGTGGTTTATTGGAGGCAAAAAATATAGCTGCTGCAGCAGCTGTTGCAAATATTGGTGTTGCTCCTCACAATCCTAATGGCCCCATAGCTGGTGCTGCAGCATTGCATTTTGCTACATCAACACCTAACCACATTATACAGGAAGTTATGGATAAATCTGTTCCTTGGTATGACGATGTAATTTCTAAATCACCAATTAATAGAGAGGGAGGTTTTTGGTCTATTCCAGATACTCCAGGTTTAGGAATAGAAGTGAATGAAAAAGAAGCTGATAAATATCCTTATAAAGAAGAAATATATACTCCTACTGACGCTTATTTAGATGACGGCACAGTTGTAGACTGGTGATAAAAAATTATCAAAAAAAATTTAAGGGAATATTTCCAATTCTTTATGCATTTTATAATAGAGATAATTCTATTGATTTTAAATTAATGGAAGATCAAATAAATTTAATTATTAACCAAAAATCTAATGGAATTGCATGTCTTGGTCTTGCTACAGAAGTTAATAAACTTTCATTTAAAGAAAAAGTTAAAATTATAGAATTGGTATCAAAAGTTGTCGGATCATCAATACCAAAGGCTATAACAATACAATCCAGTATTTACTCAGACTATAAAAAATTAATTAAAATTGCTCAATATAATAATGCTGATTGGCTAATTTTACAGCCATTAATTAAAAAAAATACAACTGATAAAGACTGTGTAAATTTTTTTAATAAGTTGCTACCTTTATGTAGTGACACATTGACAGGAATACAAAATGCTAGAGAATATATAGGTGTAGGCTTGTCTTCATCAGAAATTTTAAAATTGTACAAAAATTTCTCAAACTTCAGGGCTATTAAAGCGGAATCATCTTCTGTGCTAATGCAAAAAGATTTATTAGATTTTCCAAAAGATCTTATTGTTTTTAATGGAAGAGGTGGACAAGAAATTATTGATAATTTAAATATTGGTTGTAGAGGTATAGTGCCTTGTTTAGATGGGGCAGATAAATTTATAAAAATATATAATTTTCTTTCTAAAAATAAACATAAACAAGCCCAACTGGAATATAAAAATATTTTACCATCTATTGTTTTTATAATGCAATCAATTGATACTTTAATTTGTTATGGTAAGAGAATCTGTGCATACAGAATGGGAATAAAAAAAATATATGATAGAAAACCTTTTCTTGTACCAACAGATTATGGTATTAAAAAATCTATAAAAATATCTCAACATTTAGGAAAATTTTAAAATTATGAATGACATTGATCTAAAAAATAAAACAGCTGTAGTGACAGGAGGTGTCCAAGGTTTTGGACTAGCTATTGTTAATAGATTTATAAAATCTGGTGCACATGTTGTTATTTGGGATAAAGATAAAGACTTACTTGAAAATTTAAAAATTGATAATATCGAAAAGATTGCAGTTGACGTAACTAATTTTGATAGTGTCCAAAAAGCTTACAGTGATACTATAACCAAAGTTAATAAAATTGATATTTTAGTAAACAACGCTGGTATAGCAGGTCCAAGTCATAAAACATGGGAGTATCCGAATGAAGATTGGCACAATGTATTAAATATTGATGTAACAGGTGTATTTTATTGTTGTAAAGTCATAGTCCCACATATGATTAATAACAATTATGGAAGAATAGTTAATATTTCCTCAATCGCAGGTAAAGAAGGTAACCCAAATGCAATGCCTTATAGCGCAGCAAAAGCAGCTGTTATTGCTTTAACTAAATCTCTAGGAAAAGAACTAGCTGATAAAAATATTGGAGTAAATTGTGTTACGCCAGCTGCAGCAAGGACAAGAATTTTTGATCAAATAAGTCAAGAACATATAGACTATATGTTATCAAAAATTCCTAGAAATAGATTTGTTCTTGTTGAAGAACTAGCTTCTCTTGTTTCATGGATGTCATCAGAAGAAAACTCCTTTACTACAGGGGCTGTTTTTGATTTAAGTGGTGGAAGAGCTACTTATTAATGAGCAAGAAAAAATTAAGATCACAAGCTTGGTATAATTCCAAATCCCATAGAAGAGATACATTTATACATAGAGGTTGGATGCGAAATCAAGGTCATCCAAATCATTTATTTGATGGAAGACCAGTAATAGGTATTTGTAATACTTGGTCAGAATTAACACCTTGTAATGGCCATTTTAGAGAAATTGCAGAGTCAGTAAAAAAAGGTGTCTATGAAGCAGGTGGTTTTCCTCTTGAATTCCCAGTATTCTCAGCAAGTGAATCTAATTTAAGACCCACAGCCATGTTATTTCGAAACCTTGCAAGTATGGATGTTGAAGAAGCTATTAGAGGTAATCCTATAGATGGTGTCGTTTTATTAATGGGCTGTGATAAAACAACACCCTCTCTTATGATGGGCGCAGCAAGTGTTGATTTACCAACAATAGGAATTTCTGGAGGACCGATGTTAAATGGACATCATAAAGGTGAAATAATTGGTTCCGGTACGGGTGTATGGAAATTAGACGCAGACTTAAATGCAGGTATAATTAATGAAGAAGATTTTATAAATGCAGAAATTTCTATGAGCAGATCAAAAGGTAATTGTATGACAATGGGTACCGCTTCGACAATGGGCTCAATGGTTGAGGCACTTGGTATGTCATTACCAGGTAACGCAGCAATTCCAGCAGTTGACTCAAGAAGATATGCATTATCTTACATATCTGGAAAAAGAATTGTCGAAATGGTTAAAGAAGATATTAAGTTTTCAAAAATTGTAACAAAAAAATCATTTGAAAATGCAATAAAAGTTAATGGAGCAATTGGCGGATCTACAAATGCTGTTATTCATTTAGCAGCTATTGCTGGTAGATTAGAAATAGATTTGGGTCTAGAAGATTGGAATAAATGTGGTGAAGGTATCCCAACATTAGTTAATTTACAACCCTCAGGAAAGTATTTAATGGAAGATTTTTATTATGCAGGGGGAGTGCCAGTAGTTATTAAAAGATTACTTGAAAAAAATTTGCTAGAAGAAAATGAAATGACTGTTAATGGAAAAACAATTGGAGAAAATAATAAGGATGCAAAATGTTGGAATAATGAAGTTATTAAAGAATTTGAAAATCCTTTAACTAAAAATGGAGGCATCAAAATTCTCCGTGGTAATATAGCTCCTAACGGAGCAATAATTAAACCTTCAGCTGCATCACCAAAATTAATGAAACATATTGGAAAAGCAGTAGTTTTTGAAAGTGTTGAAGAATTTCATGCTAAAATTGATGACCCTAATTTGGATGTAGATGAAAATTGTATTTTAGTTTTAAAAAATTGCGGTCCTAAAGGATATCCAGGTATGGCTGAAGTTGGAAATATGAGACTTCCTCAAAAGGTTTTAAAAAAGGGAGTTAGGGATATGATTAGAATATCTGATGCAAGGATGAGTGGAACAGCTTATGGTACAGTAATTCTTCATACTGCACCTGAAGCAGCTGTAAAAGGACCATTAGCTGCAGTCCAAAATGGTGATCATATCGAAGTTGATGTAAATCAAGGCATTATGAATTTAAAAGTTGATGAAGAGACAATTAAAAAACGTCTAGAAAAATACTCTCCAGTTTTACCAGAAATTAAAGGTGGTTATCAAAAAATGTACATTGATCATGTTATGCAAGCTGATAAAGGTGCGGATTTAGATTTTCTAATTGGTAAACGTGGTTCAGAGGTAAAAAGACATAGTCATTAAATCAATAATATAGTTAATGAATTTGATTTTATTATTTCTATTTATTTACATATCAAATATTTTACCAGGATTTAATATATTATTAGGATCAAAACTTTTCTTAATTAATTTCATTAGAGGTATGTTATCTGGGTGTTGTTTTAATAAATAATCTTTTTTATTTAGACCAATACTATGTTCACCAGTTATTGTTCCTTCAAGTTCTAGAGCTTTATCAATTAATTTATCACTAAAATTTCTAATTAATTTATAATCTTCTTTATTTGATGGATCATACATAATTGTAGTATGAAAATTTCCATCTCCAACATGACCTACCATTGGTGCCTTTAAACCATGTTGTTGAATCTCATTTTCAGCAAATTTTATACATTCAACTAGTTTTGAAATTGGTACACATACATCTGTTGTATAAACTCTAATATTGTCTTTTTGAGCTTTTACAGAATAATATACTTCATGTCTTGCTTTCCATAATTTGTTTCTTTCCTCAGTATTTTTTGCCCATTTAAATTCACTTCCTTCATTATTTTTAGATAATGTCTCAACTAAATCTATGTTTTCTTTATTTGAGTTTTCACTTCCATGAAACTCAAAAAATAAAGTCGGTTTAATTTCTATATCTGATAATTTTGAGTAATTTTTACTTATTTCCATTTGATCTTTGTTTAACATTTCAATTCTTGCTATTGGTATACCATACTGAATTATTTCTTGAGCTGTTAAAACTGCTTTTTCTAAACTTGAAAAATGACAAACTGCACTCATAATACTCTCTGGAATTGGAGATAAACGTAAATGTATTTCAGTAATTATCCCGAGTGTTCCTTCTGAGCCTATAAAAAGGTTTGTAAGATTATATCCAGCAGATGTTTTTTTTGTCCTTGTTCCAGTGTTTATTATTTCCCCCGAGGCTAAAACTACTGTAAGACCTGTCACTACTGTTTTCATTGTACCATACTTAACCGCCATTGTTCCTGATGCTGATGTAGCAGTCATTCCCCCAAGAGATGCATTTGCACCTGGATCAATTGGAAAAAATATACCTTGTTCTTTTAAATATTCATTTAATTGTTCTCTTGTTACATATGCTTGAACACGACAGTCAAAATCCTCAGCATTAACACTTAAAATTTTATTCATATTTTCAAGTGAAATTGTAACTCCATTTTCAATACCAACAACATTACCTTCCAAAGATGTTCCTGTTCCATATGCAACAATAGGTGTGTTATATTGATTACACATCTTTAATATATTCGAAACTTCTTCATTAGTTTTTGGAAAAACTACACAATCAGGTAGAACGGGATCAAATATATCTTCTCCCCTTGCATAAGTATTTCTTGCAGACTCTGAGAATGAACATCTGTCTCCTAAAATTTCTATAAGTTTTTTTTGCAAAGGTTTATTTTTCATGTATGTATAAAATATATCAAATATTAAATAAAAAAAGATTAATCATGACAACTACCTCACTTACTTTAGATGAAATTTACAACTTAGCCTTTAAGGTCTTAAAAGATAATGGTTGCGATGAATTTAATGCAAAAAATGTTGCTGAAACAGTCACAAATGCAGAAAGAGATGGAAGCGTATCTCATGGACTGTTTAGAATACCTGGCTACGTAGCTTCTTTAAAAAGTAATAAAGTTAAAAAGAATGCACGTCCTTCAAATACATACTTAACACAAAATGCAATTCGTGTTGAAGGTGATTATGGTTTTGCACCCTCCGCAATAAAAGTTGGGATTCCAGCTCTAACTGATACAGCTAATCAGCACGGTGTTGGAGTTTTAACAATAACAAATACACATCATTTTGCTGCGCTTTGGCATGAAACTGAAGCATTAGCAGAAAATGGTTTAATTGGCATTGCATGTACAGCATATAAACCAAGTGTTGCTCCTGCAGGAGCTAAAAAACCTTTATTTGGAACAAATCCCATATCCTTTGCTTGGCCTAGAAAAAATAATACACCTGTAGTTTATGATATGGCAACTTCAACAATGGCCATGGGAGAAGTCCAAGTAGCAGCACGAGATGGGCATAAAGTTCCATTTGGAACTGGTTTAAACAAAGATGGAGAAAAAACAGATGATCCATCTGCAATTGCTAATGGGGGAGTTCTTCTAACATTTGGTGAATATAAAGGATCTGCAATAGCAATGATGATTGAATTACTGGCGGCAGGATTAGTCGGTGATTTATTTAGTTTTGAGGCAAAAGAAGAAGATAATAATGATGGAGGACCAGCTAGAGGAGGTGAGTTTATTATGGCATTATCACCTAAATTAATTGCAGGTGATAATTGGAATGAACATGCAGAAAAATTTTTTGAACAAATGAAATCTCTTGATGGTGTTAGATTGCCTGGAGAAAGAAGACACAAAAATAGATTAGATAAAGGGCCAAGACAAATTAATTCACAATTAATTGAAAAAATAAATTCTTTATAAATTTTCTATGGAAAATCTATCTAGATTACTTAAAAAATATATAGATTCAGAAAGCTTCCAGGGACTTGAATGGGCCATAAAATATAATCAAAAAAAATATAGTGGATGTATTGGATATTTAAATTTAGAGAATAAAGATAAATTAATTAATAATTGCTCCTATAGAATTTGGTCAATGACTAAACCAATAATTTCAATAGTTATCTTGCAATTAATTGAAGAAAAAAAAAATAAACTTTGAAGATCCTATTAATTTATACTTACCTAGTTTTAATGAACTAAAAGTTTTAAAAGAAAATGCAAAATCCATAAAAGAAATAAAAAATGTAGAAAAGCAACCAAATATTAAAGATTTGTTACTACATACTGCTGGATTTTCGTATAATTTTTTAGGTGATATTATTGCGGAAGAGTATCATAATGTTGGTTTATTTTACTCAGATGAATCAACTTTAGAGAAAGAAATTGATACACTTGCAAATATACCTCTTTTGTACGAGCCAGGAACAAAATGGGTCTACAGTGTGTCTGTAGATATTTTAGCTAGAATAATAGAAGTTGTAGAAAAAACTTCGTTGGAATTTCAACTTAAAAAAAGAATCTTTGATCCATTAGAAATGAATAGCACAGGGTTTTCAATAAATTTAAACGAAAAAAAATTAATGACCTCATATCATTATGATAATATTTCTAATAAGTTAGTAACTCCCGAAGTTAATCCTAGATATATTTCAAACTATGGTTATCCAACTAACAGAAAAAATTTTGCAAGAGGAGGAATTGGTCTTTATTCAACAGCAAGTGATTATCTTGCATTTGCTGAAATGCTTCAAACAGGATTAAGTCAAAAAGGGCAAAGAATAATATCAATTGAAATGCTTAAAAGTGCAACAAAAAATCAGATTCCTCAATCATTTATTCCATATCAAATAAAAAATTTTGATATAAAAGTTTTAGAAGAAAATGTTTTTGATCCATATGGTTGGGGTTATGGTTTTAGAGTATATATAAAGAATGGTAATTTTAAAAATAAAGGTGAATTTGGCTGGGGAGGTGCAGCTTCAACATATTTTTTAGTTGATACCAAACACAAACTAAGCGCAGTATTAATGACACAAGTTTTTCAAGGTGATTTAAATCTTCAAAAAGATTTTTATAAATATATATATTCTCAACTGTAATTAAAGATCTTGAAAAATTCAAAAACATACATAGGAATTACATTTGCCATATTAGCATATTTTTCATTTAGTTTTTTGGATGCAATACAAAAAACCACAGTTTTATACCATTCAATATTTCAAATTCTTCTTATCAAATATTTATTTACTTTAACATTATCTTATATTGAGTCTTTAAGAAAAAAAAATGTAACTTTTTATAAAAGCAAAAATATTAAATTACAATTAACTCGAAGTATTTTATCAATAGTAGAGTCTGGTTTTTTTGTTTTGTCGTTTCGTTATTTGAGTCTAGCAGACGCTCATAGTATTGCCTCGTTAACACCAGTTTTTGTAGTAGCTTTATCTGCAATAATCTTAAGAGAACGTGTAAACTTAAAAACGTGGTTGGCAATATTTATAGGCTTTATCGGTGTTTTATTAATAATGAGACCAGGTTTTTCAATTTTTGACCCAATGTCAATTCTACCTCTTCTTGCAGCTTTTTTTCTTAGTTTGTATCAAATTGCAACAAAGAAAGCCTCTGAGTACGATTCAAATGAAACATCTTTATTTTATACCTCATTGATAGGAATTTTATTAATGTTCATATTTTCAATATATTTTTGGAAACCATTTACTAGTATATCGTATATTTTATTTTTAGGTATTGGAGTATTTTTCTCTGTAGGAATTTATTTTCAAATCATTGCTTTAAGTTTTACTAAAGCAAGTGTAGTACAACCATTTCATTACACTTTGATTTTTTGGTCAATAATTTTAGGATATATTTTTTATAATGACATACCAGATATCTTTACAATTTTAGGTGCTTCTATAATTGTTTCATCGGGAATATATGTATTATATTCAAAATATTTTTTTAAATAATTTAAATTGTATTTACTTTATAAATTAATATTATAAAAAAATGTATATTGGTATTGATTTAGGTACGTCATCAGTAAAGATAATATTAATTGATAATAATCAAAATATTTTAGCTTCATCAAATTATAATATTTCGAGTCAATCACCAAAAGATGGATATAGTGAGCAAAATCCAGAAGAGTGGATTAAAGCTACTAAAAAGTGTTTACACAAACTTCAAGAAATAAAACCTAAAGAATTTTCAGAAACAATATCTATAGGAATATCAGGACATATGCATGGAGCAACATTAGTAGATAATAATGCAAAAGTAATTAGGCCATGTATACTATGGAATGACACTAGATCTTTTAAAGAGTGTCTAGAATTTGAAAATCAGCAATTTGATGTAAGGTCTATATCTGGAAATATTACAATGCCAGGTTTTACAGCACCTAAAATTAATTGGATAAAAAAAAATGAACCTGATAGTTTTAATAAGATATACAAAGTGTTACTTCCAAAAGATTACTTAAGATTTTATTTAACAGGTGAGTTTTATTCTGAAATGTCAGATGCTTCAGGTACTTTGTGGCTTGATATTAAAAATAGAAAATGGTCAGATAAACTTTTATCCTGTTCCTTTTTAAATGAAAAAAATATGCCAAAGCTTGTAGAAGGAAATGAGATTAGTGCAAATTTAAAGAAAAATATAAAAGAGGAATTTAAGTTTAATAATGATGTTCTGGTTGTTGGAGGTGCTGGAGACAATGCAGCAGCTGCAGCTGGAATGGGAGTCATAAATGAAGATCAATCTTTTATTTCGTTGGGTACTTCTGGTGTTTTTTTTACACCATCACAAAACTTTCTAAGTAATACTGGTGATGCAGTTCACTCATTTTGTCACTGTTTACCTAACAAATGGCATTTAATGTCTGTAATGTTAAGTGCAACTAATTGTCTTGATTGGATTTGCTCTGTTACAAATAATTCAATAGAGGAAGCGTTAAAAAATATAGAAAATTCATTTTATAGTAATCTTAATTTAAATAATACTCCTTATTTTTTACCATATTTATCAGGTGAAAGAACCCCTCACAATGATCCACACATAAGAGGTTCTTTTCATTCAATAAAGACAAATACTGATACAGTTAGCCTGCAATACTCAGTTATTGAGGGCATTAGTTTTGGTATCCTTGATGGAGTAAATTCAATTTTAAAAGTTAATGATAAATTTGAAGATATTTATGTAGTTGGAGGAGGTTCAAAAAGTAACTTTTGGTTAGAATTATTGTCTACGCTATTAAACAGAAAATTGAATGTTTGTGAACAAAGTGAGTTCAGTGCATCTTTAGGTGTAGCAAGACTTGCAATGTATGCCGATAACAATAACAAAAATAACATAATAAGAAAAATAAGTTCTAGTATGAAGTTCAAACCTTCTCTTAATAATCAAGAAATTCTTTTAAAAAGATACCAAATTTGGAAAGATTTATATTATTCAAATACTAAAATAGCACCTAGTCTTCTAACATAATATTTGTTGCATTATCTGCTATTGCCATAGCAGGAGCATTGGTATTAGCGGCAACTATATTAGGCATCATCGATACATCAAACACCCTTAATTTTTCTATTCCTTTAACCTGAAGTTTAGTATTCAAAACGGCCATATTATCGTTCTCATTGCCCATTTTACAGGTCCCCACTGGATGCCAATTTGTTTTAATCATTTTTTTACAATAATTTTTTAATTCTTGATCATTTTTAGTAAATTTTCCAGGTAATGATTCTTCAATTACTATATCTGAGAGTGGTTTTGTCTTTAAAACTTTTCTTGCTAATTTAACAGCATCTAGAATTAAATTTAAATCATCATCATTACTTAAAAAATTTGGATTTACCAGAGGTCTATCTTTGGGATTGTCTGACTTAATAGTTACCTCACCCCTTGATTTAGGATTCATAATACATGGGGTTAATGTAAGACCATGGTCTTGTTTAACTCCAGTTGTATCTCTATCAGTATAAGGAAAAGGAACACAATATAATTTTATTTTAGGATCAATTGTATCTTTTAAATTTTCTGGATTTATAAATGAACAACAATCAACACCCATTGAAGTTACTGGACCAGATTTGAACAAAACATATTGAAGACCATTAATTAACATTTTTAATCCTCTATCCTGACCAAAGTATCCAAAGCCTGGTTTAGTATGACTGATTACAGGAACCTCATGATGATCCTGTAAATTTTTTCCTACACCTATTAAATTTTCAACCACTGGTATATTAAATTTATTTAATATTTTTTCATCACCAATGCCAGAATGCATCAGTATTTTTGGAGTAATAAGTGCACCAGCTGTTAGAATTATTTCTTCTCCAAAAATGTTTTCAATTTTTCCATTTTTTAATATTTCAATTCCAATAGCTTTCTTTTTCTCAATTATTATCTTTGTAACCAATGTATTTAACTTTATTTGTAAATTTTTATTACTTTCAATAGGTTTTAAAAAAGCTGATACTGCATCACATCTTTTATTATTTCCTATCGTATATTGCATTAGACCAACGCCATATTGATCACCATCATTAAAATCATTGTTATATGAGACTCCTAATTCTTGCATGGTTTTTATATATAAGTCAGACCCCTTAGCTACATAATCAGAATATGAAACATTTATGGGCCCATTAATTCCATGATGTTCACCATTTAATCTCTGATTATTTTCTAAATTAATGAAATTTTTCTTTATTGAGTTCCAATTCCATTTTGAGTCTCCTGTAGCATCTTCCCATCTATTATAATCTGAGGGTTTACCTCTCATATACACCATACCATTAACACTAGAACCACCACCTAAAATTTTTGCTTGGGCAATATCATGTTGACGATTATTTAATTGTTTTTGAGGAATAGACTTATAAAACTTTAAATGATTGCTTCCGTCTAATCTTTTTACCCAATATGCTGGCATTGAAAAAAATAAATTATTACTTCTTGATCCTTCTTCAACAATTAGTACTTTATAACCTTTTTTTACGAGTTTATTTGCAGTAACAGATCCAGATGATCCTCCACCGATTATTATAAAATCAAAGATTTCTTTCATATCTTTATATTATACTAATGTTTTCAATAAAAAATAGAAAAAATGACAGAAAGACTGATTTAATTTTATATATGAATATTAGTTTTAAATAGAAAATCAAAAAGTTGCTTATAATTTAATTTACAAGCTAACAATTTTCTAATAAATTTTTTTTATAAGTTAAAACATTTAATACAGGGAGGTAATTATGTTTTACAAAAAATTATTAGCTGCCTTTATTGCATTTTTTTTTATTTCTAGTGCAGTACATTCAGCTGATTTAAGTAATTATACAAATGCCAATATTGATTGGAAACAATTTGAGGGAGAGGATGTTACAGTCCTTCTTTCAAAGCATCCATGGCAAGAACAAATCGAACCATTAATTCCTGAGTTCGAAGAATTAACAGGTATCAATGTCAAATTAAAATTGTTGCCTGAAAATCAATACTTAACAAAAGTTCCAGCAGATATGGAAGCAGGTACATTTAAATTTGATGTATTTATGACTCAATTATATGAAGCTCCAAAGTTCTGTGGTGAAAATTGGTTAGCTGATCTTGAGCCGTTAATTAATGACCCAAGTGTAACAGATCCAAATTGGTATAAGTATGATGATTTTTTTGCAGGGGCTAGGGATGTTGCTGTAATAGGTAACACTTATTTATCACATATAGCTATAACTGCTGAGTCACAAGTACTTGTATATAGAAAAGATATTCTTGATGAATTAGGAATTTCCGTTCCAAAAACTATGGATGAGTTACTTGCAGCTGCTACTAAAATAACTGAGTCTGGTAAAGCTTATGGTATCACCACAAGAGGTGGCCCTGCTATTTGGTGGCCTGGGTTAGGTTATTTAGCATCTTATGGTGGAGAATATCTAGATAGCAATTTAAATATCGCTATAAATAGTGCGGAGAGTATTGCGGGAGCTGATTTTTATGTAAAACTTGCTCAACAAGCACCTCCGGGTGTTACAAATTTTGACTGGGATGAAATAAATACAGCTATGTTAAGTGGACAGGCTGCAATGTTTTTAGACTCGTCTGTAATTTATCCTAGATTGCAAGATGCATCTATTTCTGAGGTTGTTGGAAAAGTTGGTGTTGCACCATTTCCAACTGGACCAAAGGGAGCAAAGCCAAATTCTCACTATTGGACTGTTTCTATGAATGAAGCTACTGAAAATAAAAAAGCTGCATGGCTTTTCCTTCAATGGGCTACATCTCCAGATATGCAAGCACGTCTTGCTTTAGCTGGTATACTTGGTCCTAGAACATCCTCTTGGGAAGTTGATGGTCTAAGTGAACAGTTAGGTGATGAATTTTTAGATGCTGCTAAAAAAAGTTTAGGAGGAGCTGTAATACCAAGAGTTACTCCAGGTTTTTTTGAAAGAGTAGATATTTTTAGAGCTGAAATGCAAGAAGCTATCTTAGGCAATAAAGATGCTGCTTCAGCTATGAATGCTACCGCAGAAGCTTGGTCTAAATTATAAACTAAAAAATTGATAAATAACCTGCCTCATGAAATAAAGAGGCAGGTTATTAGTTTATGAAAGATAAAACTTATTTTCCAATCTTACTGACACTTCCGGTTGTAATATTCTTATTAGCTCTGCTGATTTATCCTTTACTTTATACATTTACTATTGCTTTTTATGATGAAAATAGTGATTTTTATATACCTTTCTCATTTAATGTATTTAATAATTTAGTTACGGAGGAGAGGTTTTTAAAAAATGTTTACCATACTCTATTTCTTACCTTTTTTTCAACATCAGTATCTTTTATTTTAGGAATCTTTTTGGCATATTGTCTTGATCAAATAAAATTTGGAAAATCAATTTTTCTAGTAATTTTGATTTCTCCACTTGCTATTATGCCTGTTGTTTCTGCATTAACATGGAGAACAATGTTTAATCCACTATATGGTATTTTAAATAGCATTTTAAAATATTTTGGTTTTGAAGGAATAGAATGGGTAACAGATACATCAACAGCACTAACTTGGATAACAGTTGTAGATATTTGGCAATGGACACCCTTTTGTTTGTTACTTGTTTATGCAGGTTTAAAAACTATTCCAATTGATATAAAAGAATCAGCATCTCTTGATGGAATAAGTTCCTTTAAAGAGCTTATTTATATAAGTTTGCCTATTCTATTTAATCTACTTCTTATAACTTTAATTTTTAGATTTATGGAAGCTTTCAAGGCTTTTGACAGCATAATGGTAATAACACAAGGGGGCCCTGGTAATGCAACTGAAACAATGGTTATTAGATCTTATTATACTGCTTTTCGATGGTATAAACCTGAGATAACAAGCATGATTGGAATTTTTTTATTAATTTTTACTATTCTTTGCACAAGATGGGCTGGTACTAAAATAGGTGAACAAGAAAACTAATGAAATATTTTAAAATTAATATTTTTTTTAGTTATTTTTTTTTAATTCTATCTAGTATTTTTTTTATTTTACCTATCTTATGGATGTTTCTACAGTCATTTAAAAACGCAAAAGATACTATAGCTATTCCACCTAAAATTTTCTTTTCTCCAACACTATCAAATTATTTAAAAGTATTAAAAAATGATTATTTTTGGGAAGCTACTGTAGATAGCTTAGTAGTTTCATTAATGTCAGTATCTGCAGCTTTAGCTATTGGTATTCCATTTGCATATGCATTAACAAGATTTAATTTTAAAGGTAAGAATGAGATAGCACACTTTATTCTTTCAACTAAAATGCTACCAGGAATAGTAATAGCTATTCCTCTTGTTCAAACTTTTAATTATTTTAATTTGTTAGATACACATATTGGAGTAAGTATAGCTCATATTTTGTTAATGTTAGCAGTAATTGTTTGGGTTATGAGAGCATTCTTACAAAATTTACCTATTGATCTGGAAGAGGCTGCTTTGATCGATGGAGCGGGAAGATTGAGAATAATTTGGTCAGTAGTTCTTCCAATAGCTAGGCCTGGTATTGTAACTGTAACAGCTTTATCATTTTTATTTTCATGGAATGACTTATTCTTTGGTTTAACATTAGGTAGTTTTGATGTTGTTCCTCTTCCTATTTATTTAACAACTGAATACATAGGCTATTTAGCAGTAAATTGGGGTGAATTATCAGCAGCTGGCTTACTATCAACTTTTCCGATAATTATTATTGTAATACTTTTAAGGGATAATTTAATTAGAGGACTTTCACTAGGAGCTATTAAGGGTTAATTTTTAAAAAAAAATTGTTATATTTAAAAGATGAATAAAAAAAGAAATATTGGCTGGAAACCAAATTATAAACTTCAATTCAGCCCTTTTTTTTCAGAGCCATTTAATCTAATAAAAGTTTTTAAGTATATCTTCTATTATCCTGGATTAATATTACCATGGAACTTAATTTTTTTACTAATCAGTTCTTTATTATTTTATTTTTTAACTCCTGATATTAAAAATTTTAATACTTTTAGTTTTGAAATATTCCTAATTCTTTTCATAAGAAACTTGCTATTGATTATTCTGATATGGGGACTCTTACATTTTTTATTATACAAATTAAAAATACAAAATACTGACTATAAATACAATGCTGAATTCCCAAGTTCAAAGAATAAAGCTTTTTTATTTAAGAGCCAGACATATGATAATGTATTTCTCACAATATTTAGTGGAGTTCCTATATGGACTGGCTATGAATATTTAGCTTTTTATTGTTTTTCAAATAATTTTTTTCATACAGTTTCTTTATTTTCAAATCCAATATACTCATTATTCTTAATAATTTTGTTTATTCCTATATTTCATGAGTTGCATTTTTATATAGTACATAGGTTGATTCATATTAAGAGTATTTACAAATATGTTCATTATGTTCATCATAAAAATATCAATCCAGGACCTTGGTCAGGTTTAGCAATGCACCCTATTGAACATATTCTCTATTTTTCTGGTATCTTAATTTTTTTAGTCATTCCTTCCCACCCACTATTAGTAGTGTTTTACATAATAAGAGCTTCAATTGGGCCAGCTCTTACTCACTCTGGTTTTGATAAAATATTGCTAAAAAATAATAAATACTTGGAGGCTGGACACTACCAACACTATTTACATCATAAATATTTTAATTGTAATTTTGGTGATATTATTATTCCAATAGATAAGTGGTTTGGGACATTTAATGATGGATCTATTGAAATTAAAAAGGAAAATTAATTAACTATTTTCTTCAATATATTTTCTTGCAAGTGAGTCAGCTTTCTCATTAAATTTATTACTGGCATGTCCTTTTACCCAATTCCATTTGATTTGGTGTTTCTCTATCTCTTGATCAAGTGCAACCCAAAGATCTTTATTTTTTACTGGTTTTTTTGCTGATGTTTTCCAATTATTTTGTTTCCAATTACTTATCCATTTTTCAATTCCATCTTTTAAATATTTACTATCAGTAAATATTTCTAATTGTTGAATGTCTCTGAAGTGCTTAACAGCATTTATAGCAGCTGTTAATTCCATACGATTATTTGTCGTATTATCCTCGCCACCATTAATATAGATTGGATCTTTGTTTTGTTCTAAAATAACTACTCCCCATCCTCCAATACCTGGGTTTCCAGAGCATGCACCGTCTGTATAAATAACGATCATCTAAATATATCTTTATTATTTTGATGCCATAAAAGAATCTTGTAATATTGAATTGGATCTTTTTTAATAACAACAGCATCGGGAGGATGATATATATAATCATATAGTCTAGTTACTAATATTCGTACAGCAGCTGCCCTTAAGATTATATTCAATGATTTAATTTCATTTTTGTTTAATTTTCTCACATTCTCATATCCTTTCAATATTGCATTAAAGTAATTTATGTCTAAGGAAGTGTTCTTATTGTTAAAACACCAATCATTGATTACTATTGCTAAATCATAAATAAAAAAATTATTACAAGAGAAATAAAAATCAATAACACCAGAAATTTTGTTATCCTTGAAAAAAATATTATCTTTGAATAGGTCAGCATGAATTACACCTGAGGGTAGATTAGTTGGCCAATTTTCTTCCAAATAATCTAGCTCAAGCTTTAAGTTTTCAAAAACTTTTTGAAAATTATTATTGTCATTTTTAATACATTTAGAAAAAATTAATTTCCATTCATTTAAGCCAAGACTATTTATTCTTTGCTCCCTGAAATTTTTTGTAATATTATGTAAATTACCCACCATTTTTCCTATTTCATTACAATGATTTATTTTTGGTAAGGATAATTTACTACCCTCAATAAAAGAAATTATTATTGCCTTTTTATTCCTTATTGAATTAACAATATTATCTTTTTTATCTTTAATAGGTTTTGGGCACTTGAAATTATTTTCATTTAGATAATTTTTTAAATTAATAAAAAAAGGTAATTCATTTACATTAACTCTCTTTTCAAATATTGTTAATATATAGGGTAATCCATTACAATAAATTTTATAATTTGTATTTTCAATTCCTTCAATTATTTCTTCAAAAGTATCTAATTTTCCTAAATCATAAAGATTTGTAAATTCAATTATTTCATTTTTAGTTAACTTTGTAAATACAGCCATTTTAGCTCTTTAATTTTTGAGGAACTTTAAAGTAAACGTCTTCTTTTTGATAATGTGCTTCATTAATTTTAACCTCAAAATTTTTCTTTAAATTTTGTATTAGTTTTCTGACTAGTATTTCTGGAGAAGATGCACTAGCAGTTATTCCAATATTATTAATTTTATCAAAAATATTTAAATTAAGAGAGTCCACATCCTCAACTAGTATAGCTTTTTTTGATCCATAAGTTTTTGCTACTTCCACAAGCCTTAATGAATTTGATGAATTACTCGCTCCGATAACCAAAAAGTAATCACATTGATTAGCTATTTTTTTTACTGCTTCCTGTCTATTAGTTGTAGCGTAACAAATATCATTTTTTTTTGGTTCAATTACATTATTAAAGTGAGATTTTATCTCATTAACAATTTCTTTAGTATCATCCACTGATAAAGTTGTTTGTGTAACATAAGCAATTTTAGCATGTCTATCTATTGGAATTTTTTTAACATCTTCTTGAGTTTCAACTAAATATATTTTTCTATTAGTTTGACCCATTGTTCCTATAACTTCAGGATGATTACGATGTCCAATTAAAATCACTGGCAGATTCTTCTTATCAAAGTTTTCAACTTCTTTGTGAATTTTACTTACTAATGGACAAGTAGCATCATAAAAAATTAATTTTAGATTTAAGGCTTGATTAGGGACTGATTTTGGTACTCCATGTGCAGAAAATATCACTGGTCTACTTTTATCTTTTATTTCATCTAACTCTTCAACAAATATTGCTCCTTCAGATTTTAGATCTTCAACAACAAACTTATTATGTACAATTTCATGCCTTACATAAACAGGTTTGCCATATTTTTTTAGTGCTTCCTTAACCATTTCTATGGCCCTATCTACTCCAGCACAAAAGCCTCTTGGTCCAGCAAGATAAATGTTTAATTTTTTGTTCATTTTATTCTTCTGTATTGTAATTTATGAATTTTTTATAGTAATACAATAATTGTGAAAAAATTCTTCTTATTTTTGCTATTTATTCCATTCATTGCATGTTCTAATTCTAATAATATTAGCAAAGAAATAGCTAATATTGAATGTCCAACAGTATATTTTTCTTCTGAAAACAATATTTATGTGTATCCTGAAAAAGAAGTTTTAAATCTTGAAAATGTAAGCTTTAAGGCATCTCTTAATAATTATGGATTCGATGGAAAATGTTTTTCTAACATTGAATATAATAATTATAATCTTCAATTATTGTCAATAATTGAGCCTATCAATCCAAAAGATGAAAATATATCTTTGCCTATATTTATTCTATTTTATAATTCGGAAAATAAATTAGTTGATAAACAATATTTCAGATTAAAAGGAAAAATAAACTTTGATAACGAAAAATTAAAATATAATCTTACTGAGATAATTTCAGACATAGACATTTATCAAAAAACTGAAAAAAATGTAAAATATCTAACTATAGGATTTGTAAAAATAGCAATATAAATTTAATTTTTTAAGACGCTATTCAACTCATTTATTGATTCATTAATTAATTGAGATTTTTTTTGTGTACTCAATTTATTTTTTAAGACATGTATAGTTGTGTCAATAGCAGCGTTAGCAATATAATTTTTTATTGATATATTTGCATCTCTCGATATTTGTTTTATTTTATTATCTGCTAAAACTTTACGTCTCTCAATTTGTTCATCTAATTTTTTTGATGACAAATTCTTTAATTCAACTATTTTTTTTTCGGAATTCGATTTCAATACATTTATTTCATTTTCGACTTCAGATTCTCTTTTTAATAATTCATTAAGTGTTTTTTGAGCATCATTTTTAACATTTTCTGCTTCTTGAATTGTATTTTTTATTTCCTCTATTTGTCCATCTAAGTTCGATTTCAATACTTTTCGTACAGGATTAAATATTGCAGCAATGAACAAGAAAAACGATACTGCAACCCAAAATTGAGGATCTGAAAACATTAGTTTAGTGAACCTTTATATGATTTAATTACTTCATCTAAATCGTTTTCTGACATTTTAATATCAGAAATTTTAGCAAGTGTAATTTTGGTTATATTGGAGATTTCTTTATGTATATTTTCCATCTCTTTGTTTTTGGTTTCTGTAATCTCAGCTTCCGAGTTAGATATTTTTTCTTCTAATTCTTTATCCAGAGATAATAATTTTTGTGAAACCTGATTTTGCAGGTCTAAAGCAGTACTTTTGATTTTATCATCAGTTTCATTTTT
>MDSZ01019116.1_pt1 | contig 30783 bp, 16 predicted proteins | sample 811201 | NCBI WGS metagenome assembly MDSZ01 (sample SAMN05326647, study PRJNA326480) | marine metagenome | isolation source: seawater | place: Indian Ocean: North | collected 2010 | reverse complement strand
TGCCTCAGAACCAACGTAGGAGAAGGCAACGAATGTTGATCCCACACGAGGAATTTCAGAGAAGATAATTCTAGAACCAACGATCTCGAAACCTACGCCTGGTTCCTGAACAACACCATTTAGTGAAACAATAATGTTATTTTCTGGGAGAATTGTACTGGACTGAACACCTTCAGTTAGAGTTAGTGAGTAGAATACTTCATTACGCTTAAGGTTGAATGACTGACGTAAGGAGTCAAACTCAAAGGATATATCATCTAACTGTCTCAACTTACCAACATAGAATCCTGTGAAGGATGCACCTAAATCTGGTGCTTCAGTAAACTGAATCTGGTTAGAGAACGCTGTATATGCGTTAGTTGCACCTGGAGGTTGTAATATACCATTAAGGAATATTAACATATGACCTGCAGAGTCAGGTAAGTATGTGGTTCCGTTATTAATTGTTAATGGGAACGTAGTTGTTGTTCCATCAAATCCCTTGAAGGAACGTTTAACACGTGCCTTAAGATCAGTAATACCAACAACTACAGATCTATAATTATCAGGACCGATGATATAATCTTTATCATCAAATGTTCCTGCAATATCTGTTAGATATAATCTCTTATTCAATGCGATATCACGAACATCTTGTACTAATGCAGCTGCAGCACCCTGAGTAGTAACAATCGTTAAAATTGATGCGTAACCAACTGGGAAGGAAGCATTTGTGCCATAGTCACCTACAATATCACCCTGAGTAAATGATCCTTGATATTCCGCAACATATATGTAACCATTATCAATATCAACTTCGGTGATAATACCGTATGTGTTAGTATCTTGAATACCAGAGACAACCTTATAAAGTCTATTACCTTGAGTAAATTGATTAAGTCCACTTAGAACAGAAACACCAAATCTCTTATATCCACCAGAAGCAATTCTATCACCAACAGTAATATCAAGACCAGCATACTTAGAAACATCGATATATTTCCTAGAAGATGATGGATAAACAACAGCAGTTGATTCAAATGATCCTGTTAGACTTTCAGTATCAACTGTTAAGGTTCCACCAGTATTGTCAATAACAGATGCCTCTGCCTTAATATATCCAGTAGGTGATGCTGTAGCACTACTTGTATATCCCTTAAATGGAATATCATTCTCAAATTCACCCTTAACATCAATAATATGAAGTCTATCTTCTATTAAACTAATTTGAGCAGTTGTTGAGTTTAGAGCACCAACAATGGTATCTGTAACCGCCCAAGGACCAGCAGTAATCTTAACATCTAGGTACTTGTAGTTTTCATCAGACCAGTAACCATAAACAACACCAGTAACAGAAGGAGCACCCTGTTTAGAAACAGTCTCATTCATAGTAAATGGTCCGTCTGTTATATCACCATCAATTCTAAATCTCTGATAAACTTGAACAACTTTACCTGAATTTTCAGTTATTGTTTCAATTTCAGCATTAGCATTACTTTGAAGACCATAAACATAAATTGAATTTTGTAAACCACCTTGTATACCTGCAGGAATGCTTCTAGTACCATAAGTCTTAGTAGGAACAGAAACACCATTTAATGAGATAATACCAGTGTAGTAACTATCTACTGCTAATTGCTCACGGATAATATTTAAATTATATCTTACTAATCTTTCAATAGAACGATACTTATAATCAGTATTAATTGTATTGTCATAGTATGCATAGAATCCTGCATTAGTTGAAGGAGATATTAAAGATCCAGTAAGTGCCTTAATCATATAATCTTGTAACAGATCTAATGCATAAGTCTTAATGTTATACTCTGTATCAGCATAGAATACTTGACCAGCAACAGATTGATAAGGATCGAGAACACCCTTAAAGAGTTTCATACCCCAGATGTAAATACCAGAACTTGCATCTCCAGTATAGGTTGATGCACCAGAAGCATCTCTAACAAAGATTATTGGACGTATCTGAGAGAATCCGAAGGAGAATGTTCCAGTAATATATGCTCTATACCAACCATTACCATAAGGAACAACACCATATGCATCAATAACAATACCATTACCAGGAGTGAATATAGAACCAATAACACCATCATTCAAATTAAGATCGAAGAATGCTAATTGCTCTCCAACAGTTCCAGTATCAAGACCCATTTGAACACGAACTCTATTAAATTCACCTTTCTTCAAGAATACTGAGAATGTGTATTGCTGAGTTGTTTGAGTTCCAAGAGCACCAGTGTCAAATGTTTCAGTAGCACTATCAAACTTAACTGTATCACTATCAAATGTTTCATAAGCACTAATAGCAAAGTTTTGTGAAATATAATGTTCACCAGCAACAGCAGCAGCAATTAACTTATCTGAAGTTGTTGTACTATCTGGTGATTCAAGTTGATCTGCAGATGTAGTTATACCAGTGTTTGTCCAACCAGTTGTAAAGTTTTCTGGATTAGATGCTATATTAGTTCCAGCAACTTGACCAGAAATATTAGAAGTAATTAATCTGGCAGTGTTAAGTGATTTAATATTAGCAGGTTCTGTATACCAAGTATAAGGAGCACTAACACCATTAGCAGCAATAGTTCCATATGCACCAGAACTTCCACCAACTAATGTTTGAGTTGGTTCAAACTTATTACCAGTCCATGATGAAGTATATAAAATTTCTTCATCATCATCCCATTCTAATACAGTTGCTTTACCACCATTACTAGAAACAACAGTTTCACCAACAACATAATCATTGAATGTACTAGTTAATTCTATTGTATAAGCAGTCCTTGTTTTATTAAAGTCAGTTGTAAGAATATCATGAACAGTATTACCAACCATTTCATCAATGAATGTATTATAAGTCCAAGTTCCAGTTCCAAATTGTGTATTAACAAGTGTGGTTATCTCTTCCTTATAGTAATTTTGGTTGTACTTAAGTTGCTTAACAGCACTTCTTGCTGCCTTACCACCAGGAGCAAGTATATTAATTGCAATATCACATAGATCACGATAACGATATACAACCGCATTCATACCACCAGCATCACTTAAACCATCTCTATACTCTGCTCTATTAGTATGAACTGCTTCATATTCATCAGCAGCACCTGATCCTTCATTTTGTGAGAATAATTTATCCTTAATACCAAATTGACCAAGATGTCTAAGTCTATCAATAGCGTAGATAGTTGCTGCTAATTCATCATCCACTTGTTCAATCTGAAGTGTAGCACTTAGATATTTCTCCATTGCAATAACAGTACTTTCATTACCACCAGTTTGTAGATCAGAAATAATACCATCTAAAATTAACTTAATATCTCTCTGACATGTAGCCTCTCCAGTAGATCCAGGATATGTAAGTGCTGAGTAATTAACACCGTTTAATGTATAAGTGAAATATGCAGTTGTAAGACCAGTAATTTCTTCAGCAAGGAAATCTTTATTGAAGTATAATCTATCTGCAGCAAGTGCATGGTCACTATCTGTAGGTGCGATCAAATCATTAATTGATGTAATTAATGTGTCAATAGCAGTTTGAACATTAGCACAATTACCACTAGAACTATTATCAGTAATACCCCAGTCACGAACAACGATATTATCGGTATTATCATATGTTAAATCACCAGTAACTGCTTGCTTAAGATATACACCTAAACGATCATGTGCATAAACAGATTGGAATACCTGTAAACGAATATGTTGTAATCCACCAGAAAGACTAATATAGAACTTAGCAGCTTTCATGGTATTTAAATTACCACCATTTTCAAGGTCAGTAGCAATTGCACTAACAAACTCAAGTAAATCTTGCTTACAACGAACAGTACCATCTGTAGATGTTCCATTAGCATTTCTTGGCATACTAATAGCAAGATCTGGATAACGTTGTAGCATGTCATATGCTGCTTTATCAACGATAACACCACTATTTGCACGAATTAAGTATGCAGCATCACGGAATCTATACTGAGTATCTTCATCAATTTGATTAGTAACTATAAGATCATTGGCAGCACTATGATATGATACAGGGAATGGAGTATCATTATATGCGTCAACGGTTGCACCGTAGAACTTATATGGTGGTAGAACCTTAGTAACACTTGCTAAATGATCAACAGGTGTAGGTGATACATTAGCATTTGTTAATGTATCTGTAAGTATATCAATTAAGTTACCGACTGTAGTATGAACATCAGTACAATCTTTGAGATTGTAATCAGATTTCTTAACAGCTCCTTGAGAAGAACTTACCCATGAATGAGTATATTGATCTTTCTCTGCAGCTGCACCTACATCAATAGTAAATGTATCAGAAGTTACATCTTTAATCTCTAATAATTGATTATAAGAAGGATCTGTAGTTCTAGGATATGCAGTAGGTCTATCATTTCCATCCTGTGAACATGTAAATGTAAGAGATCCAGGAGCAAGATAAACTGCATCACCAGCACACTTAATACCATTAGTTGCAGCAGATACAAAAGTATGAACATAGTTACCACCAGTAACTACACCATCTGTTAATGCTGATGCAAATACATGATTATAATTACCACCAGTTTGTACTATAGATCTAGTAATAGCATCTGCGTCTGCTGTAACAAAGGTATGTGTATATGCACCACCTGAGATAACTGCGTTAGATGCAGCAGACACAAAGATGTGATTTGTTGTATTTGTAGAAGGTAATTTTCTAACAACTTTAAGATCTATAGTTGTAGCAGTAGTATCAACAATTTCAACTGGAGAATCATAAGCACTATCTTTCTTCTGACTAATTCCATTAGTAACAGCAGAAACAAATGTATGAATACTTGTATTAGTTGATGGAACAATATCTAAAAGTTGAACGTCAAATGTATTTGTAGTTACGTTAAAGACCTTAATCCACTTACCGCTAACTGGATCAGAAGCACGAGGATATGCAGTTCCAGGTGAACTTACACCAACATTAACTGTTATAGTTGTACCAGTTACAGCAGATATTGCAAGAGCAGTATCATATGCAGGGTCAGTTGCACGAGGATAAGTGTGGTTCGTTGCATTATTATCAAGATCACAACTGAAGGTTAATGAGTTAGCAACAATTTTAACGGTATTACCAGTTGTAATAGAATGAGATCCGACTGTTAATTCCATATCACCTGTCAATGGATTATAGTCAGCAGCAGTAACATCAAAGTTTCCTAAACCTGCTTCTTGAACTTGAACAGCACCAGTTGCAGTTCCACCAGTCCAAGTATGAATACCAGCACCATATGTGCATTTAAATGTTACAGCACCATCAGCAATCTTAACCCAATCACCATCACCCATCTTATGATTATTGACAGTCAATGTCATGATACCTGTATCAGGATGATAATCAGCATCAGTTGGAGTATGACTTAATATTGTATTTCTTGGATATGAATGATTAGTTGCATAAGAATCGTGAGCACACTTAAATGTTAATGATTCTTGTCCTAACTTAACACTAGTACCAGGTCTAAGATCATGGTTACCAATAGTAAGTCTCATTATACCCGTAGTTGGATTATATGTTGCATCCGAAGGAGTATAGAAGACATTAGGTGTTGAACCAACATTAACATCAAATGTATTAGCTGTTACATTAGTAGCAGTAATCCACTTATTAGATACTGGATCTGTCTCACGAGGATAAGTATGAAGACCAGCATCATCACCCATATTACACTTAAATGATAATGAATTATCTTTAATGAATATCTTATCACCTTCTTCAATCTTATGAGATGTAGATGTTATTGACATTACACCTGTTGTTGGAGTGTAGGTAATAGCAGATGGTTGGAATTGATATGTGTTTAACTTCTCAAATGTATGTGCAGATGTGTTAGTTGGAACATCACCATCAAGAGGATTAATTGTAATAGATGTAGAAGTTACAGATTCAACAGGAACTGCTTGTCCAACAATAGGATCACCTTCAACAATACCATCAGCAACAGCACTAATCCATGTATGTGAAGTTACATTAGTTGAAGGAATTGTATCTAAAACTTGAACATCGAATGAAGAATCAGTTACATTATTGATGAATAACCATCTCTTAGAAACTGGGTCAGTTGCTCTTGGATATGCATATGTACCACCTTCACCTTCAGTACAACTGAATGATAGTGAACTATCAGTTATCTTAATTGGAGTACCATTAGTCATTCCATGACCAGAGGTTATACAATTAGCAGTAGCACTTACGAATGTATGAGCATTGGTATTAGTAATAGCACCTTGTCCACCGTTAACATTAACAGTAATAGTATTTCCAGTTACTGCTCTAATTCTAATCCACTTACGATAAACATAGTCATTAGATGATCTAGGATATGAACCATTTCCAACAGTTCCACCTTGATCACAACTGAAGGTTAATGATTCATCAGCAATCTTAATTCTATCACCAACAGATAATCCATGACCAACAATAACTGCACCAGCATCAGCACTTAAGAAATTATGCTGATTATTGTTACTGATAGAACCTTGACCACCATTAACATTGACAGTAATAGTTGTAGCATCAGCTGCGGTAATTGGTAGGAATGTATTAAATGCATAGTCAGCACCATTAGTAGTATTAGCACCTGAAGCTCTTGGATATGCTTTTGGAGTTTGATAATTATCATTACCAAAGTTACATGCAAACTTCAAAGATCCTTCTTTAATTTTAATTCTATTTGCTGTAGTTAAACTATGAGATCCAATGGTAAGTACCATATCACCTGTAGAGGTGTTATAAGTTGCATTAGAAACGTTAAATGCTCCAGAAGTTGAATCAAGAGTTAGAACCATTTCACCCGTTGAAGGATTATATGTTGCTGTAGAAGGTGTATGACTTTCTGTAGGAACACTAAGCTTCAGAACACCTGTAACAGGATTATAAGTTGTCCCTGGTCCAGCTGTATGAGTAGCAACATTGCTTCTTGGATAAGCATGTTCTGTAGCATTACTATCTTCAGCACACTTATAAACTAATGAATTTTCAGCAATTTTAACTGTTGAATTTGCTTTACTAATACATCCAGTAACAGCAGATACAAATGAATGAGCATCAGTGTTTGTAGAAGGTATTACATCTAGAACTTGGACATCAAAAGTATTTGTAGTTACATTCTTAATAGGAATCCACTTACCGCTAATTGGGTCAGTTGAACGTGGATAATCTTTCTGTGCAGCAGCACCAGAAGCACCACCAAATGCACAACTTAACTTCAATCCACCATCAGCAATCTTGATCTTTTCACCATTAGAGAAGTTATGACCATTAATAGTCAAAGTCATAATACCTGTTGTTGGATTGTACGCAACATCAGTTGGTGTATGTGTGGTTGGAGCTGGTAGACTATGTGATCCAATAGTTAATGCTAAAGCACCAGTTGAAGGATTATATGTTGATGCAGTCGGTGTGAAACTCTTAGTTGGAATAGCACCAACGTTAACAGTAACAGTATTATCACGTTTAACAATACCATTTTTAGTAGCAGAAGCAAATGTATGTGAGAACTGTTGAGTTGAGGAAGATGCTTTACCTACATTTACAGTAAATGTATTTTCAGTAACAGCAGTAATTCTTAACCATCTACGAACGAATGGATCATTATCTCTAGGATAACTATGGGTAGATGTATTACTATCTTTAACACAAGTGAATGTTAATGAATTATTTTCAATTCTAATTTGATCACTGGTTGTAAATCCATGTCCATTAATAGTAATGACCATTTCTCCAGTTGATGCATTATATGCTGCATTAGATGCAGTATAAGCAGTACCATCATTATAGATTGGTAGAGAAGTATTATATCCAGGATCATCTGTTCTAGGATATGAATGAATTGTTTGATATCCATCTTGTGAACACTTAAATGATATACCATCTTTAATAATTCTAAGTGTTTCACCAGCTCTTGTTATACCATTAGGAGAAGCAGACTTAAACGTATGAGTATAGTTACCACCAACTGAAACTGCATTTGCTGCAGCAGTAGAATAAGTATGAGCCCAAGCACCACCAGCAATAACTGCACCAGGTATAGCACTTACGAATGTATGAGCATTGGTATTAGTAATAGCACCTTGACCACCGTTAACATTAATTGTGATTGTAGTATCAGTTACAGAATCAATATTAATTGCTTTCTGATAAACGTAGTCTGCACCACCAGATCTAGGATAAGTTCCAGTTCCAACAGTTCCACCTTGATCACAACTAAAGGTTAATGAATTATCTTTAAGTCTGATACTTGTATTAGCAGCTAATCCATGATCTCCGATTGTAAGTACCATGACACCCGATGTTGGGTTGTAGGTAGCAGCAGAAACATCAAAGTAAACATAAGGTGATTTACCAACATCAACAGTAATAGCAGTATCACTTCTTTCAAGAATTGGAAGAGTTTGATTATATGTTGGGTCAGTTGTTCTTGGATAGGACTTAACAGATTGACCACCATCCATTGCACATGTGAATGAAATTCCGTTAGGAGCAATCTTAACATGCTGACCAACTTCAAGTGTATTAGCACCAATAGTAATACTTAACTTACCTGTGGTTCCATCGTAGGATCCTCCAGTTGGAGTAAATGTTGTATTAGTAGTTGATCCAACATCAACATTAAAGGTATTTGTAGTTACACTACTAATTGGTAACCATTTATTGTAGAATGGATCACTTTCTCTTGGATATGCATGTCTAGTAGCATCACTATCCATACCACAAGTAAAGACTAATGATCCTTCCTCAAACATTATTCTATCACCAATATAGAATCCGTGATGAGGAATAACAGCACCAGAAGCAGCATCTACAAATTTATGAGTGTAATCACCACCAACCTTAACAGCACCTTGAGATGCAGATTGGAATGTATGAGATGATGAACTATAAGAAGTAATAGGTGTAACATTAACCGTAATAGTTGTAGCACCTACAGCAGTGATTGGAAGAGCAGTTCCTTGAGCAGGATCTCTCTTAATCTTAACAGCACCAGTTGTTGCACTAACAAATGTATGTGCAGATGTATTAGTAGAAGGAGCGTTATCTAAAACTTGAACATCAAAAGTAGTTGATCCAACATTTTCAACAATCAACCACTTATCACTTACAGGATCAGTTGTCCTTGGATATTGATGTTGTGTTGCACCACCATCCAATGCACAAGTAAATGTCATTGAATTATCAGCAAATTTAATTACATCATTTGCTTTCTCAACTGCATTAGTTGCAGTACCACCAGCCCATGTATGAGCAAATTCATTTAAACCAATCTTAGAAGCACCAACCTGAACATCAAAAGTATTAGTTGCTCTAGCAACAATAGTTAACCATTGTCCACTTACAGGATCAGTTGATCTTGGATATGTATGGTTTGTTGCATTTCCATCTTTAGTGCAAGTAAATACTAAAGAATCATCCTTAATTCTTATCTTATCACCAACAGCAAAGTTATGACCTCCAGATTCTAACTGTAAAATACCTGTAGATGGATTGTAAGTAGCATCAGTAACATTTTTAGCAGTAGGACCAGTTAAATTATGTGCAGCAGTAGTTGTTACTGAGAAGATTCCAGTCTGAGGATTGTAAGATGCTGTGCTTATATTTGCAGTATCAACTAAAGGACGAGGATATGCACTAGTACCACCACTACCAAAACTACAACTAAATGATATAGATTCATCTAAAAGTCTTATGCTAGTTCCAACTGCTAAACTATGAGAACCAATAGTAAGTACCATATCACCCGTATTGATGTCATAAGTTGCACCAGTAGGTGTATATGAAACTTCTGGAGAAGTTCCTACATCAACAGTAATAGTTTCATCAGTTATATCAATAATTTCAATATCATCATTATAAACAGGATCACTTGATCTTGGATATGCATGAACTGACTGATAATCATCCATACTACAAGTAAAGAATAGTGAGTTAGGAGCAATCTTAACTAAACTACCTTTTTTAAAGTTATGATGACCAATATTTAATTTTAATAGACCATTTTTAGCAGTATAACTTGCATCATAAACATCAATACTATCACCAATAGTAATCTTCATTACACCTGAAGCTGCAGTATATTCAGCATTAGTTGCAGTATATTTTCTACCAGTTCTTAGATTATGTTGACCAATATTCATGGTTAAGAAACCAGTATCAGCATTATAAGTTCCAGCAGTTGCTGTATAATTCACAGTAGGTGATTTACCAACATTTACATCAAATGTAGTACCAGTATTTGCTGTAACTTCTAACCAACCTTGAGCAGCAGGATCATCAGGTCTTGGATAACTCTGATTAACTGTATTACCATCAGAGGTGCAATTCATTACAAGAGAATTAGGATCAAACTTGATTCTATCTCCATCATTAAGACCATGACCAGCAGTAATACATCCTGCAGAAGAAGTTGAATATGTGTGTGCAAAGGCATGACTAATAGCACCCTTACCACCGTTAACATTAACAGTAATAGTTGTTGCACCTACAGCAAGAATTGGAAGCCATCTATCGTATGCATAGTCAGCACCACTTTCTGTATTAGCACCAGATGAACGAGGATATGCACCAGTACTAACTCCACCATTGTCACAACTAAATGTGATTCCACCAGTAGCAATTCTAATATTATCATTGGTTGTCAAACTATGAGAACCAATTGTTATTACCATAACACCAGTTGTATGGTCATAAGTTGCAGTAGAAACACTAAATGTAGAGGTAGCAACTGTTAATTGTAAAATACCTGTTGTTGCAGTATAAGCAGCATCTGTTGCAGTAATTGCTCTCTCTGATCTCATACCGTGTCCAGAAGCAGTTAAAACCATATAACCACTTGCTGCATCATATGATGCTCCAGTAGGTTGGAAAGTTTGTGTAGTTAATCCACTAGATTCTGTAATAGTAGAATCTGTCTTTTGTACTAATCCATGATCACCTTGAACATCCCAAAGAGTATTATTAACAATATACTTGAGCATTTCCTCAAGTTTATCATAAGTGTAAACTACTTCATCAACTTCATTAGAAACAAACTTCAATACAATAGGTGATGATGTTCTATCAACATAGTAAGAAGATGCATCCCAAATCTTATTATTTGTTCCATTACGAAGGTCATCAATAACAGCATCTAATACATCACGAACATCATCTTCACAATCAACTTCACTACCCTTAACAGTATGATGAGGATGTCTTTCTTTTAGAATATAAACAACTTCTTGAGCAAGGAATTCCTTATTAAGAAGAATTAAATCAGCAGCATCATAATATCTTTGTGTGTTACCAGTAAATCCACCAGGAGTAGCATTAGAAGAACGAGTTGAAGATATTATAGCATCATTATTAAAGTCTTCACCAGCAGTAAATGCTTCTGCACCAGACCAATCATCAACCCATGTTTGAGCATCAGCACCATCAAAGTGTAATAATAACTTAGCTTGAGCATCACCTTGCCAAATACCATTCTGAGGAGTAAATGGAATTGTTTGATGACGGTTAGTATTAGATACTCTTAACTCATCAATGAATCCAGTAAAACTATTAGTACCAGCATAATCAGAACCTAATCTAATTGGTTTTGCAATATAAGTTGTATTATCTGTTGCAGTACCTGCTTCAACTCCATTTAATAAAATCTTAGTTGTAGTAGAAGACTTCATAATGGATATTAAAACCCAAGTATCTGCACTAAGAGTTGTTGCACCAGAAGTAACTACATCAGCATTACTAACATTCCAACGAACTTGACCAGCTTCTAAGTAAAGTCTACCAGCAACTTCATTTGCAGCAGATGCTCTCATGTCAAGTATAGTAGCAGTTCCACTTAAAGAACTTGCTGCAGGACGTAACATTAGATCTATAGTAAATGCACCTGTTCCAAAAGCAAATTCACTTGAAGACGGAATAGTAACATAATCATTAGTTGCTGCTGCTAATTGCAGTGAAGCAGTTCCATAGTACTTAACTGTAGTATCAAGTTGAGCACTATTAGAGAATGATGGGATATGATAATCTTGACCATTCGCTTTAGTTCTACCAACTTTACCAAGGTAAATCACTTGATCTGCCTGATTAAATCCAAGAACTTCTGCTTTTGTATCTTGAGTTCTAATTACCTGACCAGTAGCAAAGAATCCATCACCTTTAGGATTAACATAAGAAAGTTTTCTTGCTCTAGCACTTTCTCCAGCAATAAATTCACCAGTATTTCCACCATACTTAAGTTTGTAATTTCTGATAGTTTCATTCTCTTGAATAGGACCACCAACTAGATTATCGTAAGGAACTACGATGTTATTAATCTGTTCATTAGCAGGGAACTGTGAGTTGAAAGCAGTAGAATTATCAGTGTACTGAACAACACTAACTTGAGATTTAGAAATATCATCAAGAACAACATTTGGATATGTCTGAGAAGTAATTCTGTTCATCAACAATCCAAAGAAGGAAGAACCTTCAGAAATATTAACCTGACTTATAAACTCTTGAGTTGTAGGATCTTGATATGCACTTGTTTGTGTAACACGAGCAACAACACCAGACTTAGCACCAATAATGATATCATTTAACTGAATATCAAATAGACCAGGAGTAGACTTATAAGTTCCAGCTGTCTTACTTAAAGTAAGAGAAGTTGTCACCGTTAATAGAGTTCCGTAAATTGGGAAATCTTCTTGATGTTGTGATGCAATAGTTCCATTTTGTGCTCTGGAAACTGTTAATGTTGTAGAATCATTACCATCAACAATATTAGTAACTTTAACAACTTCAGATCCAAGTTGATAATTTTGATCAACCGTAAATGTATCAGTAGCAACAGGACCGTCTGTAGTGCTATTTGGAGGAACTACTTCTATTTGAAGAGTAGAAGGACCAACTGTATAACGTAATTTTGCTAATGCATTCTCCAAACCTCTCTGAAGGTTGATTTGCTCAACCTTAGCAGTATCATTAGTTAAGTTCTTAACTTGTTCACCGTACTGGAATAATCCAATATTACTTACACTACTTTGAACATCAAGGTTAGCACTAAATCCAGTTGCACTAACAGTTACGTTTTCTGCAGCAATAAATGTTCCTTCTGTAATAAAACCAAATATAGTATCACCAACAACAGAAGTAACAGTTAATTTAGCACCAGAGTTTGTTCCAGTTAAAATATTACCTGGATTTGGGAAAATACCACTTTGGTTAGTAAATGTATTACTTACAATTGAAATTTGTGATATTTCAATATTAACATACTTAACACTTGCAGGTGGTTGTGGTGGTTCACTAAAGACGATAGAATCACCTTGAATCTCAAATGCAGTTCCAGGGTTCTGAACAATACCATTCAAAACAATCATTAACTGATTAGCGTTAGCAACAACAGTGTTACCATCAACTGTTAGAGGGAATGCAATCTTTTCACCATCAAATTGATCAGAAATATCATCAATTCTTTGTACAACAGAAGTTAGAATGTTCTCAGAAGAAGTTAATCTCTTTTGACGGAATAGAACTTCAGTGTTATTAAATTCTGAATAAATTGGTTCTACAAGAGCAAAACTTTGAATATTTGGAACTATTGCTTCTCTTGCAAGTTCAACAGACTTAGTAAGTTGGAAATCAGTCTCTTTATTTGGAATAAATCCATAATCAGATAGATTTAACTCACCAAATACCTTAAATGATGCAGGATGAACGTTCTTAATAAGAATTTCCTTCCACTCACTAATAGAAACAGCAGACTTAATAGCATAGGAGAAGTCTTGATAATAGTAAGAGTCTTGAATCTTCTGAATAATTTCGGATGGTTTACCAACATCATCGATAAACTGACCAGTAGTTTTGGTAATAGAACCAATCTCAAGAACACCACGAGCAATATTCAAATCACTAATAGTACCTGAAGACTTAGAAATTACACCCGTAACTTTTTGGGTCTCTGAGAATGTTCCCGTATAATCAACAATCTTAAGAATTCTAGGTCCGATCTGCCAACCTTGGTTAGTAGAAACATATCCAGTAGCAGTTGCAGTATCTAATGATTCACCTTGATAAACAAGTTCTCCTTCTAAGAAGGTGGAAGTAATAACATTAGCAGTAGCACTACCACCAAATGATTCAGTTAATACCTGTTGACGACCTTCACCAGCGTTAACAAAGGAAAGAGCATCACCCAATTCAGCGTTAGCAGCAGTAAGTGCAATTTTTAATTGATCATTTTCTAATGAATTTGCTGCACCAGAAATAGCATAATAAGTTGTAGATCCATTTAAACGACCAACAGCACCAGCAGCAAGTGGGAAATCAGCACCATCTCCTGTATCAACTACATTTAAAGTTATAGCAGCACCATTTGTAATACCGTGTGGGAAAGCAAATTGTAGTAGACCTAAGTCAAGGTTAACAACATAGTTAAATGAAGATTTAAGTGAAACAGTTGGTGTTGATGAATAACCAGCACCTGGATCCTTAACTATAATTTGATCTAATCTACCATTCTTAATTGTTGCTTCAGCAGTTGCTCCAGATCCACCACCACCTGTAATTACAACAGCAGGTGCTTGTGAATATCCTGAACCTGGATTAGTAACGGTAATACTAGAAAGTATACTTGTAGATGTTAACTGTGCGTTAATTGGGAATGAAATCTCAGGACGTAAAGTATAGTCATGAGGATAATCATAACCAAAGTTATTATTCTTAAGTTTCTTAATCTTACCAACTTTATCTGCTTTGGTAAATATAGATGCTTGAGTACCTGCATTAGGAATAACAACATTTAATATAGCACCAGATCCAGTTAATCCTGCACCGAGAATACCAGGTATTGATTCAATATCAATAGTTGCTGTAGTATAATTTTTACCAGGTGATGTAACTACAACAGAGTTAATTTGACCAGGAATAGTTACACCTTCACTATCTAATCCATCAGCAACAGTAATTTCTACAAATCCACCTTCACCATTTCCAGCAATAGGAACACCAGTATACACACCTACAGCATATTCAGTTCCTGGATCCTCAATAGCAACTCTTTCAATTTGTCTTGTTGAAGTAATACTGCTTACAATTGGTAGTCTAGTATAGAATCCACCAGAGTTAACAATACGAACATCAGAAATAGATCCAACTGCTTTAACAGAACTTGTGCTATAAGTTGTTTGAGATACTTCAGCATTACCCTCTGGTTCATTTAATAGAGGGAATTTAAATACATCAGCACCACGAGTAATTGTTGCACCAGCAACAGAACTAATAGAGAAAGTACCTTTATATGGAGAATCAGTAACATCTAAGTAACTGCTAGGATCAATTGGAGAATCATCTCCAATTCTTGAAGGATCAAAGTAGTATGATATATTAGTTAAAATATTTTCATCAACTTTTAACTTAACTATAGGTGTAGGAACACCTTCTCCACTAACACCAGGAGTTCCAGTCCTTTCAATTGAGTTAAATGAATACTCTAGTTTAAATAAATTATCTTTAGAGAATGATAAGTTTCCACCAAGTAATGAACTATGACTCATGTCAAAGATGTACTGGTGACCATAATACATCTTCAATACAGGAGATTTAACAAATATACTTACATTACCTGCAGTTGTAGCAGGAGAAGTTGTAGCAACCTGTTTTAGTTTATATGTAAATTCTAATGGACTTACAACACTATTAACAGCAAATGCACCATCATATTCATCAAGACTATTTTCCGTTGGGTTACCATCAACATAGATCATATCACCTGCATCTAGGTAATGACTTGTTCCAGTAATTACATAAACTTCGTCACTATTAGACACTGCACTAACTTGCATAATCTTAGTTAGATTAGCAATTAAAGTTATCTTTGTAACAGCAGTTAATCCAGTTATTTGAGCAGTAGAATAAGCAGCATTATATGAAATATTACCACTATTGATATTAATAACAGATCCAACAATATATGGTGATCCAGTAGTAACTTCATCAATTCTTATTGAATAATCATCATCAGAATAAGGTTTAAATTTAGCATAACTATCGAGGTCTTGACTACCACCAGCATTATAAGTGCCATCTAGGTTATAGTCGTCTAGGTCAATATCAAATGTACCAGGAGTTGTATTATTAACCTGAGCAAACGTATATCCTGATATTTCATTAATATCAGCAGGAATAGGTCCGACAATTCCAAAAGTGCTCTGCTCACTGAATTGTTCTGTAATTAAATTACCTGTATTTAAATCATTTGACCAAGCATTATTATTAATAGCAAGATATATTTTCTTATTAGGAACATCCTGTCTAATAATATATCCACTGTTAACAAAAGTACCTGCATCATTATTAAGTACTAATTTTGTTCCTGTGGTAAAATCAAATGCCTGATTTAAAGTAAGTTCTTGAACATTATCAATCTTAACAGTATTCGTTACTTTAAAGTAATACTTGTCTTTAACTACAGCAGATACAGATAATTTCTGAGAACCTGGAGATGGAACAGTAGCAGTTCTAGAACTCCATACATCCTGAGTATAAGTCATAGTCTCAGTATCTTGAGACATTGTTGTAGTAGCATCGTCAAAGTCTAAACCTTGGAATCCAGCATCTGCTAATGCAAATCCTGTTGTTACAACAGTCATTGTAGTAGGAGTAATAGTAGTTCCTATTACATCTGTTCTAACAAATCCTAATTTAGTGTTAGTTCTTTCTGTATAAGTGCCAATTCTTGATGCATCAGCATTTTTGTCAACTTTAATACCAATACCAGTGTAATCAATATAATCAAATTTGTTTAGGTTAGTAGTAAACCAAGCATCATCTTGCCAATTATATCCAATTGGGAATTGACCAGTAGCAGGAACAACAGTAATATCAGAAGGAACAGATGGTGTAACTGCTCTATTTCTTAAACGTAAATTATCAATATGATATTGTCCCTGTTCATTTGAACGCCAGTTATTAAGAGTTCCGTTTCTACCAGAGATATTACCAATAATTAAATCCTTATTTCCTAATGAAGTACTAGCAATAGTCCAGCTACCTGTAGCAATACCATTAACATATGTGCTAAAGACATCCCCTTCTTTCTTAACACCAACTGTTATCCAAGTATTAAGTGGGAATAAAGAAGATTGTGTAGATAATGAAGCAGATCCTGCATTTAATGCAGTAGTACTATTAGTTGCTCTAAATCCTAATTTTCCATCACTTTGATTAATATAACACCAAAGACCACCAGTAGTAACTGTTGCATCACCAATAGAGAATAAAGTCTCTTCATTCTGACTGAATACGTTAGTATTTGTGCTATCTCTATAGAGAAAGAATTCTATAGTCCAATCTTCAGCAAGTTTAGTCCCAAGGTCCGCAGCTGCGAACTTAATGTAAGCGTTTTCCCAGACAGTTGGACTTGCAGTTTGAGATCCGAGTATTTTGGCATATCCATCTTGGACAGTATTTTCATAACTTAATGAACCTCCTGTAGTTACTATAGTTGGAGTATAGTGACCAGTTGTATCTGTTGTTGCTCCACCTGTAAATGGTAATATAAATTCATTTCTATTCCAAGCAGATTGACCGAATAAATGAACATCACCAGAATTATCAGCATCTAATGAATGAATAGTAAGACCTTCAATATTATTAATATTAAAGACATTTGCTGAATGTTCTTTTAAATTACCACTATAACCAATCTTAAAGGATCTTGCACTCTTCAGACTATTAATTCCACTTGTTAAGGTAACACCAACATTAAGATCACCAAAAACATCAATTACAGTTTTGTTTACTGTTTGAACATCATATTCAGTTCCACTTTCATTAGGTATTTGATAACGATAATTCCAAATTAAATTACCAGAAATATCTGTCTTACCGACCCAGAAACTATTCTTAGTTGTATTATTTGCCTTAAGTCTACAAGTTGCAGTTAAATAAACTTCATTAAATTCATCAATACAAAGACTAGAATCTAAGAATGAATATGCTGTATTTGAATATGTTTTAACATAATCAATAGTAATTGTACTAGTACCAACTGTTGCTTTACCTAATCCAATATCAATAGCAGTAGCATTAGGACTTGCAGCACTTTCTAATGAGAAGTAAATATTACCAGCATTAATTGCTAAACCAGTAACTTTTTCTGAAGTATTAGAACCTGCATCCTTTCTCTTAATTGCAAAGTTACCAGTTGTATCAATTAGAGCAATATATCCATCAAAAGGAGCAGTTGAGTTTGTATTTGTATAACCACCAATAACAAATCTGGTATCAGAAAGTTTAGTAATAGCAGTTACAGAATCAGCACGAGTAGAACCTGAAATACCAGCATATCCTTTCTGGAATGCCAATGTAGCAGCCAGACCATTTGCTGCTTGAGTATACTTTGCCAGAATAACATCTGGGTTATATGCATCTAAAAGATTGCTTTCTGGTCTATTATTACCAACAACCCAAACATCATTTCCATCAACATAAAGTTTTTCAAATTCACAGTACTGTTGTCCACTAGTAAGTTCTAGAGTTTTCTCCCACTCTTTAACACCAGTTGCAGATAATTTAGAAACAAATCCAACATTATTACCATTTGAATCTTTTGTTTTACCACAAATAAAGACTTCTTTGTTTGTATTAACAACAACATCATTTACTTTAACGTAATTATTATTATCAATCTTAGAAACATAGTAATCTGCTTTCTTAAAGACCTGTGGATGTGAAAGTATAACACGAGGGTTTGTTGTATATCCAGAACCAGAATTTAAGATATTAACATTTTCAATAGATCCAACAGAAGTTACAACTGCTTGTAATTCCCCACCACTTCCAGTAGCACTATCAATAGTAATTGTTGGAGGAATATCAGAATTATAACCAGAACCAGTTTGATTAACAACAATTTCTTCAATACCTTTAAATTGACGAACAACAAAAGTTTTATTTGTGTTGTTCATTATTGGATTATAAGTTACAAAAACACTATCTCCAACTACTAAATTATGTGGTTCTGTAGTCTTTAAAACACCGAAATTTTGTCCACTAATGTTTTCAAAAGTATAACTTTCGACTGCTTCACCCTTAATTCTAGAAACACGAGCAGAAACACCAGTACCGTCAGTTCCTTCATTATCAAAGTTTAAACGGTCATTAACCTGATAGTTAATACCTGGGTTTTCAATAGTAAATCCAGTTACAGAAGCATCTTCAAATTTAGTAATAGTTTCAACTTCAATATCAACTTTAGAATCAAATGTTACTTTAGGGAAGTAATCAAATAACTGTAAAGGTGATTCTTCAAAGATTTGATCTGGATCATCTATTTCTACCTGATCTATAACACCACTTCTATCTTCATCTTCTACTTCAAATAATAGTATTTCACCATCTTCAGTTGTTAAAGCATTAGTAGAAACGTTAGGTGCTCTATCTACATCAATATCAACATTTTCATATGGGTCTCTATAACGAACAACACCAGTAGGAATATTCTGTTGAACAGCAGATGTACTCAAATTCCACTTATCTACAACAGAGTTGAAACTTGGTCCTAAAACATAAGGGAATTCAGGATTACCAGCAGTAGTATTGTCAATAGTGACAAAATAGCAATATCTACCAGTTGGATAATCAGGTGTTTTACAGAAACGACCATTATATTGATCTAATGCACCTAAACCAAAGACATATTCATAATCTTCAACGAAAGCACCAGCTGGATATAATAGAGTACCATTAGTATCCGTATCTGTGAGTAAAGGACCATCAGCCCTAACTGGGTATGGGTTAGTAGCAGCGTCATAAACAAGGGCAGTTTTAACTCTATATGAAGTGCTCAATCTAGTAATTACAGAACCTTGATCGGTTGGATCAGAGTATCCATAAGGACCATAGATTGGGTTACCATCAAACGCCCAACCAATAATAGGTGAGTGTACAATAGAATCTTCTTTCTCTAATATTGTACCACCAGTTGATTCAAAAAGGTTGTCACCTAAAATATATCTTAATGTTTGTGGGTTTGAAAGGTGAGCATATTCACCACCATACTGGTTATTATATCCTTCAAATACTCCACCTTTTGCACTATCTAAAGTTGCAGTTGATTGTAAGTTATAAGTCCACTTAAATACATTTGGAGTGAATAATGCACTAGATCCAACTGAATTTAAATTAATAATAGTGGTTCCTTGAAGATATCCAATACCTCTATTAATAATTTCAATATTAGTAACCCTACCTGCATTTTCTCCATCAACATCAATAGTTGCTCTAGCAACAGCACCAAAACCATCACCTTGAATAGTAATTTCAGGAGCAGTAGTATATCCGGATCCAGCTGAAATAATAGCAATCGATATAATACGACCATTCTGTACAATTGCTTGAGCAACAGCACCAGAACCAGAACTTAAAGTAACAGTAGGATTAGATGTATATGATGAACCACCAGAAGTAACATTAATAGTCTTAATTGGACCTCTAACAGATGCAGTAGCAGAAGCACCAGAACCACCTCCACCTACAATAGTAATTTGAGGTTGTGAGGTGTATCCAGATCCTCCAGAATTAATTAGAATACGTGAAACAACACCTTTAGTGATAATAGCGGTTGCAGCAGCACCAGACCCTCCTCCACCGACTATAGAGACCAATGGTGAGGATGTATATTCAGATCCACCGTCAGTTACAGTAACTTCACTAATAGAACCATCAACAACTACAGAAGCAGTAGCACCACTACCTCCTCCACCAGCAATTGTAATAGCAGGAGGAGATGCAGCATCATATCCAGAACCAGCATTTGTAATACCAATACTTGTTACAGCACCGAATGTCTTAGTTAAATTTGACTTATATGACCATACAGAAACACCATTTACCCATGTACCAATAGGACCAGAACTAATAAGGTCTTTAGTTGATATAGTAGTCGGAACTTTAGGGAATCTTGTTAATTTTCTTTGGTTACCAGGAAGAAGAGCAGATCCTGGGAAAGGACCAATATTATAGTTTGGAATACCAGTAGAAGCAACATAAACGTAATTATCATTAAAGAATGAGTTTTGAACGTTAGTTGTATAAGGACTAATAGCATTGCTTATTGCAGTACTAGTAGATTTACCCTTATTAAGGTCAATAGATACAAGAATATTACCCTGTGGGATAACTGTTGCAGGTTGAGGTAGTGCATATTGGAAAACAGTATCACTATCTCTAGATGTTACAAGGAATGTTCCATTATAAAGAATTGGGTTAGCACCATAAATGGTTACCTGATCTCCTACCAAAAGACCGTGATCATTAGCACAAGTAATAGTTGCAGATTGGTTATTAATACCACCAAACGCTACATTAGTAACACTAATTAATTTTTTAACATTATACAACCAAGTTGTAAGTTCAGGAGTAGTTCCAGTTCCACCTAATTTAGAAACTGTTAGTTTATCTCCTGGTAAGTAGTAAGATCCAGTATCAGTAAGAGTTGTTTGTTGAGCATCAACGATACCAACAATATTCATCACTACTTCTTGAGGAGTTCCCTTATTAATATAAACATTAAAGTTTGATTTTACCTCTGTAGCAGAATCCCAATCTTCAACTACACCATTTACTGATCTAGTACACTCAATAAACTGGTTTAATGATTTTTCCTTATATTGAATAATTTCTCTAGTATCAGTTGAACTTCCAATAATAAATTCACCGTTTCTTTCTGGCCAACCAATAGTAGAGTCAACTGTAATAATACTATCTTCTTTACCTAAAGGTTCTGCAAGTTTTGTCTTATATGGAACAATAAAGGTTCCAGCAATAGTTTCTTCAGAAAGAACTAATTCATAAATGGTAACTTCAGAAGTTCTAATTGAAATATAATTTTCTACAAGAGCACTTGCTTCTTTAACATTAAGGTCAGCAATATCTGCTTCTTGTGTTAAAAGACCATCTTGAATATTTGTAGGATCACCACTAACCAAAGTAGCACGCAAAATAGTATCAATAGACCAAGTTGCAGCAGATGGTTTGATAATTTGATCTTTAGGATAAGATATACTTACTGTCTCACCATAAAGTAGTTTAAAAAGGTATCCAATACTATATGATGTTCCTTTAGAACTATAAAAGTCCTTAATTGTCTTAATTGCTGTTCTAACGTCAATTTTAGCATAATCTAACGTAGGAACATCTGGTAAATACTGTTCTGTGTACTTATCGAGTAATCTTTTAACAAATAGTGCATCTAAGCACTTAATTGGTTCATTTACAGGATGTGCAACAGCACTAGTATTATTTGTAAATACTGCGTTACCACTTTCAGTATATGAAGTTATAGACGAAGCAGCACGAGCACATCCAGTTAATTGGGACTTTTGATACCCACTACCAGATTGATTTACTGTAAAACCAGTAACTTCATTCAAACCAATCTCCGCAGATGCTTCAGCAGCAGGAGGTGCTTGAATAACAACTACAGGAGGAGCAGTTTGACTATATCCACCACCAAAAGCACTAATATTAATATCTGTAATTTGTCCATTAAAGATTGATGCAGTTGCTACAGCACCAGTTCCACCAGCATATCCACCAGTAGCATCAACTCTATTATCTACAATATAAACAGAAGGAACATCAGTATATCCTACACCACCACTTAATAATTCAATATTAATTACTCTACCTTGATTATCAACAGTAGTTTCAAGAACTTGAGCACCTACTGGGTCAATAACTGCCATTCTAGGAGTAGTTGTATACCCTTGACCAGCATTTAGTATATTAATAGATGTAATTTCACCTTGACTACTTAAAACTGCCTGAAATGCTGCTTTAATTGGGTTTGTACCAGTTGGTTCATCAATATAGATTGTTGGAACAGTTGTATATCCAAAACCAGCATTAGTAATACTTACAGCAGTAACTTGTCCATTAGTAATGGTTGGAACGCCTAATACAGCACCTCCAGGTTGCTTGAAAGTGATTCTAGGTGTGAATGTATATCCAGAACCAGAATTAGTGATTTTAAGGTCACTTACAGCACCATTAGTTACAGTTGCAGTTACAGTTGCAGCAGTAGATCCAGGAGCAGTTGGTGCTTGAACTTGAACTACAGGTGGGTTGGTACTACTATAACCTTGACCACCTTCTAATAGAGATATTGACTTAATACCGTTAACAAGAGCAGTTGCAGAACCACCACTACCATTTTCAGTATTAATAGAAATTTGTGGAGGATATTCAGACTTATATCCAGAACCATTTTTACTGATAGAAATATCAGTTAGTTCTCCAGAGTCACTAATACGTGCATAACCTACTGCACCAGCACCAAAAGAAGGAATAGGTGCTTCAATAGAATACAATGAAAGGAATCTACCGTTTAATGGAGCAGTTAAGAATATAAACTGATCACCATCAAGGAAAAAGTCTACTTTTGGAGTTAATAGGCGATTATCATAAACTGCAAGAACATATTCATCAGCAACAGGTTCATATCTTGCACCACTTCTAGTAATAGTAAATTGTCTCTTACTCTCACCAAAACTACCAGAAATATTATCTAAAGGAACGATTGTATTCTCATTAAAACCATTCAAATAGGTAATATATGTAGAAGAAGCATCATCAGCAGGAATTCTTGTTCTAGGAGCAGTCGTAAATATAATATTTGTTCCTTCAATACTATAATCTGTACCAGGAATTAAAACTTTACCATAAACACTAACAATCAAGTGTTGTACAGAAGGTGGAGCAATAGGATTATCTTGAGATGTTAAAGGGAATATCTTAGTAGTATCATCAAAACTTAAAAGAGGACTTGCTAGGTTAATCCACTTTAATTTAACTTGATCATAAGAAACACCTGGACTTAGAGCAATATTAGGACCAGGAACCGCTTTTTCATAATAAACTACTTCATCACCTATAAGAACAGATCCATCATTATCAAGGAACTGGTCAATACTTTCAACAACTATCGAATCATCCGTTGCACTTATCGCTTCTACTACCTTTGTTGCACCATCTAATATACTGATATCCAATTTATCAATATCCAAATAACCAAGAAAGTTATTAAGAATATTTTGACCTAAACCTGTCTTTTCTTGAGATTGATAGTAATATTCAAGAAATTTGGTAAAGAGAGGATAATCGTTCTCTACAAATTCGGGAGTCTGCCTAGCGACTGCCTGTGATACCTTATTGATACTTGTCATCTAATGCTCTAATTATGATGAACTGGATGTGACTGCAACCGTTGATGGTGTTTGATCAAAGATTGTTGGTGTCAAACTATTTAGTGGTATAGTGGGAGGTGGTGTAGTTCCAATTGCAGCAACTGTTATCTCTGGAAGAACAATATTAATAATAGTTCCTGGTGTAGAAGCAGGAATACTGCTAGAGTTTGCTGGGATAAACTGAACAGGAATTTGCAATCCAGTAGGAAGAAGTGACGCATCCGTGACACTACCAACACCTGTAGTAGAATCAGTAACTGTAACAGCAGTTGTAGATACGTTAGATCCAGATCCAATTATATTAACTGGTCCAAAAGCAATTGTTCCAGTGTCATAATTTACTGTACCCGCACTAGTATTAGTGTAAACCTTTCTAGTTCCAGTATTATAGAAGGTTTTTAATTTACCAAAACCATCATCCTCAAATTGTTGATCAATACCTGGTCTATCTGAAGTTCTAAAAGTTCCAGACAATAGAATAGGTTCCTTAGTTGTCGTAGTTGTTGTAGAATCAGTTGAACTAGGAGCACTATTATAAAGTGCTGATCCCGTAGAAATAGTATATGTGTTGGTTGAATTGGTAATTGGATTGATGTACCTTAAAATTGTAGTCTGAAGTGACACATCAGTTACGCATCTATCTGCTAATGTAACCGCCTTTTCAAACTCTTGTGATCTAAAGGTTGAATTAAAATTGTTTATCTGCGTTTGTCCAGCCCAACTAGTGATAGCTGTTGATACATTAGTCTTAATTGTTGATGTATCAGATCCGCATCCAGTATCATAAGTAACAAAAACTTTCGGATATATGTAGATATTATCTGGATCAATGACTACAGGGTCAATAGATGCCATTGCATAGTTTCTAAGTGACGCAGCAATAGTCTTTTTCGTCTGATCATTAAGTAACGATCCCGTTTTTGTTCTAATAGCAATGTATACTTTTCCGTAAATAGGTGGTGTTAATGAATCTCCTCCATATGCAACTACAGAATCTGCATTATCATATACTTTTTTAGTAATTAATGCGTAATCTTGTGCGGTAACTGCTCTATATTGAGAAGAATAATACCGTGGAGCATTGTATTTAATAGATTCAACTGACTCAGCATCCGCACCAAGTTGAGATTTACTAACTACGGTTAGCGTAGCATCTGAAGAAGTGTATGATGCCTCTAAAGAATCGCTAAGTTGACCAATAAATGAGAGCCTATTAATATCATTTGCTTCAGAACCATCCGTTACTAAGTACTCTAAAGTTACAACTTCACCATCTTTTAACGCACGCCCTATACTATCATCACCAAATTTAATCTCATAACGCATATCCTCTCCTTCAGAAAGGAAGAATACCCTAGATGTAGCGGTAAGATTGGTTACAGTATCTACTCTATTATATAAATCTGATGTTGTGGAAGATTCGTTTGCCTTTACCCTAACAGTTAAAGTGCTTATATCGCAGTTAGGAGAAGGAATTACATAAGTTTGTTGTTGGAAAGTATTGACAATATAAGAGAAAGATACAATAGATCCCTGCTTACATACAAGATTGTTTAAATTCGCTATTCCTGTAACAGAATCAACAGATGCTGTAGTAGGTGCAGTAACGTTAAAGAAGTATTTTCCACCTGAAAGAACTGGTCCTTTCGCAAGAGTAATAGTACTTGGATAAGAATTACTCGTTTGCTTAGTTTGAATCGTTAAATTTACCGTTGCTTGTGATGCAATAATAGAACGTGGAACATAATTTAGTAGTTTTGCAATATTTACTACGTTATCACGAACAGTAGCGGAAGGTAAAAACGCCTCATTCAATGACATATTGGCATTAAATGCGGTATAGTACGTATTATAAGCTAAAACATCTATTAAGTATGATAAAGCTGCACCATCAAAATCATAATCAGTAAATTCCTCCCTGGTCCGTAAATAGGACTTAATAGAAGCTTTTACATCAGTAAAATCTAATGCTGTAAGATTATTTGGTTGCATTACTCAGGTCTCTTTAATACGAAATCGACTTCTTCAACAATAGGTTGTCCGACAATGCGATATTCTACAGTAACATCGAATTTGTTATAGATTTCAACTGTATTGACAGTAACATCTATAAGACTAACTCTAGGCTCATATTGATTAATAGTATTTATGATCTCATCCCTAACTGCGTCAGCTGTCATAGGGTCTAAGGGTTCAAATAAAAGGGTAAAGACTTCGCACCCAACATCAGGTTGCATTAATCTCTCGCCTTTTTGTGTAAGTATTAAATTCCTTATTGATTGCTTAATAGAATTTTCGTTCTTAACAATACCAGTATCCTTAGTAACTGTATTACGACGAAATCCCATAGCAATATCTTTAAATGCACGGGATAAATTAGTATTAGTTCCTGAAACTTCTTTTAATGCCATTATACAGTATAAAAGGTGTACTTAAGAAACAATTCTTCCATAGGAACAATCGATCTAATCACTCGAACATAATAACGGTTATCTATCATATATTTTTCACAATTTGGAGTGTCAGAGTGGTTTATAAACCCTCCTAACGGTGTCCTAATGATCTCATCACCAATTATAAGGTGTGACATGCCTAGATCAGTACCTATCTCTAGTGCTTTATTGGTAAATATACCTTGGCCAGCAACTTGACTAGAATTAATGAATAATCCATCTGGTAAAGCCTGATATGTCACTTAATACATAACAACTAATTATATTTAGTCGGTTTTCCTAACTGCATTTACGCTTATGACTAGTCTATCAGTACTATTATTCTTTTCATACATCGATCCATGCTTTAACCATGATGGAAATATCACTAAATCTCCTGATTCTGGTTCAAAATGCCAATATTCATATAAACTCTCATTTCTTCCTTTTTCATCCAACCTATAATTAAACTCTATATGAGGATTTGGATTTTCAAAATATAATTTACTACAATTCTTAGGTGCATTAACAAATAATGCAGCAGATATTACACTAAAGGGGTGATTATGTTGTCTCAAGACACTCCCTTCAGATTGGAGGTTAAACCAACTATTAGTCAAAGTTACTGGTTGTATGCCATATTGCTTCGCATACCTGTTTAAAACGTCCTCTAACGCCTCAGAAAGGTCTAAACCAAGGGTTTTATCTATCTCTCTTAAAATACTGTCTGTATGAGAAAGAGGACGAGTACTGCCACTAGAGCATACTGCGTCCCCTTCTAACATATTATGTTGACCTGATTTATAGTTCTTACAAAAATCGACTATAGGTTGAACCTCTATAGTCTTCAATAATCCTCTCCAGTGGGTTACTGGAGTAGGAAACAGGTTAAAATCAGTTTTATTTGCCCTCATTGTTGGCTTCTTTAATTGCCTCTACTATAACACCCTTCAACTGTCTTAGTTTTTTCTTACCTAAACCAGCTCGTGTATCAATTTTTACCTTCAACCAATAGACAAAAGCAAGTACTAGTATGAATTGGATGCCTTCTGACCAAGACAAGTTCCATGCCTCGTTAAGATTTAGTGAAGCAGATGCAAAATGAATCATGTTCCTTGTCCTCTATACTTCTTTTTTGCATGGTTCCGTGAGGTCGCTGAAAGTTTTGTTCTTGCAGAACGTCCTTGACGGGTTTTCTTGGGTTTAGGCTCAATATAGTTCGTATTTGAGCCCCAAGCAACGGATTTTGCCATAAAATACCTTAATTTGCGTTAAAATGTGGATCGCTCGCGGCGAATACACTAATTATAGCACTTTTTTCTCGATTTTGTCCAGTTTTTCGTAAATTTTAGTAAAATTTTGGAATAAATCGAGATCTTTGTCCTCATCTGGTGGTTGATAGTAGGTTTTATCAGGTGTAGGGAGCTCTTGGAGACGTTTTTCTATCTCTACTAATCTACCAGCAATTGCTTCAAGACACATGTTGATTGCTTCATGTGCTTCTTGATTATCTTGCCACTTATCAATCTTTTCTTTGCTTGACATCGTATTCAATAATAATTTTCTTAGATGATCTACCCATAGAGTTAAGTGTCTCTACTCTTTGCATTGTACCACCTAGTAAAGAACTAATCTGTAATAATTCACTAATTAACTCACCTTTATCCATTTTCATGAACTTGTCTTCATCATAAGTCATTCCAATAACCTCTAAGTTTCAAATTTGTGATCTTATCCTCAGTAGTACTAAGGTCTATAGGTGGAAACCAACGAGTTGCCTTGCCACCTACAACGAGCATATGGGATTTACAGTAAGGAAACCTCATGGATACCCCTTTCTGCGTTTCCAATCGGCATACATTCTACCATATACCATCCCTTCATGGGATTTTATGTCAGCACCTTCAAGAATTTCCTTTTCTCTCTTAGAAATAGTCACATCCATAGTAAGATATTCCTTTTCCCAGTCGGAAATACCATCAATCTTCATTATTTTTCCTCAATTGTTCATTTAAAAGGTAAAACCAAACAACACCTAGTATCATGACGAGTAATAATCTAATATTCTCGCCATTAACTACGATCATCTCTCTGTAGGCGACCTAAAATATTTGTTGATTACCTCTATCTGATCATGATATCGAGCAATCTTATCTAATTCGACCTGAATTGCCTCTGTAATATCGGAATGTTCTCCAATACCTGCAGGATTTTCTAGATAAACGTTAACGTTCACCTTATGTTTTTCAATTTCACCTTGAGCATGTGCTAAGACTGCTCTCAATAGTTGTTCTCTCATGTGTAAAGCCATTAGTAAATGTTTTCCTCCTCGCCTAAACGTATTTTAACATCAGAAGTAGGATATGCAACGCAAGTTAACACAAAACCTTCTTCTACTTGATCATCATCCAAGAATGATTGCTCCTCTTGGTTAACTGTACCTTCTAGAATTTTACCAGCACAAGTACTACAAGCACCTGCTCGGCATGAATAAGGTGCATCTACACCCTCCTCATCTGCTTGGTCCAGTATATAGGCATCTTCAGGACATTCAAATGTCGTTTCGTTGCCTTCGGTGTCGATCAATGTAACATTATAGGTAGCCATAGTTGTATATAAGGTAACCATATTATGTATCAGTTGACAATGTAATATTAAAAGATACAGATATTCGTTCTAAACCAGACTGATTAGGTTTAACCGAATGATAAAGAGATGATGGAAACATTATAATACGTCCTTCAGTAGCAGGAAACCAATAGGATGAATAAAAATTATTCTCTTTCTTATATTCTTCACTATAATGCATCTCTTCAGCAAAAGTATTATATGCATGTGGAGAATTAAAATATAGATTTCCACAACCTTCTGGTGTCTTAATCCAAAATACACCTGCTATATCAGATCCAGAGTGCATATGGTACTCATTATAATTGTTTAAACCATTAATCATAGTCCACATAGCAGTAAACTCTAGTCTAGAATTCTCCTTAAGAATCTTATTACTAGAGAAATACCATGCGACATTATCAAATATCGTATCCTTTACTATACTATGATCGTCTTGATGTAGATTAGTCCTCGAATGCCACCCGCCACAATTAGATTTCTTTAATCCTTGTGGATCCAAGGCACGCTCCTTGAGCAACTGACCTATGAGGCTGCCTTTTATTTCACTGTAATCGGGAATATCGATACAATGTACTATAGAAGGGAAAAGGTTCATACATCCTTTATATCAAAGAACCATCCAATAGACTTAATGTAATCAAAACAAGTCATCCTTGGTGTCTTAGGCCAACGTTCATTACGATGTTCTCGAATGGAATCCATATATGACTCCAATTTCTCGACTGTGGAAAACTCTCCTTCAATCTTATGCTCATCATTGTATAGTATGTAAATCATGATTACTCTTCTTGTTTCTTCAAGTGAAATCCATCTTCATTGACATCATATTGAAGAGGTGTTTCTGTATTCCAACCTAACTCTTCACAAATATCGTATGGAATCGTAAGAACAAGATCGCCGTAATCGTCTTCATCCAATTTAGTTGTGAATCGTTTGCTCATACTCTTATAGGCGATTTATTATCTGTGGGGTTGGGAACTTAGACTTCCATTGCTCCCACAAGGTATATAGTGCTTCGACATCTTCAAATATTCCTTTCTCGGCGATATCTTGCGAGAATTCATACATCCTAGTATCTAAATGACCTTCCCTACGTACAAGATGTTCTAAGACTCTTGTGCGTTCATCTTGAAATGCTTGTGAAAACTCTAAGGACATAATTTTTTTCTGGAGGATTTTTTTATATAGAGGAGACAAGAAATGTTTCATAATATATCTCTCTCTGGGGAACCTTTGTAGGTTAGGGTAGTTTGCTTTTTTAATATAAGGGCCGGAAAAAAGACCAAGAACCCCCACCAGGACTGCGATTTGCCCTGTATATGTTTATAGATAGTGGCATACTATTTGTTAATTAGGCATAAAAAAGAGGGGTTATTTACCCCTCTAGTATAACACTAACTGTTTATCTTGTCAAGTATTAAAAATCATTCCAGAATAGAAGGGGTTGTTGTTACTTTGTACGAACCATTGCCAGTTT
>MDSZ01208338.1_pt1 | contig 30784 bp, 18 predicted proteins | sample 811201 | NCBI WGS metagenome assembly MDSZ01 (sample SAMN05326647, study PRJNA326480) | marine metagenome | isolation source: seawater | place: Indian Ocean: North | collected 2010 | reverse complement strand
GGTCTCTTCCTTCCTGCATGTAAGTAAAACCGAATCCCGAAATCCCCGCTTGACCATAAAAACCAACGTCGTAAGTAATAGAATCGAGTTTTGTCCAGTCTGTCTGTTCCGTAATCCACATGTTGAAATCACGCTTTAACCCTAATCCAGCTGAGTTAATGAGAGTGGCATTGGCGTCATCTACGGTCGCCACAGAGATATTCGGCACAAACTGACCGAATCCGATGGTCATCAGAATAAAAATTGCTGCAATTGATTTTTTCATGTTCGTTCCTATTCAGTGGTCAATTAAAGTGGACTGAATATTTCTTTTCAGCCCGGCAAACTTAGCTCTCTTGACGGGACTTTTCCTAAAGATTCGGTGGAATTCCTCCTCGGTGAGTCTGCTCCATTTTTCTGAGTTTCGCTCCACGATTTCACTCCTAGGAGCGAATAAAGGTTCCCGGCTTTTCTGCGAAAATTTCTGGTTCCATGGACAGACCTCCTGGCAGATGTCGCAGCCGTAAATCCACTCTCCCAACTGCCCGGCGAATTCATCCGGGAGATCACCCCGGTGTTCAATGGTGAGGTAGGAGATGCATCGGCGGGAATCCACCAGGTAATCTTCCACGATGGCATCGGTCGGACAGGCGTCGAGGCAGGCGGTACACGATCCGCAAAGATCTTCCTCAAAAGGATCATCATAGTCCAGTTCGCAATCGAGAATAAGCTCGCCCAGGAAAAGCCACGAACCAAAATCACGGCTGATGAGATTGGTATGTTTTCCGATCCAGCCCAGGCCGGCACGCTGAGCCCACACCTTCTCCATTACAGGAGAAGTATCCACGCAGACAACGCCTTTTACATCCGGAAGTCGCTCCTTCACCAATTTCAGCAGTTGATACAGTCGCTCCTTCAGAAGATCGTGATAATCGTCACCCCAGGCATAGTTGGAAATCTTCATTTCTCCATCTGCGATACCGTGGAAGTAGTTCATGCCGACGCTGATAACAGATTTCGCCTCAGGAAAATATTTTGTGATATTCTTTCTCTCTTCGGATCGAGTGGACACCCAAGCCATGGTGGCATGTCGTCCTTCATGAAGCCACTCATCCAATCTTTCCGCTGAAGTATCCAAAGAGACAGCCGATGCTATCCCGACTTTCTCAAAACCGAGAGTGTGCGCGGATTCCTTTATGATGTCAGTAAGCTTTGCCATAGCAGGCGTGGAAGATGAATGTGACACAGGAGTGATAATAATTAAGAGATGATCAGTCCGGAGGATTCCAAATGCCGCTCATGAGTTTCTCTGCCCAGAAAAGTCCGATGATGGTTTTCACATCCTTAATTTCACCGGTTTGGACAAGTCGAAGACACTCCTCAAATTCTGTAGGTGCCAACTCAATGAATTCATCCACATCGGTATTCTGGACTTCCTCTTCAAGCTCCTGAGTCAGATATATCCACATCCGTTCGTCGCTGTATCCTACACAGGGATGAATCTCAACTACATATGAGATCTTTCCTGCCCGGTATCCAGTCTCTTCAATCAGTTCTCTCTGTACTGTCTCTTCCGGCTTTTCCCCCGGATCGATCTTACCGGCAGGAAGTTCTATTTCTACCTCGCCCATGGGATATCGATATTGGCGTATGAGGAGTATTTTGCCATTCGGCAGAACCGGAATCATCACCACAGCACCCGGATGCTTGGTAAATTCTCGAGTGGAAGTGGAACCATCAGGGAGTTCTACATCGTCCACCCAAATATCCAGAAGACGGCCCTTGAAGGCTTGCCGTGAGGACAGTCTTTTTTCTTCTAGATCAGTCATAAAGTGTAGGAGTGGCCGGGATGTCGGCCAAGAGTGCTATTTCCCCAGGAGTTTTCGGGCTTCCTTCTGAATGAGCCGGTCGCTTTCAGACTTTGGCTCAATCGCCAGACAAGCCTCCAGCGCTTTCATCGCGCTTCGTCTATCTTTCAATTTGATGTGGCTCTTACCCAGCCAGAGATGATTTCTTACATCTGATGGATTCAATTCCGCTGCTTTTGAAAAATACATTTTAGCATCCGAGAACTTTCCTACAGGAGGTGTGGCGAAAAAAGTACTGGCAAACTTACGCATAGCCCAACTTAGATCATCCAGATCGTAGTTCCAGCGGCCCATGACGTGATAATTGCCGTCATCGTTTGGATTGAGTTCGATAGACCTTAAAACATGATCGCTTACCTCGTAGGCATTCTTGATCTTCTGTTTGATGCCTTCAATCTCTCCTATGCGTCCGATCATAATCCCATACCACTTATGAGCTCCCCAATTATTGTCATCAATCTCAAGCGCATTCTCTGCATAGTCAAACCCTTCCAGAATATGCTTTTTGATTAAACCTTTCTTCTGAGTGTTATCAGAGAAATCAAAATGGGCCTGAGCAATTCTCCAGAGTACTTCCGGATCGCTCGGGTGGGATTTTTCCAACTCCTTCAACAAGTCATAGTTTGCCTGAAGCTGGTCTGCTTCCTGGAGTTCATCTGACCTGGCAAGCTGATCCAGAGGTGCTTGACCCCAAATGGGTGTTATCAAAACCGCAATAGCAACCAGCGAAAAAAATGTCCGAATCTTCATGTTAAAGTTTAAAAGTATTCTATGTAAGTGATCTTGAGCTCGCGATTGAAATAGCCAACTTTTTCTTCATCAAACAAAAGATTGTTGAAGTCTATCTCTAGATGGAGTCTATCCACAAATGTCCACCTGACGGCAGCATTAAGATATCCTCCACGGCTGATTGAGATGTCTTCGGCACCGTATTCGTTTTCATTAAGAGCAGCATTGTACTCTAAGAGCAGTGCCAGCTCTGGATTAATCTCGATATCTGTACCGGCAAATAGGCTGATATCCTTATCACCGTCATCCGTTTCAGTGAAGTTATAGCTGGCTCCAAGATGAAGTCCTATATTCCCAAGCGGTGTCTGCCAGTTCTTGCTTCCTGCCAGGTAAAGCCCATACGCTTTCATATCGTAACGGTTCAGACTATCTCCGACATTGTAACTGCCAAAACCTTGGGTATCTAGTCCTAGAGCTACGCCGGGTAAGTTCATAGTCTCATCCATAACACGGTATTTGAGATTCACCTCTGGACGAGGGTGCCATTGCAGAGTATCATCTCCGATCAACTCGCTGGCGCCAAAGGAAACACCAAACTGAAAACGGTCAGTTACTCCGGCTGCCATACCAAAGTTGAGGCCCCCTTTCTTTTGAAGTCTGAGCTCCGCAGAGAAACTCCCGCGGATCAGTCCGCCAGCCGTTGGGATGGTAATGAGGTTCGAAGGCGGTGGGTAGCTATCTTGTGCTGAAAGTGTGGAAAAAAGTAAGCTTAAGAGAATCAGTTTAGTTTTCATAGTAACTCCAATATACTTTTCGGTGTAAGCAAATACAAGCCTATTGTGTCTCCATTAGTAGATAACCGGATAGATAATCTTGCCGTCACGCCTTTCAATTTCCTGCACCTTAGTAATTGGCATGGTAATGAGTTCATTTTCACCAAAAAACATGAAGCGGACGAACTCCTTCGTAACTTCTACCAATGTCACTTCCAGAGTCTCTCCATCCGTTAAATAAATTAGGTCAGGGGATGAGAGAACTCCTATTTCCAATAAAGCTCCTTCATCGCTTGGATTCCACCCTTTGCTTAATCTAGAATGAATATCATCCAAGATTTCATCACTCTCCTCTAATACATTTCCCGATCTTGATTCAGAACCACTTAAAAGTTCATATAATTCTGGAATATATTTTGTAGGCAGTACAAGCCCTACTTGACTGATTTTTGTCCCGGTAGAATCGTATTCCGTCAAGGCATAGTTTCTTGAGATCGGGTCGTAATCGTAATCAAATAATCTCATGGTCCGCTCTTCTGGCAGAAGAATCCACCGCTCTTCTGAAGGTAGTCCACCCTCGAAATAAGAAAGTCGTACCGCTCCAAAGGGATGGTTATCAACACTCTTAAAAAGATATTCTGTTACATCTCCGCTTACGTCAAAGCTATAGATGGTAATGCGATCCTGAAACTCAGAGAAGGGTCGTTGAGGAAAAGCGAAACCGATGAATGTCTCCGACATCTCCTCAGCTCCATAAACGTACATTTTGATAACATTACCCTTACCGTCTCGCTCAGACTTTCTCCGAAGTGACCCATCTTCAGCGTACTCGAAAATCGTTTCTAAAAGGATTTCTCCGTCAAACTCAACTCTAGATTTGGAAATCATCTGGCCGTTACTATTATACATTACTTGGATATAAGGGTCATGAGAAATAGCTGATGATTTCATTGCGATTCCACGAAGCAAATCATCCTCGCTATGAAAATATTTGATGGTAGATACACCTTGGGCGGAAATGCCCGCTACCAGTGCTAAAAGAGTTAAACTCCTAATGAAATTCATCTGCATTGGGGTGAATTTACAACTACCTTTTAAAGAGTCAAAACCGTTCCAACTTTAGTTGACTAATGAAATGTTAGGTAGTAACTTCACTTCCCGGTTTCGAGGTAGCCGGCCGAGGTAAAATCATACTAATATCACATGTTTTATTGTTCAAAACCTATAGCAAGATTTATGATCTTACGGAAGATCTTTAAAGTAATAATAAGCATGCTGTTTTTGGTAACTAATAATATAAGCATTGCTCAAACTGTAGAGGATGTTTTTGATAAATTTACATCCGTCGGACAACTAGGTTTGACTGTTACAAACTTTGGAGTACTCGGCAACGGGTGGAATCAAATAGACGGACATATCCTCCCCTCCTGCCAATACAAGCAGCATACAGAAATCCTTAGAGAGCAGATCGAACACTTTTCCTTTTCTGGATTGTGGATCGGTGGACTGGTAAATGGTGAGCGGCGTGTTTCCACTTCCATAGTGGACGGAGTGTTCGAATCAGGTCAAGAGGGATTCGAGTTCTTCGCCAATTCAAACATCTCCATCATGTCCTCCATCTCCTCCACTGCGGAGGATTCCATGGCTCAATACTTCTCTCCCTTTGCCATTTCTCATCAGGACTTTATCACAGAATACAAAGATTATGGAGACACCCCAGAAGATGATCTTGGAATCCCAAACCATAATCCTCTTGGCATCACTGTGCATATGGAATCGTATGCCTGGAACTTCACATACGCCGATGCTTTCGTTATCTTGAACTACACCATCCGAAATGAATCCGAGGAGACAATCAATAATATTTATGCCGGTATCTGGGCCGATGCTTCCGTTGCTAACATGAACTACACTAACATCTACGAGCCGGGAGGTGGTTTCAACTGGTACGATAATCTTGATGGTTTTGACGGATCCGTTGATGAAGCGGGCTTCAATCGAGACATAGGCTACCAATATGATCTGGACGGAGACGACGGTTGGGCTCAATCGTACATTGGCATTAACATCCTGGGAGGGTCGGTACCCCGTCCATACTGGGACACTTATTTCAATCAGTGGGTCTGGACCAGCAGCAACAACGAAGATTATCCAGGGTACACCATGCCCTTGACAGATTATGACAGATACCAACAGCTTCACAGTTCCGTTCCAACAGGGACAGGCGATTTGTACACCGATGAGGGCTATCCTAACCAGTCAAACAGCTGGCTCTTTATGACCTCGGCAGGACCATTTGGCAGCCAACCGAGTGAGAGTGATTCCTCTGGTTGGGAGCTCCTGCCCGGTGATTCCTGCAACATAGTATTCGCCTTAGTAACCGGTCTCTGGTCCGGCGGCGGAGATGATTCTCCAGACCGCCGTGCGAATCTACGAACGAATGCTGACTGGGCTCAAAAAGCATACGACGGAGAGGATAAAAACCGCAATAATATCCTCGATGAAGGAGAAGATATTGACGAAGACGGTGAGATTGACCGCTACATCCTACCCGAACCGCCGCCAGTCCCCAATATGACAGTGGATGTGGGCGACCAAATAGTCACTATCTACTGGGATGACAATGCTGAGGATTTCATAGACCCCATAAGCAGAGAGAAGGATTTTGAGGGATACAGGGTTTGGGGCGCCCGGAAAACGTTCGGAGACGAGTCTGCTGAATTTACACTAATGGCTGAGTTCGATAAAACTGATGGCGCTTCTGCAGATATCGGCTACAACACCGGCTTCGATGCAGTACAGATCACCAATATAGAAGGCGAAACGGACAGTGTGGAAATTAACGACAGGTATTACCACTACAAATTCATCAACGAAGATGTAAAGAGCGGTTGGCTGAATTACTACTCCATCACCGCTTACGACCGGGGCGATCCCGACGCCAACCTAGAGAGCTTGGAGAGTTCCATTTATGCCAATCGTAAGTATGTCTATCCTGGAGCGAAGGCAGCAACTGATGATTGGCCAGATCCACCCCGGGTTTACCCAAATCCATACCGCGGTCAAGCTGTCTGGGAAGGGTACGGAAGCAGGGAACGGATGATCTGGTTTACCAATCTACCCAGCAAGGCTGAAATCCGCATCTTCACTCTTGCAGGAGATTTAGTAGATGTTATCCAACACGATGAAGCAACCTACGCAGGAGCGGATATTCAGAACATTGATGAAAACAAGAATCCCCGTTTCAGTGGAGGAGAACACGCCTGGGATTTGATTACCCGGCACGATCAGGCTGTCGCAACAGGGTTATACCTCTTCACTGTGGAGAACATGGATGAAGAAAGCTCGTTGTACGGCAGAGTAAAAGAAAGTAAATTCGTCATTATCAAGTAAACAAATAGGAGGCAACCATGAAGAAGCTATTATTGATCATGTTAGTCTGCGGAACAGCGTTTTTTCCTCAGTTTGCACTGGCTAAAGAAGCGCCGGAAGCAGTCTCGAGTACGCAAAATAATCAGCAGACAACGCTAAGCGACTACGAAATTATCAACCCTGAGATGCGTTACACCGAGTTTTTTGACGATTTCGATGACCTGGTCCCTGGATTACAATTGGTTATGCAGGGAGCTGATGGATGGGACACCTGGAGCGGTGGTGGTGGTGGCGGAGAAGACCCATTGGTTTCCGGCACCTACTCTTATAGCAGTCCAAACTCCGTGGTGATCACATCGGGTAACGACCTGGTCCATCTTTACGGGTCACTGACCGAAGGATCTTGGAGTACTTCTTTTCAAGCCTACATCCCAACTGGTCAAAGTGGTTATTTTAATATGATGTACGGATTCACCCCGAACCCATTTGATTGGGCTATGGAGATATATTTCGATGCAGGAGGAAGCGGAAGATTGTTGGCTGACACGCAAATCAACTTCAGTTGGACTGCTGATACCTGGCAATCAGTTGAGGTCATCGTTGACCTAGACCAGGATTTGGCACAGTTCAATCTGGACGGCACAGTACTACATCAGTGGAACTATAGTCAAGGCGGTGGTACAGTGCGGCTTGACGCCAACGACTTTTACGGTGCAGCCAGTACTGATGAGATGTATTTTGATAACTACACTGTAGCGGAAGTTGTCGAATCTTCAACAGACCCGTTTTTCTCCGAGTATATTGAAGGAAGCAGTTACAATAAGGCACTAGAAATCTACAATGGCACAGGAGCAGATATTGATCTAAGTGCATATTCTTTGTCAAGCTGCAGCAATGGATGTGATACAGACAACGAATGGGACTACCCAGATAACGTCACATTTGCAGAGGGAACTATTGTAGCAGCTGGTGATGTGTATGTGGTTTATCATCAAGACGCTGATGCTGCAATTGCCGCTGAGGGCGATCAAACCTTTACTTATCTAAGTAATGGAGACGATGCTTTTGCTATAACACTAGCAGGTGCAACAGCCAGCTCATATACCATTATTGACATAATTGGTGACATGGGCGGTGATCCCGGTAACGGCTGGGAAGTTGCCGGTGTAGCAGACGGAACACAAAACCACACACTCGTCAGAAAAGCGCCTGTCGCCTCTGGTAATGGTGGCGATTGGGCTTCGTCAGCGGGCACAGATGCCGATGATTCTGAGTGGATAGTCTATGATTCGAACACATTCGACTATCTGGGTTTTCATCCGCATGAAGGGGAAGGACCATCTATTGAGATAACCAGTCCTTCAGAAGGTGCCACAGTTTACAGCCCAGATGTTACAGTTGAATTTGACGTTCAGAATTTTAATGTTGGAACGTCAGGTAATGAAGGGGTGGATGGTCATATTCATTATCAATATGTGGGAGGTGATGCAGGAATGCATTATTCCGGAGATCCTATTGAATTAACGGATTTAACAGATGGTGAATATACGCTTAGTCTATGGTTAGTGGATAATAGTCACCAGCCGTTAGATCCTAATGTTTCAGACACCGTTAATTTTACTGTAGAAGTACTCTCGGGAGTCGTATCCATCCACGATATCCAATATGTAGAAGACCCCGCAACTGATGACGCCAGTCCCCTGGTGGATCAGGAAGTAACCATTTTCGGGACTGTGACCGCAGAGTTCTGGGGCGGCAGCGGCAACTCCAACATATACGTTCAGGATGCTGAAGCTCCTTGGAGCGGGATCGTCGTATACGAAGCCGGCGGCTGGGACAACTTCGACATTAACTCCCCAGAGGGTATCGTCCATTCCGTGGCGGAAGGTGATAGCGTGACCATAACCGGCACCGTGGTAGAATACTATAACAAGACGGAAATCATCGATGTCACATCATTTGACATTATCACCCACGGCAGCCTGGGCGTGAATCCCCTGGAAGTGACCTGTGCTGAGCTGACCGACAATGCTGAAGCTTACGAAGGTGTGTTGGTAGGAATTTCCGACTGCTCGGTGGACGATATTGATCTGGGCTACGGTGAATGGTCAGTCACAGACGGAACCGGATCAGCCCGCCTTGACGACAACTGGCAGTACTACTACTGGCCGGAAGCTGGACAGGAGTTGGATGAAGTAGTGGGTGTGCTAGATTACACCTACAGCAACTTCAAGATTCAACCACGCCTGGCCCGAGACATTGTTGAAGGCGGTGGAGATCCAGTACGTATACAGCGCATCCAGCAAGTTCTCTACAGCGATCTGATTAAAGCAGGTGAGGATGAAGTTTCTGACATGTCTTACATGTATGGAGATACAGTTACACTTGAGGGAATCGTCACCATGCCTACTGGGCTCAGTTATGCAGGTGACGGCATTAAGTTCATCTATGAAGATGAACACGGAGGCCCCTGGAGCGCCGTCCTCTCTTACGACCCGGACAGTTCCGCATTCCCTGTCCTTTACGAAGGCGACAAAGTGCAGGCCACGGGGTACATATACGAATACTCCACCGCCCCAGCTAACATGACGGAGTTATTCATTACTGAACCGATAGATATTATCGATGTAGGTCTGGATCAGCCCGTAGTAGATACTGTCGCTACAGGAGATCTCCGCTGGCCCACAGAAGCCGAACAGTGGGGTAATGTCATGGTGCGTGTGGCTGATGTTACTGTTATAGATAGCGATCTTCCCTATGGCGAATGGTCAGTAGACGACGGTTCCGGTTCGGTAAACATTGACGACGACTCCGACAGCATTGCTGTCTGGCAGGAAGAGAACGGCCGGCCACCGGCAGGGACATTTATTCAGTCCATTCGTGGCTGGGTGTACCATCACTATGGTAGTTATGTTGACTCCACCGCTTACAAACTGGAACCGTTGTACATGTCGGACATCGAGTTTGGCGCTGGTCCGCCCAACATCCAGGATGTGGGCAGAGCACCATGCGTGCCGGGACCAGGTGATGGCGTAGTTGTGAGCTGTGAGATCAGTGACAATTCCGGCGTTGCCAGCGCAGAGATTACGTATAGTGTAGACGGAGATAATGGGACCGCTGCCATGAGCAATACCGGCGGCACTACCTGGGAAGGTACCATTCCGGCCACGGGAGTAGACGGCGCCAATGTAGACTACTACATTGTTGCCACTGATGACGGCGGAGATCAGAATGAGCCCCTGAGCAGTACTTACCCCGCCGATATTGAGCAGCTCCAGTTAGGCTACACAACACAATCTGGTGACTTAGCTATCAGCAATATCCAGTTCACTGACTGGCCGGCAGGTGACTCCCCTTACAACGGCTGTGAAGTTACCGTATCTGGAATCGTTACTGGAGATACATCACAGTACTACTCGTTCTACTTCCAGGATACCTACACTATCCAGAGTGCGGACGATCCCTGGAACGGTGTCATTATTGCGGGTTGGAGTGGAAGCCAATTGACCCGCGGTGAGGAAGTAACAATCACAGGCACCGTAGAAGAGTATGACAATGCTGATCCCTATGGACATTACCAGTGGGATAACAACACCAAGATCATCGGCGTATCTGATGTGGTCGTGCAAAGTTCGGGTAACAGTGTGGCGCCTATGCAGGTCAGCACTGCCGATTTAGCACAGGATGGTGAAGAAGTGGAGTCATACGAAGGGTGTTTGGTCACTCTAACAAACGTTACAGTGAGTGATACTGGTTCGTACGATTGGAGTGTGGTTGATGAATCCGGTGTAGCCTGTCTCATTGATGACGATATGGCCGATGAAGCAGCTGATGCTTTCCTCGGTGCACTGGAAGTAGGTCAGTCCCTCTCCTCGGTCACCGGTATCTTTGTCTTCAGCTTTGGTACATACAAGTTAGAAGTACGAGATATGGCCGACCTGGGTGAAGTCGGTATTGGGGACAATGTGGATCTGCAGCCATATACCTACAAACTGTACCCCAATTTCCCGAATCCGTTCAACCCCGAGACACGTATCCGGTTTGATATCCCGGAAAGTGAACGGGTAAAGGTGATCATCTATGATATTCTCGGTCACCACGTACGGACACTCACCAATCGTGATTATGATCGCGGCTATCATGTGCTGAATTGGGACGGCAGAAATGACGCCGGTGCGTTGGTCAGTTCAGGCGTTTACGTCTGCCGCATCAAAGCCGGCGAGTTCATTGATCATAATAAAATGACACTCGTTCGATAACAATAAACTGAAAAGGGCCCGGATTTTCCGGGCCCTTTTTCTTTTTCTCTCAATTGAAGAATAAAAGTACTCTTCTCATCCTACTGGCTCTGATTGCCGGTTGTTCTCTCTGGGAATACGAAGATCCCTCCTCCCCTATCGAGAATCAGGCGCCGGAAACCTATCTGTCGCTCATCGCCAGCGATACCCTCTACTTGGCCATTCAGAACGGGGACACACTATGGGCTGCAATTGATTCCGTCAGCTACGATTCCACAACTCAGACTTACGACACCACTTGGACCTACCTTACACTTGAACCGGGAACGTATCTTAACTGGGTAGCTGTAGGCAATGCCTTCGAAACCATCACCACGAGCCGACAGGAGCTCTACTGGTGGGGCGAAGACGCTGACGGGTATGTTGTAGGTTACCGTTATCGCTGGGGGGAGAACTCTCCCTGGACTTATACATCAGATGAAACGGCATTGTTTTATGTCCCCATTACCACCGATCTGGACGTCTTCAGCTTTGAGGTGGTTGCTGTAGATGACGACAGCCTCGCCGATGAAACACCAGCTATCCTGGTGCTCCCCATCCAAAACTCGTCTCCCTCCATCAGCTTCCGCTACAGGAGCAATCCGTTGTCGGATGACCTCCCCACTGACACAAGCTTCACTTTTCCTACTAGGACCTTTATCTGGGATGTGGAAGATCAGGATGGTATAGAGACCATCACCACAGTTTACTACGCCCTTGACGATACTTGCGATACCTGCTGGACTGAACTGGACGCCGCCGCCTATTCCAGCGTCACGCTGACGGATCTTGTACCTGGATTACATTCCTTTTACCTAAAAGTAAGGGACATTGCCGGGGCAGAAAGTGAAATAATCGTCTTCCCTGATGTTAATGATCCAACCACCGTTAACTACTGGGAAGTTATATCTGTTCAGGGTAATGTACTGCTTGTAGACGATTACCCACAGGATAGCCAAAATAAGGCACAGGATTGGTACCAAAATGTTCTCGATTCTCTGTTGGGCAGTGACGGATTCTCGGTCTGGGAGATTGGTGAAGAACTTCCCTATTCTACAACAGACCTTAACGCAAACCTGAATTACTTTAACACCGTCATTTGGTACTCAGCCTATACTGGGAATGAGACTTATGGCGAAGCCGGCTCCAGCATCTATGCTTTTCTCTCGGGCGGCGGAAACATATTTTTAAACACACCAGAATTGAAAGACAGCTCATTTGTCTGGTTCCCTATCGATTCCACTTTCACCCTCAATCCTTCCGGAAGGCTACTAACCGGTCGAGGACTCGAATCGCAAATAGATTCAACATTGAACCTCGAGGTCTCCCGACTTATCGCAATCCGCGTGAAAGGATATGAGAACAATGAAGAAGATCACCCCTATTTTCAGAGTCTCTACCGTTTACAAGAGCCTGGAGGTGGAGACGAATGGGAAGGGACACCCAACATCTGCGCCAGCTACCAGTTCGAGGTAGGCGTCGGTCAGCTCTCAGGCAAGGCAGTACTGATGACCCTCCCCCTTCATAACGGCTCCAATCCAGTATTGGAAGGCAATGGCTCTGCCGGTAAGTTTCTCGGCTATCTGCTGGAGGAGGAATTCACACCGTGAGACGTTCACTTTTATTGAATCTACTCTTCCCCTTGATGCTGTTCAGTCAACAGGATGCAATTATCCAAGGCACCATCCGGGATGTAGAAACAGACGAACCTTTGCCGGGAGTCAATGTGATCATCAAGGGTACCTATTACGGCGCAGCCAGCGCGTCAGATGGTAAATATATTATAACTGGAATCTCACCGGGAAGTTATGATATAGAAATTTCCATGGTGGGTTATAAGGTACTCCTGAAAACAGGTGTGGAGGTAAAGGCAGAAGCTGTTGTAACTGAAAACTTCGATCTGGAACAGACGGTACTCGCCCTGGGTGAGGAAGTGGTTGTTATGGGTAAAAAACCGCTTTTTGACGTGGACGAGACCGCTTCCCTGACTCGAATCTCCAGCGATGATATTCAAAACAAAATCGTAAACAGCGTTGAAGATATCCTCTCTGAGCAAATCGGCGTCACGACCGTGGATAATGAGATTCATATTCGGGGCGGCCGGATTGACGAAAGCCTCTTCATCATCGACGGTCTTTCCATCAAGGATCCCCTTTCCGGCTATGGCGGGAACCTTTTCATTAACGCCGAATCTATCGAAAACATGGAGATTATCACCGGTGGTTATAATGCCGAGTACGGCCAAGCAATGTCCGGCGTTGTAAATATACGGTTAAAGGAAGGTCGAGATAATTACGAGGGAAGTGTCAAGTACGCCAGTGATAACTGGGGTTTCTCCCAGAATTCTATCATCCACTATAACACAGACCACATTGAATTAAACCTAGGGGGTCCGTCTACCCTGTTTGAGCTGTTGCCTAAAACTATTGGGTTAGACCTTCCCGGCCGGTTTTCCTTCTTCGCCAACGGTTACGGCAAAGGGTCGGATACTCATCTGCCTACCGCAAAAAATGTTTATCCTCACCGAAACTGGTCGCTGCCTGGATTGAGCAATACAGAAGCTGACGAGCTGCTCAAATGGACAGCTCCCCGCCAAGAAAACGACTTGCATCTTCTCTACAAGCTGACTTGGGAAATGACTTCCCAGAAGAAGCTGTCCGCTTCTTACGATTTCTCACTGAATGTCAACCAGGGATTCTTTATGCCCAGGGCTTTCTCCTCCACTTACTATCCATACCGATACCAGGAAATTCTTGACCAGTACAATACTATCACAAGGGAATCACGCTTGTTGAACATCAATTGGGTCCATACTCTCAATCCACAGACATTTTACGAGGTCACGCTGGGACGCTTTCTCACTCTGGAGCACAGCGCAGTGCAAGACCTTCATTGGACAGAATATCAGGAGCGTCTTGATCTTGAGCCCATCAATTACACCATTCAGGACTGGGATGGGAATGTGGACATTACGCTGGGGGATGAGTTCTATGATACGGGTGTCTCTAGTGAATGGTACGATATCTCCAGCGATAATTACCGGCTGGACATGGACTGGACACATCAGACTAAATCACGCCAGAAGATGAAAGCCGGGATGGAGATTACCTATACCGATATGCAGGTTCTGGACATTGATGAACCTTGGACGGGTGAAACCGGACTGGGAAGCAACTATGACGCCTATCGTGCCCGGACAACGTTTGGTGCACTCTATGCTCAGGATCGTATTATCTTCGAAGGAATGACTGTCAATTTGGGTCTCCGCTACGATTTCTGGTTCCCGGGGAAATATGTTGAACGTGCTATTGCTGACTCCAACATTGTGGTCATCACCGATGCTGCCCGACAGATCTTCATGGATGAGACATTTGAGGTTTTTGGCTACCGTGGAAAGGGACGTATCAGTCCGCGAGTGGGTATCTCCCATCCAGTGACGGACAATGATGTACTCTACTTCTACTACGGACACTTCTCACAGCTTCCCACTTTCCAGTATGTCTATGCCAAACTGACCTCCTCCTCCCCTACGACTTATCAGGTTTTCGGCAACCCCAATCTGGACCCAAAGACCACCGTCCAGTATGAGCTGGGAATCAAGCACCGTTTCAGCGAGGATCAAGTGCTGGAAATGAAGGCCTATTGGAAAGACATGTTTGACTACGAGACTTCCCAGTCCATCCGGCCTTCAAATCCGAAGTACTCGCATATGAGCTTCCTGATGTATCTGAATGCAGACTACGCCCGCTCCCGTGGGGTGGAGATCATCCTTAAGAGCCGCCTGCTTAAAAACTTCTACGCCGATGTGAACTTCAACTACTCCATCGCAACCGGGAAAAGCTCTAACCCAAACGACAATCTGTTGGTTGAATCGGGACAGATTCAGGAAAAACCTTTGAATGAAGTATTCCTCCGTTGGGACAAGCCTCTTCAGTTTTTCGCTAACCTGTCGTATAACCATCCATCTGGGCTGGGTGCTTCATTAAGACTGGAATACGAAACTGGGAGGAGATACACCCGTGCTATTGTGGACACTATCCGGGAAGAAAACGGTGTTCAGTACTATCAAGGGATATATGAAGATGAGAAGCCGTACTTCTATTTCAGTAAGGAACCCACAACCAACACAGATCTGAAACTTTATAAAAGATTCGAACTCAATCGTTTCAGTTACAGACTATTTCTGGACATCCAAAATCTCTGGGATCAACGTATTCCTCGACGCATCAATCCCTTCACTGGTCAAGGTTACGATCCCGGCGAAATTATCCCATACAGCATGATTGACAGTCCGAATCCGAACTATGATCCCTCCCGCTTCCGCCGGCCACGTACTGTGGAATTGGGGCTTCAGGTATTTTTCTAATGAAACAGCGAACCATAACTATTTTCCTCATCCTGTTGACGTTGTCATCAGCATCAGCCCAGCAGAATTTTTTTCCCATCCTAGGTGGCCAACGGGCAGGAACATCAGTATTTACATTCCTAAAGATAGGAGTTGGTGCGCGGGCTGTAGGAATGGGCGAGGCCGTAGTCGCTCTCAATCAAGATGCGACCGCCCTTTACTATAATCCCGCTGCAGTGTCGCAGCTCGAAAAGACACAACTTTCAGCCGCACGAGTTCAATTACCAGCGGAGATCTATTACGATTTCATGGGAATATCCCGGCACATCTCAGGCAGACATTATCTGGGCTTTAGTGCAGGCATTCTTCACATGGCTCCCATGGAAGAGACTACCGAGTTGATGCCTCACGGAACGGGAAATTACTTCGTATACCAGGACCGTTTCCTGGCACTTACTTACAGCACAGCTCTGTCGGATCGGTTTAGTTTCGGAGTAACGATTAAGCATGTCAGTGAAAATCTGGCCGGCAACCAAATGGAAACTGTCATGATGGATCTTGGTACATTTTACTGGACTGGCTATAAGACATTACGTTTCTCCGCAGTCCTTTCCCATTTTGGGCCAAATGCCAAGCCGGATGGAACTTACATAAGGCGAGTGCTTGATCATGATACGGGAGAAGAGGACGAGATAGAATCAGAATTTGAGGCATTTTCACCACCTACTGTATTCAGGGTGGGAACTGCTATGGAGGTCATTGATCTCAAGAATCACCGATTGACATTATCAGGACAACTGAACCATCCGGTGGACAACGCCGAAAATATTTCGCTTGGAGCTGAGTATTGGTTCCTAAACACCCTTGCCCTCCGCGGCGGTTATAAGTTAAATAAGGAAGAAGAAAATTTTTCGCTTGGGGTTGGACTCTATCTTCCTGCAGGACCCTTTAAGCTGCGAGCAGACTACTCCTACACCAACCAGACTCACCTGACCAATCCCGAAAGACTAAGCATAGGGCTGGTGTTCTGATGCGAGTACAAAAAACTAAACCGCTGATATTCACCCTTTTGCTGGTAGTAGGTTGCGTAGAGAAGATGACTCTGCCTACAGAAATAAACACCCCACCGGACTTCTCTGCAGGCGATACCACTTACCTCATGCTCTCTCCAATCTGGGACAGTGAGAGCCACGGTTTACTGTCACCGGTGGAAATGTCAGTTGCACCTGACGGCCACATCTTCGTGGCAGATTCCGCTGCACATAAAATTCATGTGTTTGGACAGGATGGAGAAATCCTTGAAGGATTTGATGGCCTCAGTAATCTCACCAAAGCCGACGGTAGCAATATCAGCCCAATCGATGTAGATGTGGATGGGAAGATGAATACCTTCTTCATTGATGGCAATGGTCAAATCTATGGATGGAATCAGTTGTGGAACGAACTGAATATTGATTCCGTGGCAGTGGAAGGGACATTTCTCAATACTTCAACCGGAGACACTTTTCTTCTCACGCCTGGGATGAATGACTGGTTACAAGCAGTCAACGGCGATGAGTGGGAGATGATGGATATCACCTGGTCGGATAATCAGACTACGGTGGACTCGATTCTTTCGCCTAATATTTTCTTCGACGCGACTTCCTTAGAGGCTCAGTTTGACGATATTTATTATAACAGTGAACAGTCGCAGTACTCTGGTCTATCTACCTCAGGAAGTTATGATTACCTTTATGTCACAGATAGCTATCATGACCGCCTGGTTCGGATCGATTTCCGTAGGCGGGATTTGCTCATGTTAGAAAATGGTCAAACAGTGTGGACTCACGATGGAACTTTTGGTCATACAGCTGTCGGTTGGGGCACAGGTGCTGGGACAGTAAACGATCCTATGGCTGTGGATGTGGATTATGCCGGGAATATCTACTACGCGCAATCAGGAAACTATTTTGCTATCCACAAGATCAAACCTACAACCTCAGGCAATTATACTAACTACCCGTCCGTGTTCCAGGAAGGTGAAAATGACATTATGGACCTAGGTCGCTTTTCTAATCCTATGGACGTAGCAGTGGATCAAAAACAGACTGTCTATGTAGCCAATACGGATGAACGGGAGATACAGGTATTTAACTCTGACGGAAGCTTCTTCATGAAAGCTGGGGTGGAGCAGTACCGGATCGAAAAATCAGAATGGGATCCGGCTACTTCAGAAGGAGTGGTGGTGGACTCTACAGAGTCTGAAGGGATTATCTTTTACGTTGTGGAAGAGAAGGGAATTCTGGAATCTCCTCAGGCCGTAGTTATTGATGACAGAGAAGTTATCTACGTCTGTGATACACCCAATTCCAGAATCATACGCTATGCTCTATCCAATACTATAGAAGAAGATCTAATAGATAATCCGTAAAACTACAGTTTACTTCAGAAGCAATAGCTTCTGTGTTTGGCTGACATCTCCCGACTCTAACCTACAGAAATAAATGCCACTCGGAAATTCAGAGGCATTCCAAACAACTTCATGTTCACCCCTATCAACTCTTGAATTCACCAATTCCTTAGCTTCTCTTCCCATCAGATCGTAAACAGTAAGTCTTATTTCTGAGGTTTCTGGGACTTGGAAACGTATTGTGGCAGTAGGATTGAACGGATTGGGATAAGCAGTCAGCAGAATCATATCCGACGGCAAGCTTTCCTCATCATCCACTGATACATCCCAATTCGCCTCGCCAGGTGTGCCCAGGTCACCATCTCCATATGGAGTCGTTGACTCCATCCAGTTAGCGCCATCATTGATATCACTCTCCAAATCGAGCAAGGCCATGGAAGCTCCTGTAGGATCCGGGAATTCAGGACCTCCGTCGTACTCCACCCGGCACACTTCCAATCCTTCCCCATTGAGGATAATGATCTCATCATCACTGTTCCCGAGAGTAATTGAGGAATAGTCGTAATCAACTTCCACACCTCCGTTCAGAGAATCGTCTCCATTCCTCCCTAAGACAAAGTACTGGCCCGACTCAATGGTAACCGGAAACTTACCTGTAATAGTGTGGATATCTGAACCGTTATCCCGGATAGTCCAGTTTCGGAGGTCATAACTTTCAGAATCAGCGTTGTAAATCTCAAACCATTCACCGTAGGTATCACTTACAGCGCTCGGGTTCTGCATGATTTCAGTGACAATGATATTCTCGTCAGCACCCACCTCACTAACAAACTCCATTTCAAGGTAGACTGGGAGGTGATCAGACGCATCTACAAGTGCATCTGCAACATTGTCCGGTACAGCGTCGTTGCTGCCGTAATTAATAGCTTGATTGAAGTGGTTGCCGTCGTTTCCAACGGACACATACGACTCTTCTACATAGTTTAGACTCGAGTAAACCAGCACACTATTTGAAGCTAGTATGAAATCGAACCGGTCATCCATTCCTCCGTAATTTCCTCCTCGAGGAGATTGAGTATGGACCTCAGCGAAAGCATTATTGTTATGCCAATAGCCAATCTCATCGATGGGATCGAAGAGCTGGCCGTTGTTTTCAGTTTGTGATTCGGTGAGACGCTGAAAACCCCCCTCATCGGAGTTATAGAAATTGAAATCTCCTAGTACAAAAAAGTGAGCATCATAATCGAGCCCATTCAGATAATCCCTGAGGTTTTCTGCTTCCTGCTCCCGGTCAGACTCATCATCATTGCCAGTGCCTGCTTTCAGATGGACACCGTAAAGTCGGAACTCTTCTCCTGTAGCCAAATGAATTATCACGCACTCTAAAGCGTCACGATGACCCCAGTTGGAGGTGATGTCTATGGTGGTAACGCTCGTAACATCGAAGATATCTGGCTTGTAGTAAAGTGCGATATCTATGTCCGACGAACTCTGATCCACGAATGCACCTTCGTATAAGTCCGCATCGTTGAAGTTCAGAACATCATCCAAGAAATGACTGTAGCCTGTAGTCCCGTGCACCTCCTCTGCCATAATGATATCCGGCTCCACATACTCGATAACCATTCGCAAGTCGTCTTCCCGGGAGTTATCATTCGAACTGGTACCCTGATAGTCTAGGATGTTGTACGTCATCAGTTTGGCACTGTAAAAGGTTTGGGGAAACAACTTAACCGAACAGACTGTCGCAAGCACAATTAAAATGATTTTTTGGTATCTTAACATGTTATCTTCCGTTTAGTTAATAAGAAATTACATCTCTCACTGAAGAGATGTTGTGATTTTCTGCACTTACCTTACAGCAGCTGACGCGTATCCAAAATGAATCCCTTGCTGTTTCAGGCTGGGAATTTCCTGTTTAATCGCCTGCAGTGTCTTTTTTCGCGGATGACCAATTCCTATGGCTACCCCTTCGGTCTTGGCAATCTTGGCCAGATGCTGAATCTGCTTTCGGATGTAACGAATACTGTTTTCATTATCAAGGAAGACTCGGCGGTGATCCACCGGTACTCCCGCAGATTTCATCACTTGCTCAGCTACAGTTTCTTTAGTTGTCCTACTATCAACAAAATACTTTCCCAAACTTTTCAATTCTTCGGCTACAATCTGCATTACATGAATGTTCTCCGTGACCAATGAGCCCTGATGATTATTCATTCCTTTTGCTTGAGGAAGTTCAAGGAAAGCATCACGAATCCGAGAACGAATTTCATCGTCACTCATAGATTTGGTGATAATAAATTTCTCTTCACCTGCTCGCCGATCATGAGTTTCCATAGGCAAATGTACTATCACCTGATGCCGAGCTTCATTAGCTAATTGGGCAGATCTTTGAGAATAGGGATGCCCCGGTAAAACCGAACAGGTAATGGGAATATCCAAATTGATGAAACCTCGTACTTCATTAGAAAGGTTGTAACCAAAATCATCTATAATAAAACAGATAACCCCGCTGACCGGAATCTCTTCCGAAGGTGTGTCCGCAGTGACTTCCTTCAGGTTATTAAACAGAATGATTGCAAGCAGTCCGATTACAAGGAAAAATAGTGCTGAAAGACTCTTGTCTGTTTTCTTTGTCACGGCAGCGTCATCCGTAAACTGATTAGATGAGGAATACCTAACTGGCTAGAACTCATCTCTAAACTATAGTCCACAACGAACCGTCGAAAAGTTAATCCCATTCCAGCTGAAACTGCAGACACCTCCTTAGAAATTCTTGACCCTATGGATAGACGAAAATTACCAATCTCACTTTCTCCTCCAATCCTGATTACAGTACCGTGAATATCCGATATTTCTCCACCAAGGACGAAGGACGTTTGAAGTCCTTCCCACTGAACGCCAAGCAGCCTGTCCGTATCCAGAGTAATACCTACAACTGCAGTGGTTGGCAGCGTAGGCGGGATAGAGTCAAGATCAGTCATAGAACCGACGTTCAAAATAGCTCCGCCGATAAGGATTTTTTCATCTGCCAGAGGAAGCAGCACGCCTGCATCTGCAGACCATCCTGAAGATTTATAAACATACGTATCCATATAAATACCGCGGAGAGAAATACCAACTTGCAGATTCTGATATTTCTGTCCCCAAGTGGCTTCCAGCGTTGTTCCGCTGGCTGAGAAAAGAGCTATGTAATCATCTGTCGGTGTCTCTGTCCGCATCTGAAGATCAGACACATCCATATGCCTTACACTCAAGCCCAGTGAACCTTTTCCGAAAGGCTGCACTATCAAAGCTGAACTGCCGGAAACACCTGAGAACCACGACGTGTAGCTGAAGAACATTTGATGGGAAGTACCAACGATAAGGGCTGGATTGCCCCGGGAAAGACTGGCATCACCTAAGACAGCAGCAGTCCTGCCACCTAAAGCCAGCTCACGGGGACTGTAGGGGACAGTTAGAAAAGATGTGCCGATGGCTTGGGCTGTTGCTGATAAAATAACTGAAATAAGACAGACTCTTGTGAAATTACGAAATGTTCTCATCAGAAGGTGAACACATAAGTAAATACATGGGAGATACCTTCACCACGTTTCCCGAGAACGAAAGCGTAATCAACATAGCTGTCGTTCCTCTTGATAAGAGAATAGTTCAATCCAGCTCCGGCAGAAGGCATAAAGTTATCTATGCCGGCACGGAGTGCAATCTGAGGATTTACCATAAATTCTGCTCCAGCCCTAATACGATGTGATGAAGCATATTCCCAATCAGAAATAACACTATAATCCCCTATTAAATCAAAATCCTTCAAATGATAAACCAATCCTGCTCTAATCCACATTGGAAATTTATCCTGATACGTCCTCCCTTCATCTTCGAACAGTTCCGCTGTATTCCAATTAAAAGCTGTGCTGAGGTCCTGAAGAACTAAGCCGAACTCCATTTTGGATGAACGACGGATGAGGAGACCAATATCAAATCCTGTCCCCCGGCTTTGTCCTTTGCTGTCTATCGGCAAGGATTGATACAGCAGTTTCACATTCACTCCTACAGAGACCCCTTTCATGATCTCATTCGCAAAACTGAAAATAATGGCATACTCAGCCGTGGAAAGTGTCTCGGTTTGATGTCCGGAACCGTCACGACCATCAATATTATCTACTCCTGCTCGGAGGACACCCAACCCAATACCACCTGTGGGAGGTAAGGCTGAGGCGGCAGTAGTAGAAATCAAATCTCTATCCAGCGGGAGGAAATGATGAAACATAGAGAGATGCCGCTTATCGAGAAAAACCAGTGCAGCTGGATTGTGGAAAGCTGCCCATCCCGGGTCTATCTCGGCAGTTAATCCACCGCCGAGAGCCATAGAGCGTGCGGTAGTTCCCAACCGAAGATATCCACCTGCGTAACCTCCTATATCTCCGGCTATGACCATATTCACACTTAGAACAGCTGATATAAAAAGTCGACGAATCATTTCAATACAACTAGTTTGACCCAATGGTCTTCATCATCATAGGTCAATTTGCAAAAGTAAGGACCGTTGGCTACGGGTCGTCCGTTGCTATCTTTTCCATCCCACTTTAGAGCACCTTCATCTCTGTTCAGCCAGTGATCATAGTCAATCACCTTCTCCATAGCGAAATTATAGATAGCTACCTGTATAAGTTGCGATCTCCTGGCTGTATGATGAAAACGGACGTAACCGTCTCCATCCAAAATATTATCCGAGTAAGGTGAGAAGGGGTTAGGATAAGCATACACCTGCTGAGGCGTCATTTCGGTGCGGAATATCCGCCAGATGGATTCATTGCTGTTGGGATCGGGTGTTCTTGCCAGTCCATCCGGAGTCCCTACCCAGAGTGCCTGGCCGTAATAAGGTCTCGTATCGTGAACAGCAGTGTAGACGTAATTGCTTAGAATTTCATCACTGTTTTCGGCATCTCTGGCAGGCTGATAAAGAGCAAAGTTCACTCCGTCTTTCGCTCTCCAAAGTCCGTTTTGGGTAGAAGCATATACAAGGGTATCATTGGAAGAGACATTGTATGCACGTTCACTGCGAAGAGCTTCCACGGAAATCCAGCTCTGGCCATCATCTGGAGTGTAACTTAAACCGTTGACTTCGCCCTCCTCATCCGCACGGAGAGTTACAGCCCAAATCCTACGCTGACCGTTGAATTCCTGTTTGGCCATTCCTACAACCCAATTCCCTGAAATACCGTCATTAGGATACCAGAAATGAGCCCAATCAATGCAATTTGAATCATCAAGAATTCCCCGGTTGATCCCCTTTGCAGTCCCCACCCAGACGGTATCGCCATAAGCTAGAACGGAAAAGACTCTGTGGTTACGGTTGCCGTCTAATTCAGGTTCCTGGGAATTAAGTACAAAATCAGAATGATCATCACCGCAGAGAAACTCAGTGTCGGAATCTTCCGGCAAAGGTACACGTTTCCAACCGGCAGAAATATTAGAGCGATCAAGCCGACGGAGACCGCCATAAAAGCTTGCAGCCCAGAAGTAGTCGCTTGTTATAGCGAGGTCATAAATGATGTTTCCGATGGTTAAAGTGATGGGGAATGCCGACAGGGTGTCCCCATCCCAGGAAAAAGTCGTGTCTGTAGTTGAATCCTTTGGTTGAGCCAGATAGAGCCAGCTCACACTTGATGTGTCATCTGCATTGTAGTTGATAGCCACTCCGTCACCTTTTGTCTGATCATCTCCATTGGCGGTGGTATCCGAGGCAAAGGCGACGATTACAGTATCCCCGCTGGCAGCGATGGCGGAAATAGCCGCTTCAGGCAGATCCGGGGATGACTGACCTGAGGTAATAGATGTGGAAGTGTTAAAAGTTATCGCCGACGTACTGTCCAGCATAACAGCAAGTCCTCTGCCTGTTCCGAGCCATACTGCGCTGTCACCCTGAGTAACAATTTCTATAATCACATCACTCTGAAGTCCGGTGGTTGTACTACTCGAAGATGCTGTGCTTCTCATGACAAAATCGCGTGGGACGGGCATCTGTGCGTATATCATTCCAAAAAATATCAAGGCCAACCATAATGATAATCGTGACTTCATTCAACCACCACCGTTCTTGAAACAATGGGACTGAAATTGCCTCCCCAATCCTGTGCTTGAAATGTCCAAGTATAATTACCTGTAGGAGTTGTGCTGTCGTAGAAGATAACATAAGCGTAGGTACCGTCATCTTTTACTTCATCTCCGCTCGTCAAAGTAATCAAATCAGATTCATAGAGGATTACCTCCCCGCCATCATCATACAGATAGATGTAGTTGCCGTTATTGGCGTACGTACCGTCGGGTTTCAGAGATTTGTAAGCCACCCATTTTATGTCATCCAGTCCATCTGGATCGGAAACCATTACCCTTAACGTATCGAATGCAAAATCAGATAACGGAAGAGTCAATGTATCTGGTACTATGAGCGAGTCAATCTTCGGCATGATGTTGCCCAAACTAAAGGAATCTATCTCAGTTACAATCTTGGTACCATACGTTGCCATCAACTTTAGATAGACTGTACCGGTATCTCCGTATACGAGAGAATTGTTCAGCGAGCTGAGAGCAATCTCCCGGGAATAACGACCATCATCGGACAGGATATCACCCTGAACTCCAGTATCGTATAGCAAGACAGAATCAGGCGTTGCCAAACTGAATCCTGATTTGGCATACCAGACCATGTAAGCTTCTGTAAAACCAGAACCGCTATAAGAAGTTCGAAGATCAGCAGCAATAAAAATAGCTGAATCGTGCTGGAGATATGTAAACCCTATATTGCTGATTGGCTCAACAGTCGCAGACGATTCAGAGTCGTAAGGATTATCAACACAAGCGGTAGCAATAATCGCCAGAAATATCAAGAAAAGAAAATGACGTGGCTTCATAGTTGCGAGAATATAGAAGTACCTTTGTAGTCTCACAATCATTTATCTTTACCCTTTTCATAAATGTGATTAATAAGCAACGTTCCAACTTGCCAAAGACTTTCCGCGCTACACTTCTCCGGAGTGTCTTCAAGAGTGTGCCAATAATTTCGATAGCGATTCGGATATTCAAAATCAATGATATCCACAGAAGGAATCCCAGCCTCGTTGTACAGCACCACATGATCATCTTCCACCGGTTGCCCTCGCCGGGATTTGAATGCGGAAAGCCCGAGTTTTTCCGCCTCATCCCACAACTGCCAGACGAGCTGAGGCGCCTGCCGGATGGAGTTCCACTCCATAGGAAGAACAAGATCAGCGTCTCCTACCATATCGATTACGATACAATATTCCGGTCGATTAACAGGTATGTTCCGAGCAAGATACCGGGAGCCGTTGCAGAAATATTCCAGATCACCTGACTTTCCCAAATCTTCACCATCCAGAAATACCAGATCGATTCCAACAGGTGGTGAATCCGAATTTAGATGATTTGCCAATTCCATTAAAACTGCCACCCCGCTGGCGCCGTCATTGGCACCAAGGATAGGAGTCTTTCGATACTGTCGATTTCGATCCCGATCTGCCCACGGCCGTGTGTCCCAATGTGCAGCAATCCATATCCTTTCCTGCAGTTCCGGCCGGAATTGTGCAATAATATTTGATAATTCCCAAGTCTCTCCGCCGTATGGATCCACGTACGAAAACGTTTGAGTGACCACACTGTCAGCCAACTGCTGCAGATGATTTTTTATATATTCCAGACAATCACTGTGCCCGGCAGACCCTGGATTACGAGGTCCGAAATCACATTGATCCTCTAAGTAACTGAATGATCTCTCGCCATCAAACTCGGGAATTTCCTGCGTCCACAAGCTCTGTCCAGTCACTAATAATGTAGCAAGGATGACTAATATCTTTAAACGTCTAACGTCCAACATTCTATCCTTGTATCGCTATGTTCACGTCAAATCCGAAATCTCTATCTATTTTGCGGCCTACAGTTTGAGCTTCACTTTCTCTGTACTCATACCAAATACCACCTGTTACTCTTTTGGTAAATGAGTAGGTAATTTTTGGCGATAACTTCCAAGATTTTTGCCATCCGGTAATGGGAAGTTTCCCGGTGGTACCTTCCCTTTGGCGTGTTTCTGATGATGAGTAGTCCACAGTCAATGTGAAGTTTATGGTGTTTTCAAGGTTAAAGTCCCGGAAAAAGAAAATAGGGATTTTAAGACCGCCCTTATGAGAATAATTGGTTGAAGCTGTCCAGGTCTTGTCAAGATTTACTCGTGTGCTATTTAGTCCTCCGAGAGTATTGTCTATAGACTTTATATTAGAGTATCGAGTAGTCAACGAAATGCCTTTCACCATCGTCATGGAAATTCCTACTAGAGGTGAAAAAGACGCAGTGTACTTTGATGATCTCAGTTCATTATTCTGCCAGGATTGAGTCTGTTTCCCGGAGAAAGCGTGATCTAGAGAAGCACTCTTAGCTACCCATTTAATGAAAGGCCAATTTTCTACTCCCGACCAACGTAGCGTCCAACTGGGGAGCGCCAACCCTTCATTACCTGTGTCACCCAGCGGTACAAAATCTTGAGTCTTTGAACGTGTCTCAACATTATTACCATCTATTCCCCAAGATTGATTGTTACCGTAACTGAATGTAGTGTTAATCTTTCGAGTAAGCGAAAGTCCTGAACGGAGCGTCAAATCTTTCTGCCTGCTTAAAGAACCTGTATTTACACCTACATCACTGCTGGAATTAAGTCCCAACTCATCTGTTAATCCTAACCGGAATGGTATACTGGCTGTTCCTGAGACAACTTTCATAGAATCTCCTGACCAGACTGAATCAATAACACCCAGTGCATTCTGAGATCTGCTCTCAGAATAGGTAATACTGATGGGATTAATCTTACTGGCACCATCATAAAGGGTGCCCAGAATTTTTTGTAATCCCTCACTTTTAGGCTTTTTCGTCTCTTCTTCCTTTTTGTCTTTTTGAGCACCTCCTCGTCTGCCCCGGCGCCTGGAAGAAGAACCGGATTTTTTCGGTGGACTGTAAACTGTCTCAATTATTGCTTTCGGAGAAAGAGTTAAGGATGATGACGTCCTTGTCTGAGATGTAATATTTGCACCTTCTCGAGTACTGTTTATTGGATCCGACCACCGATAACTGGAGTTGTAGTTCAGGGAAGGTTTCAACCAGGAAAAGATTGCTGGAGTAAAATTCGTACCGAAGCTTTCAGTAACATCCGTTACAATTCCTGACTTCATCTGCTTGATAGCATCCAAATGTCTTGCCCTGTACATATCCATATCACTCTTCATCGTCTTAGAATAGTTTGTTTTCAAGTTTTCAAGAATCTTATAGCCGGCTTTGAATGTTCTGTTAAGACCCAGATTATACGATGCCGGGACAGATTCCCCTACCCGTTTAGTTGTTTCTGAAAACGTCTCAGATGCCCCCATGGAAAGATCTAGTGAGGATGGAGTGTAATATAGATGGGTATCTTCTACTTTAGGACCCAGCCAGGGTATTCCTTTTAGAAATTTCAAAGGAGTCCAATAGTTATCCCTACCGAAACCCAAGTTGTAGCTCACATTTCCGTTGTAATTTCGATTGACACCGATTTTCTGCTCATTCGAGTCCCAGCCGTGAGATCCGGAAAAACTTCCCCTAAGCTTGTCTATCGTATATTTGGAGAAGAAGTTATCAGATTTTGTAGATTTTGAAAATGACGTAGAGAGAGACATCTGTCGACTCTTGGTCAGTAGACTATCTGGAGCATTTTCCTGATTGAGAAGCACATCGGTTCCAGGTGAATATTTTGGTGTAGTCATATTTTCTGTGTATCCAACATTTATCGGAATATTAAAACCCCACGCTTGAGGCAGCAGCTTGTTCAGATTGATTCTACTGTCAAACCTGAAACTCTCTCGAGTAGAGAGACGTCCAGAACCAAACTGTTCCTGAAGAGTATGGAAGTCGGCTCCTGTCCGAGTGTAGGTCATAGTGGCACTGCCAAGATCCGCCAGAGTTAGGGTTGACTGCAAACGCATGGCTGTCCCCCGATCCTTCCTAACGTTTGAGAGACGGAGCTCATCTACATAAACTTCTCCACTCACAGGTTGCGAACTATTTCGGTTTTTAACACCCATAATGAAATATTCGAGGCGATTTATGGCCGGGTTTCCCTGAATATAGTACGTCCGTAACGTATCTGTACCGTCCTGACTTAAACTAACATACCGGCGAGTAGAATCTGTTATAAAGAAGAGATCATTTTCATCTAACAATTCTACACTGGTTGAGTCCTGAAGCTTCAGATTTGTCATGAAGTCGAGGTCTATCGCTAAGGCATTTCTCCCTTCATCTTCATCCCACTCTTCGTAAACTGGTTGGCGAACTTCGTAAAAGACTTCATCCAAACCGTCAAAGTGCCCAAACCTGATAAAAAATTCTACATCTGTGGTATCGTTCCAGATAGCACTCCCCTTCCCGTATGTATAAAGCTTCATTGTTTTGTAAGCCATATAACTTTGAGCTCTATCTCCAGAAAGTGAAGTTAGATTTTTCTTGGCGGCCCCTTCTTCCTTAGGACCTAGATCGTTGAATTGAAGAACCAGCGATTGCTCTTTCAAGCGAATCTGGTTTAGCTGATCGAATTCACCCTGAACTCCTTTTGGAGGCTCGTAGTCGTCGTTGTCTTCGGTATTCACGGTCGTAACTGCGAAGATACTGTCATTGGCGGTATATTCGTGATCATCGAGAGGTTTTACACCCATTTCCTGCCATTCATTTCCAACCAACTCAATCTTGGCAATCAGAATCTGATCGTCGTTCTCCACTCCACTCACTGTGAGCCGCATGAATTGGATGGCATCCCATGTGATATTTCCTGTTGGTTTTATCTTATCGAATTCTGACAGCGGAATTCGATAAAGTCGCCAGCCCGTGGAAGTCTCACCTCCCTGATAGATCTCCCAGTCTTCACTTGTATCACTCAAGTCAAATGATGACGTAAAGTAATCATTATTATAATCTAGGCTTCCCTCTCCGGTGAGATCTTCATCATCCGGATATCTCGGTTCCAGAGGATGAGCGGCTGTCCCGTTTCCCTGTGTACCGTTGATAAAACGGTATTTTGACCGAGTTTCAGATGCAGTTTCACTGAAAGACCAGTTATCGCCGTTGGGGTCGTCAGGATCAAAATCTTCGTCTTCTCCCAGATAGACGAGGCTGTCGAGAGAAAGATCATACGCTTCAATAAATGTAAGTGATTCCAAACAGCCGCCGTATCCATTTTCGTATGCATCTTCGCATAAATCAAGCCCGATATCTTCTTCATCTTCCAACATCGTGTTACCATAAGATAATCCTTCTAATGGTTGATCTTCTTTATCGTGTTCACCGTTACTATTTCTATCTTCACTGATGATACCAAGATCTACGGTCATCTTTCCACTGGTAGTTTCTGATTTCATCCATATTTCAAAAAACTTGTTTTCTGATTGGTTATAATCACCTGAGAAAAGAGTGGCTGTGATACTTGCCCAGTTAGAATCCGGATGATCATTTTCGATCTGTCTATCCCGGCGAGTATAATCCAGGACCAGCACATCTGTCCGTTCATTCTGAGCGCGAATACTTGTCTCTTGATTGGGCCAAATGTCTCGTGTTGAAACTTGATTATACGGATTATACCAAAACATTTTAGCCCGTTTTCGTTCACTGAGAGGATTGTCAAGAGAATCGACAGGCGCCGAACCTCGGTTCCAAAACCGGTACCTGACAGGCATACTGGTGGTACGCTTGGCACCTTCAAAATCGTCAATGAAGGCGACTCCGTTAGGATCGCCTGTATCTTCATTATTTACCGGATTGGGATTCGGCAGTACCTGAGCAAACTCACCCTCAATTTTAAATGATGACGGCTTATTAGTCTCGATAAGCGGTAGCTTATCAATCGCTCGAGTAAGAAGATCAAGTTCCGTTTCAAAACGTCCGTTCACATCCCAGATAAAATTCCGAGTGGGCTCGTAACCCACTTCTATCTTCTCATTCATAACAGTTTGATTGAAGTAGAGTGCAGTTGCACCAATAAAAGAATTTTTTCCGAAGTCCATTTGAGCTCGGGTACCAACAATTGTTTTCTTATCAAAAGAGACCAGTTCGTGTTTATCGTACATTATTTCTAATTCTGCGTCGGGGGCATTTATCGCTTCCGTAAGGAAGGTAACAGTACCGGTCATGTAGTCGATGTAATAATCGGTTCCGCGCTGAAGCTGAACATTATTTAGGAAAACCTGCTCACTCCCTTCCACCAGCATAAAACCGCCTAAATTAATCGTAGAACTGGTGTTGGTATAAGAGGCCTGAATCTCGAATTTGGATTCCGAACGAATATTCATACTGTTGGTGCTGTGATACATAAGCGCACTGTCAGGTAAAACATTTTGAAGTTCCTCGCTTTGGTTGCCTTCTCCCAAATAAGGTTCTGTATAATCGAGTTCAAACGGATGCAGCATGGGAAAGATTAATTCACCTGTAGCGTAGTTTATAATGTTAAAATTCTCTGCGTCAATGAGATCATCAGGAATTAGATTATTATTCTGATCTCTCTGATCAAGACTGAACAGTTTAAGGTAGTTGTTACCATTATCATCCATCTCATTGTTACCGTATGCACCATGTTTATACGTGATTATTAAGTCAAATCCTTCTTTTTCAATCTCAGTTGTTCCAAGATAATAGACATTTCTGAACATGAGCGGCCATGTGGAGTGTCCTGGATTGGGTGTCTGAGGCTTTAAAAGCTTAAGTATAATAGTGTCTCCCTCAGCAACTGATGAACTAAGTTCTCCAACAGTTTTAAAAATCACATCATCATCCGGACGGGACAGTGTATAAGAGACAGCAAGAATCTCATTGGTCTGCAATGGTACTCTAAGCCTGATATAGCCGAGATCATCGCTTACACTATAGTCAACATTCCATTCAAGTCGTTCAAAAAACGCTTCTTCCACTTCTGAAGGTTCATAATCGAAATCATTGGGGTCAGCAAACGCGCGACCGTGAAAAACACCCGCTCC
>MDSZ01185610.1_pt1 | contig 30786 bp, 29 predicted proteins | sample 811201 | NCBI WGS metagenome assembly MDSZ01 (sample SAMN05326647, study PRJNA326480) | marine metagenome | isolation source: seawater | place: Indian Ocean: North | collected 2010 | reverse complement strand
TTTTAGTCTTTATTCATCATATATACGTGATACAAGGTGTTGAAACTTCACTTAGCTATCGTGGTGTTGATTTATTTTTTGTAGTATCAGGATTTGTAATATATATAGTCACAGAAAAAGAAAATAAAAATTTTTTTCTGAATAGATTAATCAGAATTGTTCCAATGTATTGGTCTTTTACTATATTACTAATATTTTTATTTTACTTTTTTGGTGCCTATATTAATTCAGAAAAGCTAAATGCATCAATGATCATACAATCATTACTATTTATACCTTTTTATAATGAAAACTTTGGAAGTTTTTCTCCAATTCTTAATATTGGATGGACATTAAATTATGAAATGTTCTTTTATTTAATTTTTTATATATCAATGTTAATTAGTGTGAGGTATAGAGCTTTGATTTGTTCAATGACTATAGTCTTATTTTTTTTGATAGGCTTCTTCTTACAAGATTCTAAAATATATTTTTACTCTAATACAATTGTATTTGAATTTATACTTGGAATGATTGTTGGAAGCATATATGTAAATAAAAAATATCATGCAAATAATGCATATCTTCACATACTTTTTGGAAGCTTATTTTTTATTCCATTATTAAGTATTTATTTAACAAATCTGCCAAGAGTATTAGTTCCTGGCTTAATTTCAACTTTTATAGTTTTTATGTATGTATTTTCTGAGCCAATATTTAAAAGAAAAAAAACTCATAAAAAAATAATTGAATCATTAGGGGACATCTCTTATGCAATGTATCTTTGTCATTATTTTGTTATTGTTTTTTTTATAAGGATTCTTGAAATAAATTTATTGATCAGTGCAATATTTTATATTCCGATAATTCTAATTGTTACTTTGATGGTATCTTATGTCATAACGTATTATTATGATTATCCTATAAGAGGATATCTTAAGAAAATTAAAGCTTAATTTATGGTTCTAAATATAATTTTTTCCATTTTTGATTTTGGCTTTTAATGAAAACCTTTCTCTTGTTAAGTCTATTCTCATTACCTCTCCAAAATTCAAAGTAGTTTGGAATGAAAGAAAATCCACCCCAATAATCTGGCCTAGTTGTAAGATCTCCATTTTGAAGCGTTTCGTTGTATTTATTTATAACATCATCATAGGATTCAATGACCTTTGATTGATTAGAGGAAATAGATAAAGCATTCTTCTTTGTGTTTCGTTGAGCAAAATAGTTATCACAAAATAATTTATCTGTTTTGAAAATCTCACCTTTAAGTTTGATTTGTGTATAAGTTTTGTTCCAAAAAAATATTGCTGATATTTTTGGATTTTTATGAAATTGATTAGCCTTTGGTCCTTCATAGTTTGAAAAAAATATAAATTCAGCTCCTTTTATAAATTTAAGATTTACAAACCTTGACTCAGGTTGATTATTATCAATATCAAAAGAATTAATACACATTGCTTCAATATGCTCCTGATTACATTCTTGAGCTTTGTCATAGTAACTTTTAAATAATGACAATGGCTCTATATTTTCGATTTCTAAAAACGATATCAATACCCTTCTCCTTTAAAGATTAAAAGTATTCCTTTATAAATTATTTTTAAATCTAAAAAAAGTAATTCAATATCTGATGCATTCATATATTTATCTATATATTCGTATTCATATATAGGGTTACCCATTTCAGATGTTCCTTTGTTGATATGACCGAGGCCCAAAAGTCCTCCTTTAATCAACTTACGAGTGACATTTCCTTGCTCTGCATCTCTTTCAGTGTGTATGACCGACAATGGTCTTGGTCCTACGATGCTCATCTCACCTTTTAGAACACTAAAAAATTGAGGTATCTCATCTAAATAAAAATTTTTTACGACTGTACCCATATATGTCCTACTGTGGTCATTCCACTCTGCAGAATATGCAATCCAATCTCCTTTTTTAGCACCTTCAGGATCTATGTATTTCATTTTAATAATTCTAATCTTGTATTTCTTAAATTCTTTTCCATTACTAATTGCATTGTAGTAGAAAAACATAGGACCTTTATTTTCTGGGACAATTAGACCCTCAATAACAAAACAAATTTTTAAAATTATAAGAATTGGGGTCGAAAATGAAATTAGTATCAGTGCGATAAATTTATCAAAAAGTGTTTTTAATATCCTTGAAGGTAGGGGATTTTCTAAATCAAAAATATGTTTGTACTTGTTTTTGATTTCTATAGTTGGAGGCTTGTAAGGAAAAGCCTCTTTTGGTTCAATATTCATTTACCATTCCTCAGGACATTCTTTTTTCCAATCGTCTAATGCGCTATCAAGGTCATAAATATAACTGTAATTATTTTCTCTAGCATAACTAGATACAACATTATTTGAGTTAACAAGCTTCTTAATTCTCACTGGACTAAATGGATGATTAATTTTTAAAACACTCAAAAATAAATCTAGAATCTTTGATAAGGTCAGCAGCACTACAAAAGGAACGCTTAAAATAAATATTTCTTTTTTTAAAATTTTCTTTATTGATTCGACATACTCACTTACAGAAGGTCCAGGATTCATAGTAGCATTAGCAAGGATAAAATTTTTATTTTTCATAATTGACTGATCTTCGTATAGCCAGACTACAAAATTAGTAAGTTCTTTTATATAAATCCCAGCTTTTCTAGTATTATGATTGCCCATATAAAAAAAATAATTTCCTTTTATTGCTTTTATTAAACGAGATACATTTCCGCCTTCTGATGGTCCAAAAATAACTCCTGGTCTTACTATAATGAGCTTCTTTCTATCATGGTTAGCTGATTGCCATATTTGATGAATTTTTTCAGCTACCAGTTTTGATCCTCCATATGGTGATGTAGGAACTGTAAGAGAGTTTTCGTCTCTCAGATCTTCAGATAATCCATATGGGGATATTGAACTTGAAAATATAATGTGATCACAGCCAATCTTATCTGCCCATGAAGTTATATTTGTGGCACCATTTAAATTAGTTTCGTAGTATTCCCAATTTTTATGGCCAGGCTCTCTATGAATAGCTGCAAGGTTAATTATTAATGAAATGTTGTCATCACCATCAAAATCAATAATTTCATTTTTCACACAGCCTTTAATAAAAACAATGTTTTTAATGCTATCGTATTTTTTTATTCTATAGCTAAAACCTTTTTCATCTATTTCTTCATGGTCATAAAGAAAAATTTTATTGTATTTATTTTCTTCAGATAATCTAATGGCCATAAATAAACCAAAAAAACCGGTACCACCAAAGATTATTACGTTAGACATTAGCTTTTATAATACTACGATCTGTTGAAATCATCCTCAAATCTTACAATATCATCTTCTATGCACTCACCAATTTGAGTCTCAATGATGATTAGATTTTCTTCATGATTATTTGTAATTCTGTGAATCTCTTCTTTTTCTAAAAAGACAGATTCTCCTTCCTTTAATTCAAACTCCGAATTTCCTTTTGTTATAATCCCCACTCCATTTACAACAACCCAGTGTTCAGATCTCTTGAAATGTTTTTGAAGGGAAAGCCTTGCGCCTGGGTAAACACAAAGTCTTTTGACTTTATAATTTTCTTCATCCAGTAAATTTTCAAACCATCCCCATGGTCTATAATCTTTTGAATACTCTTTTTTGTTTCGGATTTTAGAATCGATTATGTCTTTATGAACTGACTTGAAATCAAAATTATATGAATTGTTGACAATAAATATATCATCTCTAGTGTTTATGATATCAACATCATTCATTCCTACTACAGATATATCTTGATCTCTATTATTGTAAATGTTGATATTTTTAGAAGAACTTTCATAAAATAATTTATTAGTTTCTTTTGCATCTATATCTCTAAGATATTTAAAAAATGAAGCCCAGTTACCCAAGTCAGACCACCTATTTGTAAATTTTTTAACATAAATATCTTCAACTTTTTCCATAAGTGCATAATCAATAGATATTGATGAAATTTGATTATAAAATTCTTCTTCATATTCAGTGAAATTTGAATTTATTTTTTTTAGTTCAGTTTTTTTAATTAAATCAAAAGTATCAAAATTATGAATTTCTAATTGTTTAAAGAAAGCAGTTGAATTTATTAAAAACATCCCACTATTCCAAAAATATTTCATTGAATTTTCATATTTTTTAGCAGTTTCTATATCTGGCTTCTCTTTAAACTCTATAACCTTTTGTATATCAGATTCTAAATTTTGGACCTTAATATATCCATAATTAGTGTTTGGTTCTGTTATTGAGATACCAAAAATTATGAAATCATAAGAACCTTCAATATTTTTCAAATATTCTTTGATATTAAAATCTTTGTCAATGTGATGATCGGATGGTGTGATGTATATCCTCGAATTTTCTTTTATATTTGAGATTGTTTTAAAGCCGAGTGCAATAGCTGCACATGTATCTCTTGCAGATGGTTCAACAATAATATTTTTAAGATTTATTTTATATTTTTTTGCAGATTGTGATGTATGAAATTTATTTAACTCGTCTGTTACAAAAAAAATATTTTCTTTCTGAAAACCTTCTAAATTTCTCTCAATTGTTTCATCTAATAAGGATTTATCATCTTTGAGCTTAACAAATTGTTTTGGAAGTATATCTCTAGATAATGGCCAAAGCCGCGTGCCATGGCCACCGCACAAAATCAAGCAAAAATTCTCTGATTCGTGATAGGTACTCATAGGAGGATTTTATATTACTTTATTAATTATAGACACAAAATATACATATTTAAGTGCCTTTAGGTCAAAATCTGTTTATATGTATCTATGGACTTTTGGCCTCTAATATCTTGAGAGTATAAAACGGACTTTTTATATCCACTCTTTATGATGTTTTCCCTAAGTGTTATGTTACTTTCAAGAGAGATTATCTTCGCACATAGGTCTTTTGAGTTATTTGGCTCAAACAATAATCCATCTACCTTATCATCAATTACTTCAATGTGACCACCTAAATTTGATGCTATTACTGGAACCTTGCAAGATTGTCCTTCCGCTATGGCCTTACCATAACAAGCTCTTTCGTTAATACTTGGAACAACTAAGTATTCGCACATCGAGATTAATAATGGTAGATTTGAGTGCTCTTCATTTTCGAAAACTTTTAATCTTCTAGAATTCTTCGATTGAATCTGTTTTAACTTCCTCGACAATTCTCCTGATGCACCGATTGCTATAAAGTTAAAATCCTTCAATTCTTCTCTTGTTAGAAGGTCAAGGAACACTAATAGACCCATCTCCTCCACATATCTTCCTAAATATCCTATGTAATTGACTTTTTGGGAAAATTCGAATTTTTTAAATTCTATTTTTGCGTCATCAAAATTTATTTTTTGGAAATGATTGGTGTCTATACCAGGATATATAACTTTTGAATTAGTAGAGTGCAAATTTAATTTTTTGAGGCTATTAAGACAATGATTGCTGCAAGATAAAACATAATTAGCATCAAGAATAATTGGCTGAAGTTTAGATCTTATTTCGCTAAAATACTTTTCATCTCTGAATATTTCACCATAAACATTAACTATGTATTTTAGGTTTAATTCATCGGAAACAATTTTTGCATGCTGTGCAGGATAATAGATGTGGTATGCATCAATGATATCAACTTTTTTTTTAATTGAGATATTAAGAATTTTGTTATTTATTCCAATGTGGAATAAAGTTTTTAAAATATTAGATACATAAAAAGTTTTAAACAGCCTTAATGATCTGGGAAGATTTGTAATAAGTCCCATTAATGCATCCATAATATCAAATCTATGTACAGTTATGTTTTCGTCAACTTTTTTAAATTTTTTAAATGGATTTACAAATAAGGAATAACATATTACGTGGCTAGCAAACCCTTTTTTTGAAAGAGAGTTGGTAACAATTTCAACTTCACTTGGAACGCCACCAAATGGCGGAGGATAATTCGCTATAAAAAGTATTTTCATGGTTTAATTACTTCTTTGCTATTGAGATTATATTAAATGTAGTAATCACTTTAAAATTATTCTGATCCAAAAAATAAATTGTTTTGAATACTAAATTTATGAAAAAAGATAATGATTTTCTAATAATATTTTTTGGATGATATTTTGAATTTCCAGATAAAGAATGATAAGGATAAAATTTTACACTCTTAAAACCACACACCATAAGTAACTGATTTAATGATCCTTGTGTATATGCAATATCATGCGTGAAATCACCATATCTTACATTACCAAAAAGAGGTGAAGAGGCATTTGGAACTTGAATAAATAGTTCTCCATTTTTCTTTAGTAAATTAAAAACGTTTGATATTAAATCTAATCCATCAACCTTATTGAAATGCTCTAAAACATCTCTAAGTATAATAAAGTCATATTTAGCGTATTCATTTTTATTAGTTATAAATTTATTGATTTCTAAAACAGATATATTTTTAACACCTAGCTCAATGCCCTTTTTAATCTGATCTTCACCAACATCACACCCACTAACATTTATATAGTTTTGATCTTGCAAGGCACCAACCATTTCACCATAACCACATCCAAGATCTAAGATCAGTGAGCTTTTATCTTTAGGTAAATACTGCTTATACATATTTAGCATCATTTTTTTTCTTTTGATGAAGTATGTTGAGGACATTTCTTCTTCTCTGACATTTAAGTGAGTAGATTCATACATCTGATAGAATTGTTTTTTATAATCAGTCATGCTTTTTTATAATTAGTTTAAAAATATCGAATTTTGTTGATTGTAAGGCAGACCTCATTAAAAACAAAATAAAACAGATATTGAGAATACTTATAAAGAGTGTAGATTTAAAATCAAAGTTAAATGCGCTTTGATTTAAAAAAAACAAAAAACATGTAATCAAATAAATTAGAGTGGACTTAGCGTAGTTTCTTTTTATTTTAAAGAAATATTTCTTGATAAAGTATTTTTTTAGAAAAATCAAAGATATCAATAAGATTACAAAATTTAAACACAACATAAGATATGCTAAAAGCATTATTGATCCAGTTTTAGATCCAAAGAACGAAATTATTGATGTAAAAAATAATACACATATTGCCCAATAGTACATAACTTTAAAATTAGCTTGTGATTTCCAATAATCTCCAATTGGCGAATATAATGATTTCATAAGAATTAATCCAAATAGTGGTAAAAGTAAGTTTGTACTTTGCTTCCAAGAACTATCCAAAAATTTGAAAATGACAAATGGACTAGCAATTGCAAGTATTGAAATAAAAAATAAAGTTAAAAAAGAGATAATATTTAAGTTATTGGAGTAAGCCTCATCTATTTTTCTTGATTCAATAGTCTCATTACAGAAAATAGAGAAATTAAATCTACTAATTCCATTCATTATCAATGCACCTGGCCGTATAATAATATTTTCAATAAAAGTATACAGCCCGAGAGAGACAGGCCCAAGTACTGAGCCTATTATGATTTTATCTATGTCTCTTACCAAAAGTTTCAAAAATGAAAATATAGATAATTTATATCCAAAATCTAAATAAGAGATTTCAAATAAAGATATGACTTTTTTTATGTTAATTCCTAATTTTGTTAGCCAAAACAATAAAACAAATATCAATAAAGTTCTAACAAATAAAAATATTATCAGAGCCTCAAGATGATAACTTTTAGTTATTAAATATAAACTCAGCAAAAATGCGATTAGTGACGAAATAATATCGATGGAAGCAATAATTTTGAACTTTTTATTTTTTCTGTTCAAACCATAAGGTACTGAAGAGACAATTATCATAAAAATAGTTGAGATTGTTATTATCTCTAACAAATAGAAATTCTTAAAAATTAAAAAGAACTTGAAATAATCTGCCACAAAATAAAATAACACTCCGAGTGAAAGACCAATGATAATTGATACTAACAACATTGATGAGATTAAGGATTGAGTATTAGCTTTTGATTGGATGATAGATGATGATATCAAAGACTCAGATATAATTGAAAAGATTGAGAAAGTAAAAAGTATGTAAAATGTCTTAGAAAAAGTTTCAGGATTAGTTAGAAACGCTATTATTAATATCAAAAATGCCGTAAAAAAATGGAATCCAAGTTCTCTTAGAATTGACCATTGCATAAACAGCTTACTCTGATAAAAGCTTTAAGTCAGATTCAACCATCATATTTACAAGTTCTTTAAATGATGTTTTCGGTTCCCATCCTAAGATAGATTTTGCTTTAGAAGGATCTCCTCTTAAGTCATCGACTTCAGAAGGCCTATAAAATTCAGGATTAATGTCAACCAAAAGTTTGTTTGATTTTGAACAATAACCTTTTTCATCTTTACCAGACCCCTCCCATCTTATTTGAATGCCAATATATTCAAAAGAAGCTTCGACAAATTCTCTTACTGAATGTGATTCACCAGTAGCAAGAACGAAATCATCAGGTCGATCATGTTGTAATATTTTCCACATGCCTTCTACATAATCTGCAGCATAGCCCCAGTCTCTCAAACTATCTAAATTTCCAAGACTAATTTTATCTAGTAATTTTTTTTGAATCTTTGCAACACTCATTGATATTTTTCTTGTAACAAATTGCTCGCCTCTTCTCGGACCTTCATGATTAAATAAAATACCATTAGTAGAAAACATATTATAAGCTTCTCTGTAATTTACAGTGATCCAATATGCACAAAGCTTTGCAACTCCATAAGGGCTTCTTGGATGAAATATAGTTTCTTCATTTTGAGGTGGTGGAGAGCTTCCAAACATTTCAGAGGTAGATGCCTGATAAAATCTTATGTCATCTTTAGCACCAGATGATCTAATTAGTTCCAACATTTTTAAACAACCTACTGCATCAGTTGTAAATGTGAGTTCTGGCATTGCGAAACTATCATGAACAAAACTCATAGCAGCAAGATTATAAACTTCAGTTGGATTATATTTTTTTAGGATTTCAAGGAAAACACCACCATCGGTTATGTCCCCATCAATAATTTCAAGCTTCGCATTATGCATTTTTGCAAAGGACAAAAGTTCATTGACTCTATCTTGATCATAAAAATTTGTTCTTTTTCTAATCCCAATAACTTCATACCCTTTTGACATTAATAGTTCAGCTAAATGAGAACCATCTTGACCCAAAAGCCCAGTAATTACAGCAACCTTATTTTTACTCATTTGAATAAATTTCTCCCTTAATTTGGTTGTAACTATACCTTATTAATATAATCAAAAAAAGTGCAAAATAAAAAGCTGATGAGTGATGAGAAGAATAAAACAATCCAGAAGAAAAAAGACCAAAAATAAATAAAAAATTTATATATTCACGAAATACATATGATTCATATAGGAGTTTTAGCGAATAAAACAATATAGGCAAAAAAAGAAATATCGGTAATTCAAGAAATAGTTCACCCCAAATTGACACTCCTGGCATATATAAAAAACCAGGAGAATAAACTGCATATCTCATATAATCCTCATACTGTGATAATTCACCGAAAAGAAGGCTATTTGCGGCAGCAAATTGAAAATTTGCAAGCCCAACACCAAAGAAAAAATTATAAAAATCAGAAAATTTTTGATTGACAGCAATTTTTAAGAATAAAAAATGTGAGGAAGAACTCGTATCATTTGTATCTAATACTGAAAGAAACCTATCAAAAGCATACAATGGATCGTCAATACCCATCGACTCAGTCACCAATGACAATGTATAAAAAATATATGAGAAAAAAGATATAAGGCTTAGTAAAACAGAATATTTAATGAGCTTATTAATTGATTTATTTTGCAAGGCATCAAATAGTATTGCTATACATAACGGTAAAAAAAATGCCAAAGATCTTGATGCGGTTGTAACAGACAACAGAATTAATATGAGAACATATATATAAGAGAAAAAAGATATTTCTTTTTTTTGTAGCTTATAAAAGAAAACTTCAACAAATATTATTGTATAAAGGTAGATCAAAAAGTAGGTTTTATCTTGCATAAAGAAGGAATAAAAGAATTTTGGTTCCAATAAAAAATACACAAATATAAAGAATGAAATAATTCTACAAAAATAAGCAGCTTTTTTTATTACTTCTATATCAAATCCATTGTTAGTAGAAATAAATTTAATATAAGTGAATATTTGCAAAAGAGAGACAACATAAAATATACCAAGATAGAATCCATAAATATTATTAAAGCTATTTAGAAGTGCAAAGATCAAAAATACTATAAAAAACATTAAACATTTCAATTCAAAAGCACTAAGTTTTAACGATCCCAATATTGGCAATAAAAATAATAATGCAAGAATTTGTCCAATGTGTGCTATTTGAAATCTTAGTGCTTCAATCAAAACAACTTGAAATGGCATTGAAAAAAGCCATATGAAAATTGAGAAAATAACTAGATATTTATGTTCAAATGTTAAAAATTGCTGAGGCACACCTAGTTAACCTTATTATTGTTTACTAAGTAAATAAGAAAAATGTTAAAAAGATACAGAAAGAAAAATAAAAATTGCAGTATAAGAAAAAGACTTAAATAATTTGGGCTTGACGGATAGTCTTCAGCAAATGGTTTTTGAATTACTTCGACAATATAGGTATCTCCTGCATTAATTTGCATTAGCCTTTGCTCATTTCTCGTAATAAGTTGATACATAAAATTATTATCATAGGAATCAATAAGGTATTCGTTATATTTTTTATATTGAATAGCATCAGTTGATCTAATGATTTCGTCAGCTTGTTTAAAAACTTTGTTCAAGATGTATTTTCCAATATCTATGTCTTCGGCATATAAAAATAATGAATTAACTTGAGAATTTAGTGTCAATCCAATATTAATTTCTTTTCGAAGCTCTTGAGACAATTTATATGCAGAGGGCTCTTTCCATGTTTTTCCAAAAATTCTGTCAACAGATAATTTTATATTTTTAATAAAGCTTGATGGTTTAACCCATTTGTCAGAAGCAGAGTCATACTCATCTGAAAAAAAGAATTTTTTTATAACAGGATCTTGTATTAAATTTTCTGCAAGTCTATGCGAATGCAACATTTCTATATACTTATCCATGTTAAGACTGCTTTCTTCACCTAAGCCAACACTGCCTAGAGCTGAAGACAACAAGCCTTGAGAAGTTCCTTGAGACTGAACTATTTGCGATTCCATAAATTTCATGGATATCATATATTTTTTTGGTAAAGTCAAAGACAGATAAATAAATATAAAAAAACCAAAGAGAGAAAATGCAAATAATTTAAACTTATTTCTATTAACAATGAAATCGATAAGGTCATTTAAAGAATTGATTTGTTGCATAAGATGTTATTTGTTATGTATCTTTGTAAAAACTATTTGCATATTCTAGCACTCCGTCACGAATTTTTATAAATTTTAAATCTAAATTGAGTTCGTTTAATTTATCTGCGATTAATAAAATAGGATCAGATTCCTGCTGAATTCCATCAAAACTAAAGTCTCTCTTCACCCCAGTAAACTTAGTATGTTGTTCAGAGATATTTTTAATCAAGTCTCTTATTTTTGTACCAATACCCGTGCCAACATCGATTATTTTTAACTGATTTTCTAAGGGTTCAAGAAAACTATAATAATTTATTATTTTTACTACGTCTTGTATGTGAATAAAATCTCTAATCTGCTCGCCATTTCCTCTAAATACAGGCTCATTTTTATGGTTAAATTTTTTAAATGCATCGAACAATAGTTGTTTTTTTAAATTTGGTCCATACACAGAAAAGAGTCTAAGTATGATTATTTCTGTGATGGAGTTTTTCATTGAAAGAAATAGATTTTCTGTTTCAGATTTAAGCAAGCCATAATTAGATATTGGTCTTATCTGTTTTTTAGGCCCATCTAGAGAATTTCCATAAACAGCAGCAGACGAAAGAAAAATTATTCTTTTAACATTATATTTATCTGCAAAGTTCTTAACAGCAATAGATGTATCTATCATGCTTGTTTTTGCATCCTCAATATTTTTAGCATCAGATACAGAGCCTTTTCCAGCACAGTGTATAATGACATCTGGAATATCGTTCCTACATAATGCTTCAAGGTTTTCCAATGAAATAATATTTTCATCATGCTTATATAAATTAAATTTATAGTTGAGGTTACGAGTGTTAGTTCCGATAGATATTATTTTTAGGTTCTGCTTTTCTGCATAGAACTCAAGCAAATTTGATGCAATAAAACCATATGAACCCGTAATTAAAAATGTTTTCACTTTAATAATTAATCTTAAATTCGTTAATATGATCCTGTGTGAGGTAAATCAAATTTTCTTCAAAAGGAATATCTTCGTCGAGGTCCCAGCCTTTCAAACACTTTAAAGCTTTATTAAAGGTAAAAACTTGATAATCGCAATCTTTCAAAGTTTCAAAAATAAAATTATTATGTCTATTAGATTCAATCATTAAAGATGGTAGATATTTCTTGATTGTTTCCAAAGAACCTCTCAAAACATCCTCTTCAAGACCTTGAACATCGATCTTTATAATATCAGGACGTAAGTTGTAATCATCAAGTTTTTTGATTGTTGATTCCTGTTTCACAATCTCAAAATTATTTCCAATCCTTTCAATAACGTCAGGTTGATTTAATTGATCTCTATTAAAAGATGCCTCTTGAGTCACAAGCGTGTTTTTTATTTTAGGAATATATAAATCTTTTATAATTTCCTTTGATCCAAGTCCAACTTTATGAAACACATAATTAGCTTTTGTAAATTTAGATATCATTTCAAGGTACTCAATACAGTCTAAATTAGGTTCAAATGATATTATTTTTGCATGCGGAAGAACTGATGCAAAAGAAATAACTGATTGACCATAATTTGCACCAATATCTATGATGGTAATTTCTTTTCTATTTCCAAAAAGTTCATAAAAATAATAATCGTCTTCATGACACTTCTTTAGGTAATAATATGCAATCAATTCAGCAAATTTTGTATTTCTGTATAAAAAGTTATTATTAAAAAGAAATTCTTTTAATTTTAATCTTAAAGACACTTTTATTTGATACTTTCTAGTATTTGTTTGGTTAATTTGGTTGAAGATAATCCGGCCTTATCTAATAGAAAAGCTGGATCTCCACCAATATCACAAAAAGAATCATTAAACCCAAATCTATTCAAAACCCCAGTATTAGCTTCTGCAAGAACCTCTGCAACTGCTGAACCAAGTCCTCCAATAATATTATGTTCTTCAATTGTAAATATCTTTTCTGTCTCTTCTGCAGCTTTTAAAATAGCGTCTTTATCGATAGGTTTGATTGAAGCCATTTGAAGCAATCTTGCATTAATGCCGTCCTTCTTCAAATTTGCAACAATTTCTTTACCTTCATGCATCATTGTTCCAGTTGTTATTATGGTTAAATCATCACCATCACTGAGTTGCGTTGCTTTACCAAGAGTAAATTTATCGTTTTTTTGATATGTATCTTCGACATCTATGGCCGAGATTCTTACGTAATATGGGCCATGATTTTCAAGAGCGCTATCAATCACTTGACGCATTTCTCTTACATCTCCAGGAACACATACAGTCATGTTTGGAATTGAACGCATAATAGCAATGTCCTCGTAGGTATGATGTGTTGGTCCAGCTGATCCTGCGCTAACACCTGCATGAGAAACTACAAATTTTACATTTAAATTAGGATAAGCTACATCTGTTCTGACTTGTTCACATGCTCTCATTGCAATAAATGCAGCAAATGAATTTACAATTGGCAATTTGCCCTCAAGGCTTAATCCAGCAGCCATACCAACCATATTTTGCTCAGCAATTCCTATTTGAAAATATCTATCGGGGAATGCTTTTTGAAAAGGCTCAGATTGGGTTGAATCAGCCAAATCAGCCTCAAGCAAGATTATATTGTTATTATTCTGACCTTTATTTGTGATATGTTCTCCATATCCAACTCTTATACTTCTAGCCATCAAGTAACTCCTTGTATTCGGAAAATGATTCAACTTCCTTCAAAGCCTCATTAGCAAATTTAGTGATCGCTCCTCCGCCATGCCAATTATTGTCATTTTCCATAAATGATATGCCTTTACCCTTAATAGTGTTACTTAAAATTAATGTTGGAGTATCTTTTTCAGCAGGAGTGTTTAAAGCTTCAAGTATTTCTTTCATATTATGTCCATCAATCTCTAAAACTCTCCAGCCAAAAGATTCCCATTTTTGTTTATATGGTTCTAGAGCCATAACATCTTCAGTAAATCCACATTGTTGAATTCGATTCCTATCTACAATCCCAATAAGGTTATCAAGTTTGTAATTAGCTGCTGACATTGCTGTTTCCCATATGGAACCTTCTTGAGTTTCTCCATCTCCCATCATTACAAAAGTTCTGTAATCTTTCTTATCAATTTTTGCAGCAAGCGCTCTACCTGCTCCAACAGATAGACCATGACCCAAAGAACCTGTACACATCTCAACTCCAGGAGTCTTTAAATCCATATGCCCCCAAAGATTACTATTATTTTTTCTGAATGTTGCTAGTTCGTCCTCAGATATAAATCCTTTCATGCACAAAATAGAACATAGACCAATACTTGAATGACCTTTACTTAAAATAAATCTATCTCTGTCTTTTGCTTCTGGATCTTTTGGGTTTACATTCATAACTTCAAAATACAGAGCAGTTAAAACATCAATTGCAGATAAAGATCCGCCCGGATGACCAAGACCTGAGTTTATAAGGGTTTTAATGATTGTATAACGACCATAATTTGCAATGTTTTCAAGTTTAATAACAAGATCAGTCATATTTGATATTCCCCTATTTAATTTGAATCTGCAATATAAGGCTTTTTTTCAATAATTGGTAGTAGTGTGGGATCTTTTTTTACGAAATGTTGTAATAAAATCCAATCCTCTTCTGTGTTTAAGTCAAATCCTTCTAAATTTTTACTTTTATAGGGTATTATTTCATTCCCTGATATAGAATCGAATTTGTAAACCGTTTTTGTCCATGCAATCTCAAGACTCGCATTTTGAGAATATATCTCAGGAAGAGCAGCATATTGTGAGCTATGCCAAGGTGTTCCACTTAAATTACCTTCTATTAGCGGAGTCATTCTATCTCCATTAATTTTCCACATCTTTGCAGGATGTTCTTTGCATAATTGAATTGCCCTAATAGAATCAGCATTTTTATCAGAAGAAAAAATCTCCCATGCTTCAGTAATAGATTTAGGTGTTCTTAAAGGACATGTTGGTCTCAAAATACTAAATGCTTCGAATTGCATATTTCTTCTTGAAAGCTCATCAAGCATCCATCTTACCCACTCAATATCTGGGGATTTATCCCCAGATATTTCATTTGGTCTTAAGAAAGGCACTTCAGCTCCATAATATTCTGCAATAGAAGCATAGAGCTCTGAATCAGTCGCACATATGACTTTGTCAAATACTCTTGAGCTAATAGCTGTCTGAATTGTATAAGCAATTAACGGATGTCTATTAAGTGTTTTTATATTCTTATCTACGACTCTTTTTGATCCTGACCTAGCAGGAATAAATGCAATATTGCCTCTACTCATAAAATCAGATGCTATCTTCTTTTTCTAAAAAAGATATATTTTTTAGTTCAGAATATACATCAAGCGCCTCAACACCGGGCTCCCGAGTGCCATTTCCAGAAAATCCATATCCACCAAATGGCATATGTGGCTCACTTCCATAAGTTCCAATATTTACATTTACTAGGCCAGTCTTAACTCTTTTTGCATACCACAAAGCTCTATGAATATTCTTTGTATGAATAGCTCCTGTCAAACCATAGTCTGAATGATTCGCGATTTTTAATGCATCTTTTAAATTTTTGACTGATTGAACTGTTGTTACAGGTCCAAATATTTCAGTATTATTTAGTTCGTCCCTATAATCTAAATTTGTGATTATTGTTGGAGATATGTAGTATCCGTTCGATAAAGAAGGATCTGATGAAGCTCCGCCAATTTGTATTTCCCCACCTGATTTTTTAGCATTATCAATAGAATTTAAGATATTTTTGTATTGCTTCTCATTAATGACTGGGCCTAAATCACAATCATCACTAATGCCAAGTTTAAGCTTTTTGGCTTTATTAATGAATTTTGTTAGAAACTCTTTGTAGACATTTTCAAAAACCAAAATTCTACTGGTTGCTGCGCATCTCTGACCAGCATTGCTAAATGCGGATAATGATGCCCAGTGAACAGCATGATCAACATCTGCATCATCACAAACTAAAAATAAGTTTTTCCCACCAAGTTCGAGTGAGACTCTTGCAAGTCTTTTTGCACAAGTTTCAGCAATCCATTTTCCAACAGAAGTTGAACCAGTGAAGCTTACAAGTACTATGTTTTCATTTTCTACTATTGCTGCTCCAGATTTACCATCACCTTGAATAACGTTTAAAACTCCATCTGCTAATCCAGCTTCAGTTGAAATTTCTGCAATAAGATTAGCAATTGTTGGAGAGTCTTCTGTTGATTTCAAAACAATTGTATTTCCACAAATCAAAGCTGGGAAAATTTTCCAGGCTATGTTAGCAATTGGTGTATTTGCCGGAACAATTAGTCCAACAACCCCATGGGGCTGTCTAATTGTTTGACTCATCTTACCAGGCATACCTGAAGTAAGTGTTTTGCCATAAAGCCTCATTCCTTCTCCAGCAAAAAACTCTGCTTGCATAATAGCTCCACCAACCTCTCCCAGTGCGTCACCAATTGGCTTCCCAGTTTCTTCAGCTATATTTTTTGCAAGAATTTCAGATTTCTCTTTCATTAATCTTGCAATTTCAGAAATAATATTACCTCTTTCGATAGGTGTTTTTTCAGACCATTGTCCAAAAGCCTCATCAGCGACATTAACTGCTTTATCAACATCCTTTTTAGATGAACAAGCTACCTCACAAATTATTTTTCCATTATGTGGATTACGTTTATTAATCCACTTATTACCGTGAGGATCTTCAAAGGAACCGTTAATATAATTTTTTACTTTTACAGTACTCATCATTTAAATTGAAGTCCACCCTCCGTCTATTACTAAATTTGATCCCGTCATGTAAGTTGATGCATCACTTGATAAAAACATAATTGCTCCTATGTATTCATTTTCTTTTGCCATGCGACCAATTGGTATTCGAGAACAATATGATTCCAAAAACTCTTCTTCTTGATCATTGAAAACTCCAGCAAGTGAAACAGTATTTACTCTGACATTACTTCTTGCCCAGTACGTTGCAAGATATCTTGTAAGATTCATAACACCAGATTTAGAAGCAGAATATGCTACAGGCTTATAAAAAACTTCACCGTTTTTCTTTTTGTAATTATAGATATTTTGGTCTGGTGATACCATCCCGTATATTGAAGATATATTTATAATTGAGCCTCTTCCAATACTTGCCATCTCTGCCCCAAATATTTGGCATGTTAAAAATGTACCTTTTAAATTTACATCTAAGACTTTATCCCATGAATTTTCAGGATAGGCCTCAAAAGGCCCTGTTTCCTCATGACCAGAGCCTGGTGGTGAATCAAGGGCTGCATTATTTATTAAGACTGATGGAACTTCAAATTTTTGTTTTATATCTTTTAAACATTTCTCTAAACTCGATTTTGATGTAATGTCACCATTTAAAAATAAATATTTATTTTTGTATTCACTTTTAAGATCATCGATTTCTTGCGATTTATTAATATCTATTCCTACAACATTAGATCCTTCTCTAAGAAAAGCCTTTTGATAAACCAATCCAAGTTGTCCACTAGCGCCAGTAATGATTACAGTTTCTTTTGAAACACTAAACAAGTCTAAGTTACTCAAGTTGGTTCTCCGTTATTGTAAAGAGATAAAAAAATGTCACATATTTCTCTAACAGCTCCTTCGCCACCTTTTTTATTTGTAAGATAATTTACATAGTCGAGAATATCTTTGTGAGAATCAGAGACTCCAACGGGAATACCAACAATCTCAAGTGCTGGAATGTCATTTACATCGTTGCCAACAAACATTATATTTTTTAGGTCGATTGAAAATTTGTCAGATAAACTAATTATTTCAGCAGCCTTATCATTAACAGAATTTATACACTCAATTTTAATTTTTTCTGCTCTCTTTTTAACAACATCATTTTTTTCTGAAGAGATAATATAAGATTTAATATTCAATTTTTTTAAATATCCAATACCAATACCATCGAATCTTGAGCAAACCACTGATTCAATTCCATCCTCTCGGACAATTACACTATTATTTGTAAATACCCCATCAAAATCGAAACAAATCAACTTGACTGTATTAATTTCATCAGAGGAAATTTCACTAATTTTTTTAATCTTCTAAATCCTCATGTTTAATGATTTCACCAGCGGCAAAATCCTTAGAAACTTTTTTTCCAATAACATTGTTTGATTCCCTCACAGGAATATATGTTTCATTAAAAATCTTCCCAGACAAATCATCTATCGCGATTACATCACCTTTTTTTAAATCTTTGCTTAATGTGATGGATTTTCCAAGTTTTTGAAAGACATACTCTTTCCCGAGATCATCTTTTGGCTTCTCTGGTAACATATAAGATACTCGCCTAATATCTCTTACAAACTTTCTAAAACCTTCTCTCTCTAGCGCAAAGCTATGGTCAGTACCTTTCCATGCCCTATTAAGTGTTACGTGCTTTTCAAAAACTCTTGCACCAATCATGTATGCAACTGGCCCAGATAGAGTCCCATTAAAATGATCTGAAGATCCTATGGCACATGACGGAAAGGCTTCTTGAAGTACCTTAATATTTTCTAATCCTAACCTATCATATTCACACGGATATTCAGACACACAATGCAGAATAGCTAAGTCATTATGATATTTTAAAATTGTTTCAACACTTGCTTTTATTTGATCAGTCTTACCTCCTCCAATACTCATCACAACTGGCTTGCCAGTCTGTGCAATTTTGTCAATAAAAGGAAGATTACCTAGATCAAAGGAAGCAACCTTGTAAGAGTCAATTTCGAGATCCTCCAAAAGATTAAGTGAGGGTTCATCAAATGGTGTTGACATAAAGTGGACATTATTTTTTTTACATTCATCTTTAAGGATTGGAAGCCACTCTGTATTAAGCTCTAATAATTCCCTGTGCTCTCCATAAACATCTGCAAAAGCATTTTCACTCTCATATTTTTTTTCATATGCCTCTTTTGCAAATAAATATTTATTATCTCTGGTTTGAAATTTGATGGCATCTGCGCCTTCTGACGCAAAAATATTAATATATTCTATGGCTAAATCTAATTCACCCTGATGATTTTGACCTACTTCTGCAATAATGTATGCATCAGAATTTTGTGTATCTTTGTATTTCTCAAACATTTGATTTCCCTATTAAATATTGAAGGTTACTAAATTTCCTCTGCGGGATAAATAAACTCTTCACCATTTATTATACCATTGCAAATTATATCTAAGCCTTTATCGTGATCATTGTTCTCGCTTATCTCTTTTAAAGGGATTTCAAGTTTAAATTTTCTGTATTTGTCATGTTTTATAAAATTAACTGGGATCATTCTTCTAAAGAAAAAATGAAAAGCATATAAAAGCGCTCTTTCAGTTTGAGACTCAGTCATTGGTTTAATGTTTTCGATGTTCGAAAGCAAATTAAAATATTCTTTTTTATCAGTAGGGTCATAAGTCAAACCTTTATTTTTGATCCAAGCCTCTCCAGCAACTATTGTAGGAATTCCCTCTGCAGTAAGTTCGACACCAGTTTTTGTTCCATAGATAACTGCCAGATCAGTCAGTTTAAATAAAGAATATGTGCTTATGGGATTATCAGGACCAATAATATTTATATTTTTAGGAAGTTTTTTAAATTTTTTGTTGATTTCATCCACCATTTTTTGATTAGATGGTACTGTTCCTCTAAGCTCAGCTGGATGAACTCGAACAATTAATTCATATTTTTCATTTTCTAAAAAAAACTCTATTGTTTCCAGAAGCCATTCAAGCATATCTTCAAATATATTTTTAGGATAATGTAGCTGTGCATCCCAGAAAACGTTGGTTAATAAAAGAATTTTCTTTTTTGAGCTACGCTGTAAATCATTTAATAATGGTGATTTAAACTTGGGTTTACCATGAAAATAAATCCAGTCCTGATTACCATGTTGACGTGATTTAAGATATTTTTTTATTTTTAATTTTTGCTCTTTACTTAGTGAAATATTTTCCCATAAACTGGTCGATTCACTCATTAATGTATGATGATAGGTATCATGATGAGAAAAAATCAATGATTGACTTCTGTATGCAAGATTCCAATTGACAACCTTTATATTTTTAGCACGAGCTAAATCTCCCATAATTCCGTGAGAAGTGTATATTCCGTGATGAAAAACAATAGAGTCAAACTTTGTTCGTTCAAGAAGTTTTTTAAAACCTCTGTAGAAAATATATGTTGCTTTAAAATATTTTTTAAAAATTTTTAAATCGTTTATAGATTCTGGATCAATATTTCCTTTCGCAAGAAATCGTAATGTTCCTGATATTGAATGCTCTCCAATATTTATTCCATTTTCTGTATACTTTTTAAGTTCAACATAAGTGTTGTTTTTTAAAATATTTTCAACATCTTTAAGACTTTTTTTATCAATAATTTTTGAAATCCAATATGGTTTTAATTTCGAGGTTTCAATTTGATATTTGGTTGCATTGCTACATTGTCCGCATAAACGTTTTTTTGGGCCATTTTCGATAAAATCTTTTTTATTATTAAAGTATCGTAGTTCGCAATTCAAACAAGCATCCAGAGCAGAGTCGCAGCCTAATATAGAAACATTTGAACCTCTCTTAATAAGCTCCAACGCTAAATATGTTTCCACTTTTAAGCCAGGATTATGCGCAAACATGCCAGCAACAAGTATATTTGGTTTTTGTATGATATTTAATTTTTTTAAGGAAATAACTTTTTTAAGGCTATCCCTGCTCGAATATGACAAAAAGTTTTTTTTTAATCTGTCATAATATGGTTTTAAATTAAACATTTTTGATCATTTAATAATATGAAATACATTATTGCAACTGAATTATATAGTCCAAGTATTGGTGGTCAAGAATCAAGACTAGGTGTTTTAGCAGAATCTCTATCTTTGAAAGGGCACGATGTAGAGATATTGTGTATTGGTCACACATTAGGATTAAAAAAAATTGAAAAAATTAATGGAGTTACTGTAAAAAGGCTTAATGAAAGTAAAAACTATACCAGTCCAAAAATTAGGAAATTAAAAAGAGATTGGGTAGCAATTATTAAGTATTCAATTCTTTTGAGAGGATATCTAAAACAAAATAAGTTTGACTATTTAATATTGAATCAATGGCCAATTTTGCATTGTTTTTTTATCCCAAGAAATCAAAGATCTAAATGTTTTTTGGATTGGTGCGAAAGTAGATCAAGTTGGGTTTTTAAATTAATCCAAAAAATCCTTAGTACCATTTTTGATATGAATTCAGCTGTTAGTGAATCGGTAGCAAATAAAATTAACTATAAAAAAAGTGATTCATTTGTAATATTTCCAAGCGCCTCTAATATGAATAATTTTGATAATGATTCATGTTTGAAAAAAAATAGCATTTGCATGATTTCTCGACTTGAAAGTCATAAAAATATTTTTGAGGGCATTAAGATATTTAGAAAAATTTATGCATACGATAATGAAGTTTCTTTAAATATTATTGGAGATGGTTCTCTAAAAAACGAAATTAAAAAATACGTAAAAGATAATGATATGAAAAATATTTATATTCATGGATATTTAAGCAACGAAGATAAAAATAATATTCTTAAATCGTCTAAGATTCTTTTAATAACCAGTTATAGAGAAGGACATCCAGTTACGCTTTCTGAATCTGTCTTCTTTAAGACTCCAATTCTTACTATTGATTATCAAGATAATGGAACTGCAGATATTGTAAAAAAATATAATATAGGAGAAGTTATTGACTCAGATGTCATTGATGATATTTCTAATAAATCTCTGGATAAATATATCAAAATAATTAATAACTTCGAATTATTTCAGAAAAATTGTGCTGAAGCATCTAAAAAATTTGATCCAATATTAAATTGTGAAAATTTTAGAAGATTATAATGGTACCCGAGGCCGGACTTGAACCGGCACGATATTTCTATCGAGGGATTTTAAGTCCCTTGTGTCTACCAATTCCACCACTCGGGCATAATTTATTTAAATCACTCCTTAAATTAATCTTTATAGTTGATATTTTGATCTTTTTCTCTATCTATTAACTCATTATACTCTGACCTTATATCATTATTAATAGAAATAGCTTTTTTAAGAAGCATTAATTCAGTATCTAAATTATCTGAAAATTTACAAAGTGCTCTAGTATCTTTAGGAAAGCAAGCTCCGCCAAATCCATTTCTTCCATCAGGCCCAGGAACCATCATGTGACTTTTTCCAATTCTGCTGTCACTAGCAATATAATTAACAAATTTATTCCAATCTTCATCAGATCCTGATTGTTCAAAAACTTTTTTTAATTCATTAAAAAAAACAACCTTTGTCGCCAAAAAGCTATTTATTGAATATTTTATTAAGCAAGCAGACACCTCGTCTGTAAATATGTGATTTTCTTGAAGACAATTTGTATATTTTTTATAAAAACTTGAAGCTTTTAAACAATTTTCTTTATTTCCTCCAAATATAATGGTTTCTGAATTAATAAAATCCTCCTCAGCATTTTTTTCTCTAAGGAATTCTGGATTAAACACTATATTAGAAAACTTTTCTTTTACTTCTAGCGCATAACTAGGAAGAACTGTGCTTTTGATTACTAAAAGTGGTTTTTCGTCAAATGAGTTAATTTCATTAATCGCATTATTTATTCCATTGATATCCTGATTTCCATCATTCGTCATAGGTGTTGGAATACAAATAAATACGATACTTGGATTATGTGACTTTAAATCAGAAATGTTTGTGTTTAAATTAGGATCAATTTTTATTAAGTCAATTGTATCTTTTAAACCATGTGATAGAGCTCTCCCGACAAATCCAAACCCAACGATGCCTACTTTCATATAATCAATTATACTTTATGGAGGCTGAAGCCGGAATCGAACCGGCGTTAACGGCTTTGCAGGCCGCTGCATAACCACTCTGCCATCCAGCCATGAAAATTATTGCTATTTTATATGTCATGAATATAAATGTGGAATTTAATTTTTAAAAGTTTTTAATGTATATAAATATCCTGTGTACAAAGTTATCAAAAGAGAAATTATCATAAAAATGTCAGCAATTAAAATTACCAGCATTAAATCAAAAGCTAAAGCAAAAAGATAAAGACTTATAGTAAATATTTGAATAGTAGTTTTAATTTTTGCAATATAAATAACTTTTGTTGCTTCAAAATTATTATTTCTTGAATTAAAGTCTCTTAGAGCACTTACCCAGATTTCTCTGGAAATTATTAATGCGCCTACAAATCCAATTAGATAACTAGATAAATTTAATGCGAGGCCAAAAAAAAGAAAAATAATTAAAATCTTATCTGCTATGGGATCCAAGATTTCTCCTATTTGTGATGAAGCATTATATTTTCGCGCTAGATATCCATCAAGATAATCTGTAAGACCTGCTATAAAAAACAAAATAAAAGCCAATAGATAATGATTATTGAGGTAAAGAAGAGCAAAAATGATTAATGATATGAATATCCTTAGAAATGTAAGAGAATTAATAATTATTGTCATCATTTATACTGTTTAATTATAGATTTAGCTATTTTCTCATTTATGCCTTTAACAGTCATTAGTTCTTCCATGGTTGTATGCTTTATTTTATTTATACTCTTATATTTTTTAATTAGCCTTTTCTTTAAAACTTGCCCAATACCTTTTATGTTATCGAGCTCTGAACGTGTTATTTTTTTTCTTTTCTTTTTTCTTTGAGCTTGTAGCGCAAACCTATGAGATTCATCTCTTATTTCTTGCAACAGCAAAAATGCCTTCGAAAATTTATCTAACTCAAGCACTCCTCTCTCTCCAATAATGGTTTCAGTAGCTCTGACTCTATTTGCACCTTTGACTATTGAAATTACATCGATATCCTTATGATCTGATTTATAAATGACATTATTAACGAACTTCAATTGAGATTTTCCTCCATCAATAAGAATCAAATCAGGTTTTGTTTTTGGATCATCATAATACTTCAATCTTCTTTCAATAACATGTTTCAAGGAACCAATGTCATTGCCTGAAATGTTTTTAGGTATATTAAATAATCTATAATTATTTTTTGAAGGTCCAGTTTTAGAAAAAACAACACATGAGGCCACAGCATTTTCACCTGAAATATGACTTACATCATATCCTTCGATTTTTGTTATATCTTTTATGCCTAAATAATTACTTAACTCATTCAACGCAAATTTGTATTTATCTTCTTTACTAATATGATTTTTTATAACCTGCATTGCATTTAACTTGCATAGATTAAATATAGGTCTTATAGATTTACTTGGTGAATGTATGATTTTTACTCTTTTTTTGTGTTTAGCTAGGAACATATCCTCAAGGATTTTTTTGTTTTCTAAAACATGTGTAAAAAGAATTTTTTTAGGAATATCTATTTGGTTATCGTAAAAGTTAAATACAGCGATCTGATATACATCATCAAATGAGTTGAAATGTGCTTGTTTAATTAAATGAGTCTTGGTGCCTCTAATTTTTCCATTCCTAACTACAATAATTGAAATGCCAAGATAACTCATTTCAGAACTGACTGAAAAAATATCAATGTCGTTAGCTAAAGTTACAACTGATTGCTCTTCCTTTAAAAGATTTAATCTTTTGAGACGATCTCTAATTTGAGCAGCCTTTTCAAAATCAAGCTTCGAGACTGCTTTATCAATGTCACTTGTGAGCCTTTGAACATTTTTAGTATCTGAGGATGATAAAAAAGATTTGGCGCTTATAATGTCTTCAAAATAATCAGTTTTTTTTATCTTTTGGACGCAAGGAGCTGAACATCTTTTCATTTGAAACTCTATGCATGGCCTTGTTCTATTTGCAAAAGTATTATCACTACAATTTCTAATTTTAAAAATTTTCTGAATTTCTTTAATAGATTTTTTTACCGCTTCAGAACTAACAAAAGGTCCATGATATTTTTCATCAACAGCATTTTTTGTTCTTTTAGAATAAATACCTGGAAATTCATGATCTAAAGAAAAATAAATATAAGGATATGTTTTGTCATCTCTTAATAAAATATTAAATTTTGGCTTATTTTCTTTAATAAGCATTTGTTCAAGCAAAAGTGCCTCAACTTCATTTTTAGTAGTGAATGTTTCTATTTTGTCAGTTAAGAATTTTATTTGAGAAGTTTTTCTGTCTTTGAATGACTTTCCAAAATAAGATGAAACTCTTTTTTTTAAATTCTTTGCCTTACCAATATAAATAATTTCGTGATTGGTAAAAAATTTATAAACACCAGGTGTATCAGGTATTTTTTTCAAATCGATAGGCATAACGAAAATATTGAAGTCAATCTTTTTCAGCTAGATATTTCTTAGTATAAATCTTGCCTGCATTTACACCAAACTGATCAAATGGATTTATTCCTAAAATTACAGCAGTAACATATGTCCTATATTCCCAAGTAGCTATCAGATAACCAAGACTATAAGAGTTCAATTCATTTAAAATAAATAAATTAATTGGAACATTTCCATTGATTTTTGACTCATTTTCTAACTTAATTTCGCTTTCTCCAGAAGAAAGGATTTTTGCCTGTGTAATTGCTTGTACATAAGCTAAATTATCCAGATCCTCAGCTGAGGCAATAATATCTGCACATAAATCTTGTGTCCCTTGATGCATTAATTGAAAGTAAGAATGTTGAGCGGTTGGACCATACCCTCCAAAAACTATCTGACCAGTTTTTTTAAATTCAGAGTCTGGATTTAGTCTTTTCCCTAAAGATTCCATTTCAAGTTGTTGAAAATAATTTGGAAGTGAGCGGAGACTCCACACATAAGACAAAATAGCTCTTGTACTTTTGCCTGTATCATTATAAAAGATGTCTGAAAAAGATAGTCTTTTTATCAAATTTAAATATTTCTGATTATTGAGTATATCGATGTCTGCTTGCAGTCCTCCTTTAAGAAAGTTTTTTCTATGATTTCCAGATAAATGAAATTGAGTTATTGGAGACCATATAGAATATCTTCCTCCTATTTCCTTATCAAAGGTGATAACATTTTTAATGCCATATTTCTCAACTTCACAAGAATTTACAGTAATGGCAATAAATTTATTTTTATCTTTTGACCAACTAAGAGCTTTTTTTAAGCTCTCTATTGTTTCATCTGTAGTAAAAGATTTTGAAGAAACAATAAAGATAGTGTTATCAGGCGTTAAAAATTTAATTTTATTATTAAATTCAGAATTATCAGATCCAGTTATAAAGAAATAATTTGCATTTAATAAATTAGAGCTATCAACTATCATAGGATTATTGATACTTTCCAGTAAAAGTTTTGGTCCTTCGTAGGATCCTCCTATTCCCAAGGTAACGACATTCATTTCTTTAAATCCGTTATCTATGCAAAAGTCAGAATGTTTCTTAAAAAATTTTCCAGCCTTAATTTCAGCATCTCTAAGAAGTTTTGGTAGTTCCTGACCATCAAAATAGCCTCTGTACCGAGGGTGAAGTGCTGATTGTTTCTCACTTATGTTTACAATATTTCCTGATATCAAATTTTCTATCTTTTTTTTGATATCAATTTTATTGTCTATATATTTTAATTTTTGATCTATTTGATCATTGAATTTATCAGGCAACGACTCAAAATTTAAGATGTCATTACTAAATGTAAAATTTGTTAAATTTTCTTTGCTCATTTTATACTTAAGAAAATTTTGTCTAATGTTTCACTAATATTGTTTGATTTTGTTATTGGCCTTCCTATGACAAGATAGTCTGCTCCAAGATTAATTGCTTCAATTGGCTTCATTACTCTTTTTTGATCATCATTGGAGTCTGACAGTCTTATTCCAGGTGTAACAGATAAAAAAGACCCTCTTTTCTTGACAATCTCTAGCTCGTGCGGAGAGCATACTATGCCATCTATGCCTGCTATTTCTGCTTGATCTAACATAACATTTACCTGTTCTAAAATTTTTCTTTTGTAAATAATATTTGTATCTTCGTCACTTAAACTTGTTAGTGCTGTAACACCAAATACTTTTATCTTAGTTCCTGAAACTGCATCCATAGCCGCTTTCATCATTTCTTTTCCGCCAGAAACATGAATTGTGATCATATTAATAGGCAAAGAAACTAGTCCTTGAATTGATTTTTTTACAGTATTTGGTATGTCATGAAGTTTAAGATCAAGAAATACATCAAAACCTTTTTCAGCAGCATATTTAATTACTTCGTGCCCAATTGAATTAAAAGCAACACTACCAATTTTAATCATACATTTATTTGGATCAAGATTATTTATAATCATTGAAGCATTTTCAAAATTTATTTCATCAATTGCTACTATTATCATTATTAATTAAAAACTTCGATGGTTTAAAATGCATTGTAGTCGTTTCACCTAAATATGTAACTTTCTTTGTTTTTGGATTTATAAATTTTCTTGGTCTAATAAATTTTTTTGAGAAAGTGCCAAAACCCCTTATTTCAACTTTTTGATCAAGAGCCACTGCTTCGACAATTGAATTGACAATAACATCAATAACGTCATTAATTTGAAGTTTGGTTAAATTTGGGAATTGTTTTCTTAAAGATTTTTCTATATCTGAGCGAGTGAAATTATCTTTTATGCCCTTATTCACTCAATTTTAAAGAAATCCTTTCTCTTTCAGCATCTATGGCAAAGACAATGCAATTTAGTTCTTGATCTTTTTTAAACCCATCTAAAGCTTTTTTTGGATCTTCATCATCTGAAATATCTGAAAGATGAATTAGCCCATCAATTTCACCCTCGAGACCAACAAAAATACCAAAATCAGTTATTGATTTAATATTTCCATTAACTTTATCTCCAATTCCATATTTGTTAGAAAACTCAGTCCATGGATTTGGTTTAGTCTGTTTTAGTCCAAGTGAAATTCTTCGCTTATCATGATCTATTTCTAAAATCATTACTTTAATTTTTTCTTCCATTTCAACAACTTTGGATGGATGAATATTTTTACTTGTCCAGTCAAGCTCAGACAAATGAATTAAACCTTCTATTCCCTGTTCTAATTGAGCGAAGCATCCATAGTCAGTTATGTTAGAGACTTCAGCTTCATAAATACCACCAACAGAATAATTAGATTCAACATTTTCCCACGGATCATTTTGTATTTGCTTTAAACCTAATGAAACCCTTAACTTTTCCTTATCAAAATTTAAAACTTTAACTTCTATTTCTTCACCAAGTGTTAAGTGATCTGACGGATTCGTTACTCTTGACCAAGATATATCAGTAATATGCAGTAGTCCATCGAGTCCACCTAAATCGACAAAAGCACCATAGTCCGTAATATTCTTGATTACTCCAGTTACTAATTGTCCTTCTTCGAGGTTCTTAAGCAATTCAACTTTTACAGCAGAATTATTTTTTTCCAAAACAGCTTTTCTCGATAAAACTACGTTATTTCTTTTGTAATCAAGTTTTATAACCTTAAAATCTTGAACAGTATTTTCAATATCAGGTGCCTCTTTAACTGGCCTTACATCAACCAGTGATCCAGGCAAAAATGCTTTAACAACATCAACCTCAACTGCGAAACCACCTTTTACTCTGTTATGAATTCTTCCGGTTACAAATTCTCCAGTCTCCAATGCCTCCTCGAGTTTTTTCCATGTAGAAATTTTCCTTGCTTTCTCTCGAGATATTCTTGTTTCACCATAACCATCTTCTACAGCCTCAAGAGCAACTTCTACCTCGTCTCCAATACTGATATCGACTTTTCCTTCATTATTTCTAAATTCATCTAGGGGTATAACACCTTCGGATTTTAGGCCAACATGAATAGTTACCCAATCATTATCTAAGTCTAAAACAACACCAGATACAATTGAACCTGGCTGCATATCAAGTGTATTTAGACTCTCGTCTAGAAGAGCTGAAAACGATTCTGACATTTAAAAATATTCCCTTTCAATTAAATTTTTTGTAACAATGACTACCTCATCAAGTGACATTTCAGATGAATCAATAATGTGTGCATCATCTGCTGGCAAAAGTGGAGATAATTTTCTTGAACTATCTTTTAAATCTCTTCGCTCAATGTCAGCAATCAATTCGGGCATATTAACTTCTTGACCACGATTCTGCAACTCTAAATATCTTCTTCTTGCTCTAATTTCTGCTGATGCTGTTAAATATATCTTGAGTTTTGCGTCTTTAAATACAACTGTCCCCATATCCCTACCATCGGCAACAAGACCTTCATTTTTATAAAAAGACCTTTGAATATCAAACAACGCATCTCGAACCTCTGATTTAATGCTAAGTTCTGATGCCAGGGTTGCAATTTGTTCTGTTCTCAGTCTGTCAGTTATATCTTCATCTAAATTATTAATAATTAGATCCTTTTCAAAAATCTTAAATTCTATATTGCTTTGAATCTTTTCTGGTATTGAAGATAAATTCACTCCTTCTTTTAAAAAATAAGCAAATAACCTATATAGTGATCCACTATCAAGAATTGATAAATTGAATATGTGAGCAATTTTTCTAGCAAGAGACCCTTTACCAGATGCAGATGGTCCATCTATTGTTATTACATTTATTTTATTCATTAATTTTCATACCAAGACCATTCATGATATTACAAAAATCTGGAAATGATGTTTCAATATTTCTACAGTTCTTAACAGTAATTCCGTCCTTTGTCCTTAAGCCTGCAACCAAAAAGCTCATTGCAATTCTATGATCTCCAAAGGAATCAATTTCTTCAAGTGGTATTATCTCTTTATCTGAACCCTCAATTATTAAACCATCATCCAGTAAATCATGCTTTACATTTATTGCTTCTAAACCTTCAGAGGTCGCTTTTAATCTATCAGATTCTTTAATTTTCAATTCGGATGCATTTTTAATTACCGTGCATCCTTTAGCAAAACAAGCAGCAATACAAAGAATTGGAATCTCATCAATAATGTTCGGAATTATGTAGTCCGGAACGTTTATACCTTCTAAATCTGAGGATTTTACAATTAAATCTCCGCATGATTCATTAAAAATTTTTCTTTGATTAATTATCTCTATATCTGCATTCATTTTTAATAGAACTTTCAATAGGCCAGTTCTTGTTTCATTTAATCCGACATTTTTAATTAAAACCTTTGATTTTTTAGAAATTAACGCAGCAATAATTATAAAAGCGGCTGAAGAAAAATCACCTACCACTTCGTATGAGGAGATTTCAGATAAATCTGATTTATTCAGAGTTATTATTTTACCTTCTGAAGAGTTTTGTACATCTATTTTCCCTCCACAATATTCAATCATTTTCTCTGTATGGTCTCTTGTAATCTTTGGTTCTGTTATTTGTATAGAATTTCCCGATGATAATGACGCCAAAATTAAGGAGGATTTTACTTGAGCACTTGCAATTGGCATTTGATACTCAAAATTGTCGCTTATGGATCCTCCTTTTATTTTTATTGGAGTTTTACCATCATTTGTTGAAATTTTTTTACCCATTTTTACTAAAGGATTTACTACTCTC
>MDSZ01171045.1_pt1 | contig 30800 bp, 12 predicted proteins | sample 811201 | NCBI WGS metagenome assembly MDSZ01 (sample SAMN05326647, study PRJNA326480) | marine metagenome | isolation source: seawater | place: Indian Ocean: North | collected 2010 | reverse complement strand
TAGATACGCAATAAATATAAAAAAGGGATAGCAACCCCTCTAAAAGTTCTGATTTCACGTAAATCAGAGGCTAAAATGGGAAATTCACCCGTTGATAGAGACAAAAAATACATGAAACAGATGTGGGGAACCACAAGACTAATCACAGACTACGCAAATGAGGGCAATATGACCACAAATCACGATTTTTTAGACAATTTAGGCAATCATCAGCATCAAAAAATGCTTCGCGAGATTGCAAATGATGATTTAACTCCAAAAAAGAGAGATTATCATATTCAAACAGAATTGTACGAAACTTCTGATGAAGATTCTCAAGATAATATCTTAAAAGGGTAATAAATAAGTTAGAATTACACTAATTAATGCCTCTAGAAAGGGTAAGCCAAGGATTTAAAGACTTAAGTATGACTTTTCAGAGGAGTCCTCTGAACGGTGACTTGATCGCGATTAAAAATGCAACGGCAATCTCCCGTTCAGTGAAAAATATTGTACTTACTCTCCCTGGAGAAAAGTTTTTTGATCCAGATTTTGGATCTAGAGTGACTGCTAGTTTATTTGAAAATGTTAATGCTGCTGGAGCAGTGTTAATTGAGGATGAAATTAGACAATCTATTCGAAATTATGAACCGAGAGTTGAACTGGTAACTGTAAATGTATATCCAGACTTTGATAATAATTCTTTTGATGTAATTATCGTATATAACATAATCGGTGCAGACATTAATGCACAACAACTAGAATTTGTATTACAATCTACAAGATAAATGCCATTATCCGACTTTTCAAATCTGGATTTTGACCAGATTAAAACTACTCTTAGGGATTATTTGAGATCTAACTCAAATTTTACGGATTATGATTTTGAAGGATCAAATCTTTCATCATTAATTGATGTATTGGCATATAATACATATATTTCCTCATATAATGCAAACATGGTTGCAAATGAGGTTTTTATTGATAGTGCTACTTTAAGAGAAAATGTTGTTTCTCTAGCAAGAAATATTGGTTATTTGCCTAGATCAAGAAAAGCATCTAGATCCGTAGTTACTTTTTTTGTTGATGCTAGTGATATTGTTCCAGCTCCTGCAGCATTAACTCTTAAAAAAGGAGTGGTAGCATCCTCACCTGGTTTTGGTGGGCAATCTTTTGTTTATTCAATTTTAGAAGATATTACAGTTCCTGTACTAAATGGAATTGCAAGTTTCGATGAAATATCAATTTATCAAGGAAGTTTGGTTACATCCAACTATACATTTTCATCTACAAACCCAAATCAAAAGTTTATTTTAGATAATGTTGGAATTGATACCGAATTAATTGATGTTAAAGTAAGAAGTAATGAAACATCAACTGCTTCAGTAAGATATTCCAAACAAGATAGTTTATTTGATATAACCTCAAACTCTAATGTCTATTATCTTCAAGAAATTGAAGATGAGCGATATGAAATATTTTTTGGAGATGGTGTTTTTGGTAGAAAGTTAGAAGAAGGAAATGCTATTGAGGTATCATATATTATTTCATCTGGAGACAGTGCTAATGGCGTAAGTCAATTTAGTTATTCTGGAAATATTTCATATACTAGAAATGGTGCTGAATATTCTGTTACCACTGGAATTTCTTTATTAGTAACAGATATTGTATCATCTGGTGGGGAATCGATCGAAAGTGTTGAGTCTATTAAAAAATTCGCACCAAGAATTTATGCCTCTCAAAATAGAGCATTGACTTCAAATGATTATGAAACACTAATTCCGGCTAAGATTTATCCAGAAACAGAATCAATTTCAGTATTTGGTGGAGAGGAATTGGTTCCGCCACAATATGGAAAAGTTTTTATTAGTATTAAACCAAGGACAGGTGATTTCATTCCCAATCTAATTAAAGAAAATATAAAACTAAAGTTAAAAAAATATGCAGTTGCAGGAATTGTACCAGAAATTCTTGATCTTAAGTATCTTTTCCTTGAGATAAATTCAAAGGTTTACTATAATACGAATTTATCTTCATCTTCAGAACAAGTTTCAAGTATAGTGCAAGCTAATGCAAATACATATTCAGAATCATCGGAGTTAAATAGATATGGTGCAAGATTTAAATATAGTAAATTTTTAAAAATAATTGATGATAGTGATCCTTCTGTTACATCAAATATAACAACAATTCAAATGAGAAGAGATTTGAGAGTTGTTTTAAATTCTTTTGCAGAATATCAAATTGGATTTGGAAACGAATTTCACATTAACAACATTAATGGATATAATATTAAAACATCAGCATTTAGAGTAGCTGATATAAACTTCGACGTTTACATGTCAGATATTCCAAATTCAAATAGAGAAACTGGAACTATGTTTTTATTTACTGTTCCAAATCCAAATTCCACAACTCCGACTGTTGTAAGAAGAGATATTGGAACTATTAATTATAAAAAAGGAATAATTACTTTAAATCCAATTAACATTATAGCAGGAAAGGTTAAAAACGGACAAAGCACCATTGAGATTTCCGCAACACCAAGATCAAATGATGTTGTCGGATTACAGGATCTTTATTTGCAACTAGATATTAATAGCAGTACTTTTGATATGGTTGTTGATGAAATTGCTTCTGGGTTAGATCCCTCTGCATCCAATTATGTAGTATCCTCTAGTTACAGTAACGGAAATTTAGTAAGACCATAAAATGACCCAAAATAGAGTTAAGTTCAATACCATCGTAAAAAATCAACTTCCTTCTTATGTAAGGGAGGAGTACCCACTTGTTGCAGATTTTTTATCCCAATATTACATTGCACAGGAATTTAAAGGAGCTCCTTTAGATTTACTTCAAAATATTGATAAGTATATAAAACTTGACGAGACAACGAATTTAAATGAGTCGGTTGTCCTTTTGACCGAAATAGATGAAATTAGTGAAACAATAATTGTTGATTTGTTATCTTCACCAAATGGTATTGAAGGATTTCCAAACTCTTATGGTCTTTTAAAGATTGACGACGAAATAATTACATACACTGGAAGAACAAAAAATTCATTTACAGGTTGTGTTAGGGGATTTAGTGGTATCTCTAAGTATGGAAAGGAATTGTCCTTTTCAACGTCGGAAGCAGAAGCGCATAGTGCAGGCACAACGATTACCAATCTAAGTGCTTTATTCCTTAAAGAATTTTTATCCAAGACAAAATATCAATTGTCTCCAGGATTAGAAAATAGAACTCTTGATTCGGAATTAAATCAAAATGTTTTTCTAAAACAGGTTAAAGATTTTTATTCTAGCAAAGGAACTGATAGATCTTTTGAAATTTTATTTAAAGCATTATATAACGAAGAAGTAAAAATTATTAGGCCTGGAGAATCATTAATCAAACCATCTGATGCTAACTATCAGATTACTAATGATTTTTCTGTAGAATCTGTAGAGGGAGATCCTTTTGATTTAGTAAATCTCACTCTTTTCCAAAATGAATATGGAGATATTAATAGTGCATATGGTCCTGTATCTAATGTAGAGAAAATTAATGTAAAGACTGGTGGAGAATACTATAGAGTTAAAATTGATGCAGGGTATAATAGAGATCTTAATTATGAGGGTGCTGTCTATGGAGCATTTAGTGTTCATCCAAAAACAAGTGCTATTGGAGATGTCTTAGAAAACTCAACACATATTGATGTAGATTCTACAATTGGATTTCCCGAATCAGGAGAACTTCAATTTAAATATGATGATGGAAGTGTTGGTTTTACTAGCTACACTTCAAAAACAATTAATCAATTTTATGGTTGTGATAATATAGTTGGCAGGATTCTTGACAATTCTAGTGTTGGAATAAACACCTATGCCCATGCAACTAATGAATTTGGAGAAGAAATACGTGTAAGAATTAGTTCGGTTTTAAATTCATTAGATCCAGATCCCAATGCATATTTTTATAATAAGGGCGATTCAGTTGCATTGAATAGTCTTGGAGTAAATGTCAAAAATTTGAAGTCCAAAAACTGGGTTTTAAATTTTGCCACCAAGTATAATGTTTTAGATATTTCTTTATCTGATAGTGTAAACAATACATATTCGGTTACTCTTGATATAGCTCACATTTTTAGAATTGGAGAGAGTGTAAAATTAATAGATGAAGTTAATCAAACTTTTATAGGTACTGTATTATCAGTCATTTCGGATAACCAATTAGTTCTTAAGTTTAGTTCTGCAATATCTACAGAATCAAGCAAAAAATATAAAGCCCATAGATATATCTCAAAAGTTAATACGCCAGATAATGCAGAATTGAATATTGTATCAACAAATGTACAGAATGTATATTTTGATGGTAATAAAACTTTAGTAGCTTCTAATTCACTTCCAACTTTCAAAGATACTCCATTAAAACCAGTTCATCCAGAAATATTATTTTCTGGATCTTTTGACGGGGATACTTTTAATATCACACCTGGATTTGACCATGGGTTTTATACTGGAGATGAAGTATATTACAAACCAGAGCAAGTTCTATCGAGTACTTTAGGTTTCGATAATGAATTTACTGATACTATTGTTGATGGTTCTTTCTTATTTGATGAGGGTATCTATTATGTTAAAAGAATAAATTCTAGTGAGATTAAATTAGCAAGAAGTCGTGCTGATATTGATAAATCAAAATTTATCAATATTGAAGGGCCAGTACCAGTAACAAATAATTTAATTGCCCATCGCAAATTTTATTCTAAAAAATTAATCCCACAAAAAATACTTAGAGAAGTAAATTTACCAGAGAATGATGGTTATACTTATGAAACTGTTCCAGGAAAAACTGGTATTTTAGTGAATGGTGTAGAAATTTTAAATTACAAGTCAAATGATATTTTATATTATGGTCGTATAGAAAAAGTAAATGTAACTTCTCCAGGAAATGGTTTTGATGTCATTAATCCACCTGATTTATTAATTTCAGATACAATTGGGACAGGTGCTACTGGGTATTGTGCCGTTTCGGGATCTTTACAAAGGATTGATATTGTTGATCCAGGATTTGCCTATCAAGAAACTCCAAAAATTCAAATAACTGGAGGAAATGGATCAGGAGCAATTGCTCTAGCAAATATGAAGTTGATTCCACATGAAGTAACTTTTAATTCTGATATTAAGTCCGAGAGAGTTGGATTGGGGAGCACACGATCCACAATTGGATTTTCAACGTACCACAAATTTTCAAATTTAGAGCCAGTAGTTTATAAAGCAGATTCTCAAACCCCTATTGGTGGATTAGAATCAGAGTCGATTTATTATATTTCTGTACAAACTCCATATCAGATTAAATTACATAAATCTTATTCTGAGGCTGCTGTGGGAGTTAATACAGTAACACTATCTTCTTATGGGGTAGGTGTTCATAGACTTAACACTGTAAACAAAAAGTCAATTTTAGATTCTGTCAGTATAGTTTCATCTGGCACTGGATATGAAAATAAAAAGAAAACTTGCACTGTTGCAGGAATAAACACATCATCAAATCAGGTAACGATAGATGACCATGAATTCCAGTCTGGAGAAATTGTTAAGTACTACAATGAAGGAACACCTGTTTCTGGATTAACAACAAATACGGAATATTATTTGACTAAGGTTGATGATAATTCGTTTAAACTTTCTCAATTGGGTGCTACAGGTCAAGGAAAAGATTTTTATTATAAAACAAAGCAATATGTTGAACTTACAAATTCTGGAAGTGGTTCGCATATTTTTAATTATCCAGAAATTTCTGTTGAAGTAGTTGGAAATGTTGGCATCTCTTCAGTTAATGGAGTAGATTTTAAAGCCAAGATTAGTCCAAAATTTACTGGATCAATTAATTCAGTGCATTTAGAGACTAAAGGTTATAATTATGGATCTTCACAAACTTTTAATTACCAAAGACAACCATCTTTCAACCTTAGTGTAGGATCTGAAGCGGTATTAGTGCCGATTGTTTCTAATGGATCGATTTCAAAAGTTATTGTTAATAATGGTGGATCTGATTACATATCCCCTCCAGAATTAGTTGTTGATGGTGATGGTTTGGGTAGTGGAGCTTCTCTGACTCCCATCATTGAGAATGGTAGAATAATTTCAGTTTATGTTGTAAGTGGTGGATCTGGTTATGAGCAAACATCAACTACAATAGATGTTATTCAATCTGGATCTGGTTTTAATGCCGTAGCAGAAATTCAAAATTGGAATATAAACCTTTTCCAAAAATATTTTAATAATATTTCTGAAGATGATGGAGTTTTAACCCCAACGGAAAATATAAAAGATAGTCTTCAGTATTGTAATCTATATGCCCCAAGAAAATTAAGAGAGTTAGTTTATTCAATAGACAATTTGGGGAATCCTTTATATTCCAAAGCAGATTTGAGAAAAAATGGATCTAATGAAATTAATTCAACAGACCACTCTCCAATTATTGGTTGGGCATATGACGGAAATCCAATATATGGACCATATGCATATAGTACAAAAGAGGGTGGAATTGTTAGCCAAATGAAATCTGGGTATGTTTTAGATCCCAAATCAAACAGGCCATCAACATCAAATTTCCCACTAGGATTTTTCATTGAAGATTATTCATATGTTGAAGTAGATGATGATTCCGTTCTTGATAGAAATAATGGCAGATTCTGCGTTACTCCAGATTTTCCAAATGGAACATATGCATATTTTGCAACATTTTTAGATTCTGTCGATTCTACTGGAAGTTTTGTTGGATATAAGCGACCAGCATTCCCATATATTATTGGAAACTCTTATATATCAAAACCAAATACGTTTAATTTTAACACTAACTCAAATCAAGAAAAAATTGATTTAAATGAAACTAATTGGAAAAGAAACACATATTATTATAATTTAAAATTTGGCAATCAATATTATGATTATATTAATTTGCCAAACAATTTGGAACAAACTATTAAAATAAAATCAACATATTCAGGCAAGATTGATAAAGTAGATGTTGAATTTGGTGGAAATAATTATCAAATTAATGATGAATTGGTATTTGATAATGATAATCTTGATGGTACAGCAAAAGGATTTGGTGCCTCAGCTAAGGTATCTAGATTGTCTGGAAAAGATGTTAACACTATAAGTTTAGGGACAACATCTTTATCAAATGTTGAAATTAATCGTATAGGTGCAAAAAATACTTATGAATTAATTTCCACAAATCCACATGAATTTACCAATCTCGATACAATTAATGTTTCTGGTCTGAGTTCAATTTCAAATGGTATACAAGGAACCTATACTGCAGGAATATCATCAAATACATTTTTCTTGGTTGGAGTTGGAAATACTAATGTAGGCATTGGTACGTTGCTTGCGACAGGAATTTCTACTTACATTCAAGTACGTGGTGATTTGAATGTACTCAGAGTAAATGATATCATTCAAATTACGGATGAAAGACTTAAGGTATTGGAGATAGACAAAATAAGTTCCAGGCTGAGAGTTTTAAGACAAATTGGTGGTACAGTTGGCGTATCTCATACAACTGGAGAAACTGTATATGAAGTTCCAAGAAAAATTCTAATAGATGCTGGATTTAGAAGTGATTTTCCATATAGGAGAAATAAAGAAATTTATTTTAATCCAAGCGAATCTTTAGGAGTTGGCACTATTTTTGGTGTTGGTATTGGCACAACTTTATCAATTTCAAATCCAGGTTCAGGATCTACACAAATTTTTGTTCCAACTAAATCTATATTTTTACCAGATCATGGATTATTGACTGGAGATATTTTAACTTATTCAGCTAACGGTGGATCTGTTATCGGAGTTTCTACTGATGGTGTTGGTACAAGTCTTGTTCTTTCAGATCCACAAACTTTATATGTTGCAAAAGTATCAAACGATTTAATTGGAGTATCTACAGTAAAGGTTGGATTAGGTACAACTGGATTCTTCTACGGCATAACACCAGATACAAATTCGATAGGAACATTGTATTTTACTGGATTTGGAACTAACACTTATCATAGTTTTAAAACAAACTATTCATCTTTATCAGGATCTGTGTTTAAAAATACAGTAACTGTTTCCACTGCACAAACCCATGGTCTGAAAAATGATGATCATGTATACATTGATGTAAATCCATCATCAACATCAACTATTGTTGTAAAATATAATGATTACCATTCGGTAATGGTAATTAATCCAAAGACATTTACATCTTCAGATGTAAATACTTCTAATAATTCCATCACCATTAGTGATCATGGATTATCTACTGGTGATAAAATTATTCATACATCATCATCACCACATCCAGGTCTCAATAATAATGGAAAGTATTATGTGGTAGTTTTTGACAAAAATACTATACAATTATCAAATAGTTACTATGGAGCCACAAAGAGAATACCTGATATTGTCCAAATTGCCATTGCATCTGCAGGAGAAATTTCTTCTGTTAATCCAAAATTAAATTTCTATAAAAATTCTACAGTTGTTTTTGATTTATCAGATTCTACTCTTTCATATACATATCAATCAACCAAATATCCCGCATTTAAATTAGAATTTTACATTAATAGCAATTTTACAAACTTATTTGAGTCTTCAAAAACGAGTAAAATTTTTGATATTCAAAAATATGGAACTATTGGTGTAACTAATGATGCCAAATATGAATTGTTGGTAACAGATTCTTTACCAGAAAAACTATACTATAAATTGACGCCAATATATGATGCAACTTTGCCAGAAACTAAAAATAGAATTATTATCGACGATGAAGTTAAGTCAAATAATGAATTATTAATTATTTCTAGTGAATACAATGGAAAGCATAAAGTATTAGTTGGATCATCTACCTCATTTACGTATACTTTAAAAGATCTTCCTGAAGATGATGAATACACTTCAAGTTCTTCAGTGTTATCTTATTCAACAGACTCTATAAATGCATTTGGCCCAATTAAAGAAGTTAGGATTGATAATGCAGGATTTTCATATAATTCTCTACCAAGAATAGAGACTGTAACAAGTGGAATAGGAAGTGGTGCTATTTTAACGTGTGATGGAAAATCAATAGGAAGATTAAAAAATTCTGCAGTAGAAAATATTGGATTTAATTTCCCAACTGATACAACTTTAACACCTAGTTCTAGTTTACCTCAAATAATAAAGATAGATCCTCTGAATTCATTTGATTTTGTACAAGTTAATTATATTGGAAAAGGATATACAGTAGCACCAAAACTTTTAGTATTTGATGGGAAAACAAATTCTCTTGTACCAGAAGCAGACCTAAGATATAATCTGGATGATAGCAGCGTAACTATTTTACGTAATACTTTTGGGTTATCTGATGTTGAACCAAAAATAATTCCAATCAATAACCCAAATGGTGTTGGTATCAGCACTATATCATATGATGGATTAACCAAAGATGTCACTGTCACTTTATCTAAAGGATTTAGTGACTCGGAATCTTTCCCATTTGCAGTAAATGATAGGGTTTTAATCGAAAACGTAAGTGTTGGTGTTGGATCTACAGGTTCAGGCTTTAATTCTTCTGATTATGACTATTCACTATTCACTTTAACTGCAATTGACCCGAATGTTGGTGGTATTGGAACCGCTACGGTTACTTACAATTTAACAGATCAGATTGGAAATGGATATCCTGGAGTTTTTGATCCATTCAATTCTTCTGGAAGAATTATTCCCGAAAAAGAATTTCCAGTTTTTGAATCCCAATTACAAAAAAATAACTTTTTGCCAGGAGAGAAAGTAAAATCAAATTCAGTTTCATTGGGAATAGTTGATTCGTGGGATCAAACAAACAGTTTCTTAAAAGTAATTTCTGACCAAAAGTTTGTAGTTGGTGAATTTATAGAAGGCCTGTCTTCAAATACACTAGGAATTGGTGTTTCAGTTAACAGTTATGATTCATTTGTAAACTTAGAATCCTCTTCAAAAGTTAATTCTGGATGGCAAAATAATACTGGATATTTAAATTTTGATTCACAAAAAATTCAAGACAACTTTTATTATCAAAATTTTGCATACAGTTTAAAATCTAATGTTGATTATAATACATGGGAAGATGCTGTTGGATCTTTAAATCATACTGCTGGATATAAGAAATTTTCAGATTTTCAATTAGAAACAACTCCTGCCGATGCTAATTCATTATCAGTTGGTCTATCAACAAATCTTACTAGTGTTGACATTGTTGCAGATTTAATCAGTGTTATGGATTTGGATTGTGTATTCAATCTTGATAGAGTTAGAGAAAACTTTAAAACAGTTTCTTCTGGAGTAATTTCTGATAAAATTTTCTTTGAAAGTGCGACTTTGATAGATTATATCGAATCTGTTGGAAATAGGGTTCTTTCTATTGATGATGTAAGTGGTGAATTTAACAGTCAACCAAGATCAACAAGATTTGCTAATGTTTATGATTTTGTACAAGCAAATGCAAGATCACAAAAAATCATTGCATATATTAAAGATAGAAGATATAATAATGAATCTCAAGTTCAGTTGTTATCTATAATAAATGATTCATCTACTGGTTATATTAACAATTATGCCAGATTGTCAACGACTTATGATATGGGATCATTTGATTTTGCATTATCTGGAGATAATGGTGTACTTTATTTTTATCCAACCAAATTTAGTATCAATGACTTTAACGTATCATTATTAGCGTACAACCTAGATGAAAATCTTTTAAGTGTTGGTAGTACATCTTTTGGAGCATCTACTATCAAGACTAGTAGCGTTTCAATTGAAGATGGAGTGGCGGGAAATATTGTTTCTGTTGCAAATACGTACACTTCAGCTAAGGTTATTGTTAATATTAGTTCTGATATTGGAGTTGATCAATTTGAAGAATTTAGTGTAATTCACGATGGAACTAATGTCACATTCCAAGATTATGGAACTTTAAATGCATCACTTTCTAGTGCAATATCTGGATTAGGAACTTATCACGCATATCTTGATGGATCTACATTGAAGGTTGATTTTACTCCAACAGCTGGTATTGGAACCACCTCTATTGTAAATTCTGTCCAAATTCTTATGGCAGGTTCTGCAACATCAGGTATTGGTACTATCGATTTTGTAAATGCAAGACTAGAATCAAAAACAACGACAATAAGTTCTTCTGGATCTCCTACAGAAAATGTGATTGGGACCTACCCAATTAATTATGGTGCTGCATATGGAGTCATTCAAATTTCAGATACAAGCAATAATGAACATCAAATATCTGAATTCGTTTCATTGGGAACTTATGATAGTTCTACTTCAACTGGAGAATCTTACTTGGTAGAATATGCAAATGTTGAAACATTATCAGGACTTGGAACTATTGGCACCAGAATAAATGGAACTAATACAGTTGAATTGGTGTTTACTCCATTGCCAAATATTAATGTACACTCTAATGTTTACATTAATGCTATAAAACATAGTGGATCATTTGTTAATGATGGGATGTCATTCAACAATTCCCTTTTAGAAAGTAATTATGCAATCTATAGAGGAACAGAGTTTGATATTAAGAGATCATTTGAATTAAAGCACAAAACTGTTCCAATTTTTGAGAAACGTTTTGATGGTAGCGATGCAAGTGTAGTCAATACTACTAATAATAGTTTTAATATATCAAATCATTTCTTTGTAACCGGAGAAAAAATAAATTATAGTCATGGTGGTGAAATAGACTTAGCAGATAACTCCATTGAAATTGCTTCCACTAATATTCCTGGAATTGGCGTGACTGATAAACTTCCATCAGAAGTTTATGTGGTTAAGACCAGTGAAAGTTCATTTAAACTTGCATCAACTGCAGAAAAAGCTCTTAGTGCTTCTCCAGAAACATTGAATATTGCGGATGTGGGTATTGGTACATTCCATAAATTTGTTGCAAGTAACAAAAATACAAAAGTTCTTGTTACACTTGATAATTCGATTCAAAGTCCAATTCATAATACTGATGTTTCGACAGTATTATCTGAAGATTTATCAATAGTTACTGATAATGTATTTGTTTCTGGAATTACTTCAATTTTTAGTGGAGATCTCATAAAAGTTGGCGATGAAGTTATGAAAATTACTTCTGTTGGCATTGGATCCACTAATGTTTTTGGTGTCAGAAGACCTTGGGTTGGAACATCAGTTTCCAGTTATACTGCAGGAACTACAGTGACGAAAGTTGATGGTAATTATAATATTGAAGATACTACCATACATTTTGTAGAGGCTCCATATGGAAATCTTCCGTTCTCTTCAACTACAAATAGACCGGATGAAAGAGACTGGGGGGGAATATCTAAGGGATCTAAGTTCCATGGAAGATCTTTCATGAGATCTGGAGATGTGAATACCACATACTCCACATACTCTAAAAATTATCTTTATGATGGAATTTCTGGACAATTTAACGGTTCTGCAGATACATTTACCTTGAAATATCAAGGTGCTAATGTCACTGGGGTATCTACTGAAAATTCTATTGTTTTAGTTAATGACATTTTCCAAGGACCAGGATTGCTTTTTGATTATACACTAAATGAAAGCACTGGAATAACTTCAATAACATTTAACGGAGAAGGAACGACTTCATCAGATATCAGTAAATCAACTCTTCCAGTTGGTGGAATCATTGTTTCTGTTGGTTCTGTTGAAGGCCTTGGATATCAACCATTAGTCTCTGCTGGTGGAACTGCAACTGTATCTGGTCTCGGAACAGTTCAATCTGTTAGTATTGGAAATAGTGGTTCTGGATATAGAGGAAGAGATAGATATGAAATTCTAACCGATACATCTAGCACTATTGGCATTGGATCAACTGAAATTTATTTGGAAGATTCAAATAGTGTATATGATATTATCAACCTGTTGAACACTGGAGATAACGTTACTATTGGTGTTGGTACATTCATTAATGCAGAACATTGTCCTGTTGTATCGACAGCTTCTACTTTTGTAAGAATTGGTATTGGATCTACAAGTTCTCTTGAGATTCCAACTGGAACTCAAGTCAGTATTGGTATTACAAATCCAACTCTTGGATACGTAAATGTAAGTGTGGAGAATAGTGGGGAGAATAGTGGACCTGGCATAACCACTTATCATGTTGGTTTTGCTACTATCATGACCGGAACTGGTAATATATCCACAGATGTGTCCATTACAGATTCTCAAGTATTCTATGTACCAAGAGATATCTCAAATGTTGGATATTCATCAATAACTGGTCTGACAACAGTTACTACCTCCAACGCACACGGATTGTCTTTTGGTGATAGGGTTATTGTTTCTGGAATAGCATTTACATGCGATTATAGTGGTGCTGGACCAGTTAATATTTCTAATGTTGTATACAGTAGTACTACTGGCATTATGACAGTTACAACTTCTGGTCCACATAATCTTTCGACAAGTGGTCAGAAGAGTGATGTTCTGTTAACTGGTATTGGAATGACTTGTGGTTTGGATAATGGTGGTTCTACGCATGTGTATCCAAGAACAACTGATCCTGCATATTGTGGTACTAAAGTCCTTGCAGTTAATAGTGCTACAGAATTTGAAGTTAATGTTGGAACTTCCACAGTTGCTACTTACTATCAAAGTGGTGGAGTTGCACAACCGGTTCTTATTGCACCAAGATTAAATAATAACTCTGCTAGTGGATCAGATCCAGCGGTAAATGGAACAAATGTTCTTAGAGTTATTGATAATACAACCTTTGAAATAAACACCGGTATCTCAACTAGAACACACTTCTATGCAAGATGTGGTAAGGTTAATAAACCACTTGATATTTTAATTGAGGCCCCACTAAGTTATTCCAATATTCCTTTGGAATATAGTTCTTCATCTCCATTTGGAGTGGGATTAGGAACACATGCATCAATAGATATTGTAGTTGGTACTGGATCAAGTATAATTGATTTTGAACTTACTAATACTGGATATGCATATGGTCAGTCAGAAATTTTGACAGTTCCTTTGGGTGGATTGACTGGTATTCCTACAACATCATCAACATCATTCTCAGAATTTCAAATTAGTATAGAAAAAACATTTACCGACAAATTTGTTGCATGGAATATTGGAGATCTTCAAGTCTTTGACCAAATCGAAAACGAATTTAATGGTACGAAGAGAACGTTCCAATTGAAAATAGACACAGTTCCAACTGCAATTAAATCAGCATCTGGTTCAAAAATTGATGTTAAGGATGTAATATTAGTGTTTATTAATGACATTCTTCAAGTTCCTGGTGAAGCCTATGAGTTCCTAGGTGGATCTTTATTAACCTTTACAGAGGCACCTCGACCACAGGATAAATGCTCAATTCTTTTCTATAAAGGAACGGGTTCTGTTGATGTTGTACCTAGAGATATTTTAGAGTCTGTCAAAGTTGGAGATTCATTACAAGTTGGTTATGATCCATATAACAACCAAGAAGCATCTCTTCAGGAAGATGATAGAACAGTATCTATAGTCGATTCTACTGATCTTGTATCAACAAACCCATATTTTGGTCCAGGAAATACTACAGATGAATCTTTAATTAGACCTGTTGTTTGGTGTAAACAAAGAAATGACAAAATTATTGACGGAAAAGTAATTGGAAAGAGTAGAGAATTGTATGAGCCAAAAATCAATCCACTTGCATACTTGATTCAATCTGTTGGTATAGGATCTACTATTGCATCTGTTGATAACATTCGCCCATTTTTCAACCCAACAAATGAAAGTGGAGTAACTCTGGCCTTCCAAGATAATATTACATTTGTCCCGCAAGTAGTATCTTCACCTGCTTCTGCGACGGCAGTAGTATCTTCCGCAGGCACTGTGCAATCAATTTCTATAACAGATGGTGGTTCTGGTTATCCAAGTGCTCCCATCATTAGTATACAATCCCCCGTTGGACTTGGAACGACTCAAAGAGCATCTGCATCAGCATCTATAACAAATGGTGTTGTTACAGGTATAACAGTCACTGGTTCTGGTGGAACTAGTTATTCCTCATCGGAACCACCATCAGTTTTAGTTTCTCCTCCAATTATGAGTAAAGAAATTGCTCAGGTTGATCTATATGAAGGTGATTCTGGAATTATTGTTGGAGTATCTACAACTTCTATTGGTGTGGCACATACTGGTTTAGTATTTGATCTTCATATTCCAGAAAATTCTTTCTTTAGAGAGTCTTCAGTTACAGGAGTTACTACTATAAGTGGCATTCAAACTGGATATTATTTCACAGTTTACAATTCAAATGTTGGATCTGGAGTAACTACTCTTAATTCTTCTGGTCAACAAGTTAGCGTTGGTACTACACATTTGGATAATGTTTATGAGGCAATTAGTGTTTCTATTGGGCAGACTGATACTCCTGGTCTTGGTTACACTTATGTTGCAAAAGTAACTGTAAGTTTGAAGGATAGTTTTTATGGATTGGATGACCCAAATGCTGGTATTGGTTATAGTAATATGTTTGGCGAATATAGTTGGGGAAGAATTACATTAACTGGTCGAAATATATCTACATCACATTCAGCATATAATTCTTCTGGAATTGTTGGAATTTCAACAGGAACTATTGTGAAGAGAACATCTCCGCTAAAATATACAAGTTATAGCGAATAAATAAATAAAAAAACTCCATCAAATGGCTGCTATTATAACTGATCAAATTAGAATATTGAATGCGAAAAATTTTGTATCTAAAATTAATTCGAACGCAAATTCTTATTATTCTTTTATAGGATTGACAAATCCAACTGACTTTCAAAGTGATTGGAACGTTAATCCCCCAACTCCTAAAGATAGTTTTGATGATGAAAACAGTTATTGGGATAATATTATTGGATTGAAAAAAATCAATTCTACGGATGTTAGGCAAGTTGTTCGTAAAAGATTTTGGTCTTCTGGAACAACTTATGAAATGTATAGACATGATTATACTATATCAAATCCAGCTCCTGTTTCTGGATCGGCATCATTATATAATGCAAATTATTATGTAGTTAATAGTGATTATCGTGTTTATATTTGCCTACAAAATGGAACTGATCCAGATAATTTACTAGGTAAACCATCTTTGGATGAACCAGGTTTTGTTGACTTAGAACCCAAATCTCCAGGAACGAGTGGTGATGGATATATTTGGAAATATCTCTATACAATAAAACCAACAGAAATTTCAAAATTTGAATCTACTGACTTTATGCCAGTTCCGGAGAATTGGGAAACTTCTAGTGAAAATTCTCCGGTGAGAAATAATGCCGTTGATGGTTCCATTAAAACTGTTGTGGTTACTAATAGAGGTATTGCTGTTGGACCGGCAAATAGAACATATACAGAAGTTCCAATTAAAGGAGATGGAACTGGAGCAGAGTGTACTATAGTTGTTAATAATGATCAACAAATAGAGTCAGTAACAGTTTCGAATGAGGGATCTGGATATACTTTTGGTAGTGTTGATTTAGTATCTGGAAATGTTCCAACAGGAACAACTATACCCACATTTGACGTTATAATTTCTCCAAAAGGTGGTCATGGTGCTGATATCTATAGAGAATTGGGAGCCAATAACGTCCTTTTATACTCAAGAATTGAAAATGATAACGAAAATCCAGATTTTATCACTGGAAATGAAGTGGCAAGAATAGGTATTGTAGAAAATCCTGAAGAATTTGGAGGCGATCAAGTCCTAACATCAGATAAAGTTAGTGGAACTTTTGCTCTTAAGTTGACCGGAATTGGTTATAGTTCTGCAGTATACACTCCAGATTCTTATATTAGACAAACTGTTTCTACTGGAGTGACAGCAGTTGGCCGTGTTGTAAGTTATGATCAAACAACTGGGGTTTTAAAATATTGGCAAGATAGAACTGTTGCTGGATTTAACACTGTTGGTACAGGACAAACTAATCCAACTTATGGATTTGATTTGACCGAATTTACAAGCACTCCAATAGGTGATGGTAGTTTAGTTATTGAGGGTGGAACAAGTGTTAATTTGTCTATTCAAGATAATTTTTCAGGTATAACTACCGTAATAAATAATAAGACATACTACCTTGGTCAGTCATTCACGAATGGATTGGCAAATCCGGAGGTAAAAAAACACTCTGGAAATATAATTTATGTTGACAATAGACCTTCAATAACAAGGTCTTCCAACCAAAAAGAAGATATTAAAGTCATTTTGCAGTTCTAAAGAATTATGTCACAGAAAACAAATTTAAATGTATCACCATACTTTGATGATTTTGATGCAAATGATGATTATCATAAAATTCTTTTTAAACCTGGATATCCTGTTCAAGCAAGAGAGCTGACAGGATTACAATCAATTCTCCAAAATCAAGTTGAAACTTTTGGACAACACTTTTTTAAAGAAGGTGCAAAAGTAATTCCTGGAAATACCGTATATAATTCATATTATTATGCAATAGAGCTAGTTAATGATTATTTGGGTGTTCCAGTCGCTGCATATGCAGATCAATTAGTTGGATTAAAGATAACGGGTGAAACTTCTGGAGTAACTGCAACAGTTGATAAGATTTTATTGCCCGAAGACTCTGAACGTGGAAATCTTACCCTTTATGTAAATTATTTGGGATCGAATACCTCAAATAATTTAGAAGATACTTTTGCTGATGGAGAATCTCTAATCGCATCTGCACCAATTACGAGTGGTCTTCTTGGAAATACCGCAATTGAACAAGGGTCTCCGTTTGCAATAACTAAAGAATCTGATGCTGCATCAGTAGGATCTTCTTTTACCATTTTTGATGGTGTTTATTTTATTAGAGGTCAGTTTTTAAATGTAAGAACAGAAACATTAATACTCGACCAATATTCAAATCTTCCTAATTATAGAGTCGGACTGTTTATAACAGAAGAAGTTATCAATGCTGATCTTGATGAGGATTTAAATGATAATTCTCAAGGATTTAATAACTATGCAGCTCCTGGTGCAGATAGACTGAGAATTACTACAAGATTATTTAAAAAGAGTCTATCAGATATTAATGATGACAATTTTATCGAGTTAGCGACAATCATTGATGGTGCTATTAAGATAAAACCTCAAACTACTGACAAATCTTATCTTGCAGCTGAACTTGCGAGAAGAACTTTTGCAGAATCTGGGGATTATGTTGTAAATCCGTTTGATGTTTCTGTAAAAGAGTCTTTAAATGATAGAAAGGGCAATAGGGGAATTCACCAAGATGGTCAATTTACCTTTGGTGGATCTACGCCAGAAGAAGGTTTGGCACTTTATCAAGTTTCTCCAGGAAAAGCGTTTGTTAAAGGTTATGAAATAGAAACGACAGGACCTGTTTTTCTTGATGTAGAAAAACCAAGAACTACAAAAACATTAAAAAATCAATCAATTATTTACAATACAGGATCAACATTCAAACTAAACAGAGTATATGGATCTCCAACTGTAGGAATTGGAAATACTTTTGTTTTAAGTTTGCGTGATGAGAGAGTTGGATCTGCATCAACGATTGCTGCTGGTAAAGAAATTGGAGTTGCAAGAGTTTATGATTTTAGATTAGATTCTGGTGCATATTCATTATCGAATGGCAATATCAATGAGTGGGAAATTTCTTTATTTGATTTACAAACAACAACAGAAGTTACTTTAAATTACCCAGTAACCTACTCTACTCCAACATATGTAGAGGGAGAAAATAGTGGTGCTACTGGATATTTGTTTGCAGATGTAAATGATAGTGAGGCAATAACACTCTATAATACTAACGGAACATTTATTCCAAATGAATCATTTATTTTTAATGGTATCAGTAGTGGTGTGATTGGAGTTGCTGTTACTGCACATGGAACTACAAATGTAAAATCTGTTCATGGGATAGTTGGTGCTGCAATTACATTTTCTGCAGATATTGTTCAGACTGATAGATATATAATTGGAATTGCAACTGTCAGTGCCCTTACTGCTGGAATTAGTACGGTAACAAGTTTAAATCCAGTTTTTCCTGGAACATTGGTCAAGAAAAATGATCTGATTAAGTATACAGATACTACTTTATCTGATCCAGTTATTGCAAAAGTTACAACTATTGGGTCAAATTTTGTTGAAGTTGAACAGGTAGAGTCAGTTACTGGAATAACAAATTCAACATTACCATCCACAAACTTGCAAATTACAGATTTGACAGTTTTGGCAAGTTACTTAGATGATTCAACTGATAGTACTTTATATACAAAGCTTCCTAAAAATCACGTTTCTAATGTTGATTTATCAGAAGCGTCATTAACTATTAGAAAAGAATTTACGGTTAACATCGCAAATGGGGAATTAACCGCACCTGTTGATGCTGGAACAAATGAAACTTTCTTGCCATTTACTTCAGCAAGGTATTCATTAGTAAGAACTGATGGATCTTATGAAGTATTAACTTCTGACAAATTTTCTTTTGCATCAGGAGGATCACAAATTCAAATTTACAATTTAGGATCAGATGATACTGGTTGCACATTAATAACAACTTTAACAAAAACCAAACCAACATCAAAATCAAAAAGAAAGAAAAGAGTTAATACTCTAGTAATTGACAAATCAAAACTTCAGGGATCTGGTATCGGAGCAACTACATTAAATGATGGATTGCAATATGGCAATTTCCCATATGGTACAAGGGTTCAGGATGATGATATTTGTCTCAATGTTCCAGACATTGTAGAAATACATGGTATTTTTGAATCTGCTGGTACTTCAGATGCATTTGCACCGAAAGCAATTTTAACTTCAATTACTACACCATCAAATACAACAACTGATTTAATAATCGGAGAAGAATTTGTTGGGCAAACAAGTGGAGCTGTTGCAATTTGTGCAGGAAAAATTTCCTCTACTCAAGTAGAATTTATATACAAGAATAAAAATACCTTTAAAGAAGGCGAAACTATTTTATTCTCAGAATCAGTTTCTTCTGCAGTTATATCTACACTTGATGCTGAAAGTTTTGATGTATCATCAAATTATACATTTAAAACAGGACAAAAAGGCACAATTTATGATTATGGTTCAATTTCAAGAAAATCTGATCGGGTAGTACCTACAAAACAATTGAAGGTATACTTTAGTACTGGTTATTATGAGCAATCAGATGATGGTGATATAACAATTTGCAATTCTTATCAAGATTTTGATTATACTAAAGAAATTAAGACGGTTAATGGGCATAGAAACACTGATCTAATTGATATTAGACCAAGAGTTTCTGAATATAGTTTAACTAACGCAACAAGATCACCATTTGAGTTTTATGGAAGATCTTTTAATGCATCTGGAAATTCTGCTGCTAATGTTTTAGCTTCTGATGAGAATATAATCGCATCATTCTCATTCTTCCTCGGAAGAATTGATAGAGTTTGTTTGACAAAAAATGGTATTTTCCAAATCAACTATGGATCGCCCTCAGAAAATCCACAAAAACCAACTACAGTTGATGATTCTATTGAAATAGCATCCATATTTTTACCACCATATCTATATGATGTGGCTAATGCTTCCATTCAATTCTTAGAGCATAAGAGATATAGGATGTCTGATATCAGACAACTTGAAAAAAGAATTAAGAATTTAGAATACTACACATCTCTATCTTTACTAGAAACTAACACAGCAAATCTTCTTATTCCAGATTCTGAGGGTTTATCTAGATTTAAGTCTGGTTTCTTTGTGGATAATTTTACAACTCTTCTTGCACAAGATAATGCAATTCTTTACAAGAATAGTATTGATATTCAAAATAAAGAGTTAAGACCTTCCCACTTTACTAATGCTTTAGACTTAATACCTGGACCAGTAACTGGTATAGATCCATCAGCAGACCTTGCATTTACTCAACCAGAAGGTGTTAATGTTGTAAAGAAAGGTGATATTGTAACCCTTGATTACTCAAATATTGAGTGGAAATCCCAAAACTTTGGAACTAGGGTGGAAAGTGTTACTCCATTCATTCTCAATTTCTGGAGAGGATCTTTACAATTAAATCCAGCTTCTGATACTTGGGTTGATACTGTTAGACTTGAAGCGAAATATATTAACGTTGAAGGAAATTATGCAAGGGTTTTTGCTGACGCTGTACAAAATCTTAATGTAGACCCACAAACTGGATTTGCACCAACTGTTTGGAATTCTTGGGTTGCTAATTGGACAGGTCAAGAGCAGATAACTACAACCAGAACAAGAAACCAAAATGTATGGTTAGGATGGGGTATCAGAAATGAAACTCTTGAAGACACACTATTGGAAGTTATTGATACTGGCATAGAAACAAGAGATGGAACAAGAGCAACATTTAGTGAGCAAATTGATAACACTTCAGTTGGAGATAGAGTTGTAAGTAGAGAATTGATCCCATTCATGAGATCAAGAAATATTGCATTTGCTGGACATGGCATAAAACCAAATACCAGAGTATATGCATATTTTGATGGTGTTGATGTTACACAATATTGTATTCCAAAACTTCTAGAAATTGAAATGGTTTCTGGAACATTTGAAGTAGGGGAAACTGTTGATGGAGGAAGTGGTGTTATTGCAGGAGCTCCAGATAGAAATGCATCTCTTAATCCAAGTATTATCTTCAGAGTTGCACAATTAAACCATAGAAATGGTCCGTATAATGCACCTGAGCTTACCTATCCAGAGGATCCATATACACTACAACCATTAGGTTCCCAATATTCATCATCTTCGACCATTCTCAATGTTGATTCATTCTCATTGGCAAACATTGCCCAAGGTCAATTCAGTGGATATATTGAACCAGGAATGCCCTTGGTTGGAAGAACTAGTGGTGCAATCGCAAATGTAAGAGCTATCAGATTAATTTCTGATATTACTGCTACTGTTAAGGGTAGTTTGTTTATTCCAGATCCAAACGTTGATATTCATCCTCGATTTGAAACTGGTGCAAAAACATTTGTTCTCATTAATGATGAAGATGGTGATCCAGATTTTGCAACTACTTCGGCAACGGAAGGATTTATATCTTCTGGTACTCTAGAAACAGTACAGGAAAATATTGTATCTGTTAGAAATGGTAGGGTTGATTTAATTGAACAGACTGAGCAGAGGGATATTAGAAGAACAACAGGCGCTCAAGTTGTTGCTACCACAGTTATTAGTTCTAGAACATGGGCCTTCCCACCACCACCTCCTCCACCACCAAGAAGACCACCACCACCTCCACCACGTAGGTGGGACCCAATTGCACAGTCTTTCTATGTGGAAGAATCTGAGGGTGTATTTATTACTAGATGTGGAGTCTACTTTAATACTGTTTCTACATCCAATATTCCTGTTGTTCTTCAAATTAGAACGATGGAACTTGGAACTCCAACACAAAAAGTTCTACCATTCTCTGAAATTTTCTTACAACCAGAACAGTGTACAGTATCCGAAGATGGAACTGCGGTAACTTATTTTGAATTTGATGCGCCAGTTTATCTCAAAGGTGGCACTGAATATTCAATTTGTATGCTTTCACAGTCGCCAGATTATAGTGTGTTTATTTCGAGAGTTGGTGAAAATGATATTAATACTCAAGCATTCGTTTCAAATCAACCAACTTTGGGATCATTCTTCAAATCACAAAATGCTTCTACTTGGGAACCAAGTCAATGGGAAGATCTTAAGTTTACTCTAGACAGAGCAGATTTTATTGAGGATGGTACAATTGAATTTTATAACCCAGATCTCAATAGAGGAAACACCCAGATTGCAAGACTCCTGCCAGATTCTTTGCAAATGTCTTCTAAAGAAATCAGAATTAGTTTAGGTTCAACAATAAGTGATCCTAATCTTGAATTTGGAAATACTGTTTCTCAATATGGATCTAATGCTACTGGCAATTATATTGATAATGCAGGAATTGCTACAGGTAATTTGAGTGTTATTAATGCTGGTATTGGATATACACCTACATCTGGTGGATATACTTTTAGTGGAGTATCATTGAATACTATAACTGGAAATGGTTCTGGAGCAACTGCTGATATTACCATCAATAATGGAAGTGTTGGTGTGGCTACGATTGCATTAACTGGCAATGGTTATAGAGCAGGAGATGTACTTGAAATTGCATCTATTGGTGCAGTTAATGTTGGCCAAAATGCCAGATTATCTGTAGTATCAATTGCAAATACCAATCAAATTATTCTTAATAATGTCCAAGGTGATTTCTTGACTGGTGCTGCAAATACGATGAGATATACCAATAGTGCAGGAACTGCAGCTGATCTCAATACAGAAATTGTTGGTATTGGTGTTACGATTGATAATATTACAACTGTTTCTGATGGTTTGCATATTAAAGTCAACCATAAGAACCATGGCATGTACACTGGAGAAGACTATGTAGAAATTTCTGGTGCAATTTCTGATATTAGACCAACAAAACTTGGTGTTTCATATTCTGCAGATTCAACATCCGCTTTAACTGTAACTGATGCTTCTAGGTTCTCAACTTTTGAAGGTGTTGGTGTTGGCACAACAAACCCAGGATACTTAAAGATTGGAAATGAAATTATTGAGTATACTTCTGTTAGTGGTAATAATATTGAAGGAGACATTTTAAGAGGGACAAATGCAAGAACTTATCCTGTAGGAACTCCCGTTTTCAAATATGAGTTGAATGGAATATCTCTTAAGAGAATTAACAAAACTCATTATCTTGGAGATGTTTCTACTGAATCATATCCAATTACATTTGATTCTTATCATATTAAGATTGATACATCTACAGATGGCATTGATAGGTCTATTGAAAATGGTTATCCAAAACTTTATCAAAAAGAATCAAAAAATACTGGTGGATATAGTGTAGATGCATCACAGAACATACCTTTTGAGGTCTTAACTCCAATTGTTCAAAACCTTACTGTTCCTGGAACTTCTATTAGTGCTGAAGTTAGAACAGTGACAGGTAAGAGTTTGAGTGGAAATGAGATTCCTTTTGTTGATAATGGATTTGAGACTATTGCCCCAAATAGCCCAAATTATCTAGAAACTCCTAGAATTATATGTTCTAAGATTAATGAACAAAATAAACTGGATAATGTTCCTGAAAGTAAATCTGTTAATATGAGATTGTCTCTTGGTACAACTAATAGTAAATTATCACCAGTTATTGATACACAAAGAGTATCAATGATCTTTACCTCAAATAGAGTTAATAGTACTATTACTGATTATGCAAACGATCAAAGAGTTTCTGACATAAATTCTGACCCAACTGCTTTCCAATATGTTTCAAAAGAAATAACTCTTGAAACTCAATCAACATCTCTTAAGATGGTAATGAACGCACATATTAATCTTTACTCTGATATACGTGCATTCTATGCTATAGGAGATAATCCAAACTTTACTCCTATCTTCACTCCATTCCCAGGATATGATAATTTAGATTTTAAGAATCAGATTATATCTCCTGAAGCTAGTGATGGCAGACCAGATTCTTTTGTAACTCCAACATCTTCTTTGGGATTTGTCCCCGAAGAATTAGATTACAAAGAATATACCTTTACTGCTGATAACTTACCATCATTTAAATCATATAGAGTTAAGTTGGTCTTGACTTCCACTAATCAAGCATATGTTCCAAGAGTAAAAGATTTGAGAGTAATTGCACTTGCATAAAATGAATAACGAATACCATAGAGTGAAAGGACACGATGATTTAATAAGGGATCCTAAAACGAATTCGATTATTAATACCAACGTGTCCGAATATAATCAATATGTGACTCGAAGAAAATTGAAAAACAAGGAAACCGAAAAAATTGAAAATTTAGAAAAAGATCTCTTTGATCTAAAAAATGATATTGATGAGATTAAATCATTACTGAGATCTTTAACATCCAATACTAAATCATAAATATTTTAAAAAAGGGATAAAATGGCTCAACCAGCATCTAGACAACAATTAATTGATTATTGCAAAAGAAAACTGGGAGCGCCAGTTTTGGAAATCAATGTTGCTGATGAGCAGATTGATGATCTAGTTGATGATGCCATTCAATTTTTTCAGGAAAGACATTTTGATGGTGTCGGTCAGGTATATTTAAAATATAAAATTACCCAAGATGATATTAGTAGAGGAAGAGCACCTGGAGGAGATTCATCTGTAGGAATAGCAACAACATCAGCATCCACATCAATAGTTGGAACTGCTACTACATTCAATTATAACGAAAGTAGTAATTACCTCCAAGTTCCACCAGATGTGATTGGGATATCAAAAATATATCAGTTTGATGGTAGCAATACAACCACAAACAATATGTTTAGTATCAAATATCAATTATTTTTAAATGATATTTACTATTGGGGATCTACAGAAATTCTCACATATGCGATGACAAAAACATATTTGGAAGATCTTGATTTTGTTTTAAATACACAAAAACAAATAAGATTCAATCAAAGAATGGATAAATTATATCTTGATATTGATTGGGGTAGTGTTAATGTTGACGATTACATTGTTATTGATTGTTATAGAGCATTAAATCCGAATGATTATAGTAGAGTGTGGAATGATTCTTTTCTTAAGTTATATCTAACATCATTAATTAAGCGTCAATGGGGCCAAAACTTAATTAAATTCCAAGGTGTGAAACTTCCAGGCGGAATTGAACTAAATGGTAGACAAATCTATGACGACGCACAAAAAGAAATTGAAGTGATTATGGAGAAAATGTCAAACACTTATGAACTTCCACCTTTAGACATGATCGGATGATAATATGTTAAATCCATTTTTTCAACAAGGTTCTAAGACAGAACAAAATTTAGTACAAGATTTAATTAATGAACAACTGAAGATATATGGTGTCGAAATTCATTATCTTCCAAGATTCTACATTACTGAAAAAACAGTAATGAGAGAAGTGATAGAATCTAGATTTGATTCTTCATATCCAATTGAAGCTTATGTTCAAAATGTTGATGGATATGGAGATAATCCAACAATATTATCAAAGTTTGGTATTGAGTCTACAAATGAGATTACTCTTGTCATCTCAAAAGAGAGATTTAATGATTACATTTCTCCACTAATAAAAAATGAACAGAATGTCAAATTATCTTCAAGACCAAAAGAAGGGGATCTTTTATATTTCCCATTAGGAGATAGATTATTTGAAATTAAGTATGTAGAGCACGAAAAACCATTCTATCAACTACAAGAGAATTATGTTTATGAATTAAGATGTGAACTGTTTCAATATGAAGATGAAATTATTGACACAGGTGTTTCTGAAATTGATGATTTATTAGAAGGAGTAGAAGGTGTAGATGGTGAAGAAATTTTTATTGGCAGAACACAGACACTTACATTAGTAGGTGCTGGAGTTACTGCTGAGGCTATAACATCAATTGTTGATGGTGGTATTAGATTGATTACCGTAAATAATAGGGGTGGTGGATATACTTCCCCACCAAGAGTTGCAATATCTGCTGCACCAAATGCAATATTTGGAGGTGTTACTGGTATAGCAAGTGCTGTAATGATTGGTGGCATTGTTGCATGTAATAAAAATTTGAGTTCAAATGAAAAATCTGTTCAGTCTGTCCAAATAGTAAATCCTGGTGCTGGTTATACAGTTACTCCAAAAGTTCAATTCTTCTCTTCAAGTGGGGTGGGAGCAGCTGCCACTGCATCTATTGGTGATGGAATTGTTGGCATTATAACGGTAACTAATACTGGTAGTGGATATGTAGATCCACCAACAATTACATTTGCAAATGAAATATTTGAATCTGGCGTTACAACAGTATCAGCTGCAGCAACTGCGATTCTTAACAATGCAGGAATTGTAACCAGTATTAGACTAACAAATGCTGGTTTGGGTTATAGTACTGCACCAACTATTGTTATTGGCAACCCAAGCACATCAGGAGTTGGAACTTTTGCATTTAATGAGACTGTGACTGGCAGCGTTACAGGAGCAACCGCAAGGGTTAGAACGTGGAATGCAAACACAAGTGAATTGGAAATATCAAATATTGTAGGATCATTCTCTTCTGGAGAAACTCTCACAGGTGGAACATCCAATGCAAGTTATGAAATAAGAATTGTTGATCGTAGTCTTAATGATGGTGGTTTTAACGATAATGATGATATTGAGAGTGAAGCAGATGCTATTTTAGATTTTGAAGAATCCAATCCATTCGGAGTTCCATAAATAAAAAATAATATGTTTAGTTAATAATATACGGTAAATGCAAAATGTTTGAGTATTTTTATAACGAAATTCTAAGAAGAACTGTAATCGCTTTTGGTACTTTATTTAACAACATAACCATCAAGCATACAAATTCTTCAGATCAAATTATCAATGATATGAAGGTGCCATTGGCTTATGGTCCTACTCAGAAGTTTTTAGCTAGATTAGAACAATCTCCAGATTTAAATAAAACGACTTCTTTGTCCCTACCTAGAATGTCATTTGAATTTACAGGATTAACATATGATCCTTCTAGAAAAGTAACTACAACTCAAACAATTACGGTAAATGATCCAAATGATGGATCTGAAATTAGAAAAGCATTTATGCCGGTTCCTTATAATATGCAATTTGAATTGAGTATTATGAGTAAATTAAATGATGATGCTCTTCAAATTGTTGAGCAGATTCTTCCATACTTTCAACCTGCATATAATCTAACTGTAGAACTTGTAGAATCAATCAAAGAAAAAAGAGATATTCCCATAGTTTTAGAAAACATAACTATGCAGGATGACTATGAGGGAGACTTTACTTCTAGGAGAGTTCTTCTTTATACATTAAGATTTACAGCAAAGACATATCTTTTCGGTCCTGTATCTACTGCAACGAAAGATATTGTCAAAAAGGTTACTCTCAATTATCTTACTGGAACAGATACTGCCAATACACAAAGAGCATTGACATATTCTACAGTACCAAGAGCTATTCAAAATTACACTGGAACAGTTCTTACACAATTGGCAGATGATATTGACGAAAAACAAACTGTATTTGCAGTTGTCGATGCAAGTGGCATAAGCACAAGAACATATTTAGATATAGATGATGAACAGGTTTATGTTACAAGAAAATCTGGAAACAAACTTACCGTACAAAGAGGAAAAGATAATACACCTATCACATCACATTTAAAGGGTGCAGATATTAAATCAATAACAACTGCAGATGATGCTCTTATACAAGAGGATGATGATTTTGGATTTAGTGGTACAATTTCATGACTATGACAAAAAAATATGATGAACTTAACGAAGCTTTTAATATTACTGGGGAAGTAGTTCCTGCAAACATTAGCGATGATGAAAATATTGATGAAAAAATTGAAAAGATAAATTCTTCAACAGAAGATGTAAAAAAAGATTATGATTACACTAGAGGAAATTTATATTCCTTAATTGAAAAGGGTCAAGAAGCAATTAATGGTATTCTAGAGTTGGCCCAAGAAAGTGAAATGCCTAGAGCATATGAAGTCGCAGGTCAACTTATCAAGAATGTTGCGGATGCGACGGATAAATTAATGGATCTTCAAAAGAAACTTAAAGATGTTGAGGAAGAGAAGCAGGTAAAAGGTCCATCAACTGTCAACAATGCGTTATTCGTCGGATCAACAGCAGATTTGGCAAAATTATTGAAACAGCAATCAAAGAAAGACGAAAACATCTAAATAATAAAAAGAACTATATTTTTCATGAAAAATAGTAGCTGCCCCAAAGGGCAATATTACTGTTATACAAATAAAGAGTGCAAACCAATTCCTTCTGGGTTTATGGTAGACCCTGAAGGAATGCTTCGTAAAGAAAATGGTGCTACTGTTGATGAAGCAAACAAGAGTGGTGACAACTCTTTGCGTGACTGGTTTGGCAAGAGCAAATCATCTGATGGAAAACCTGGTTGGGTTCAATTAGGTGGTAAATATGCTGGAAAACCTTGTGCAAAGCAACCAGGGCAAACCACTAAACCAAAGTGCGGTTCTAGTAAAATGAAGCGCAATCTCTCTAAGGATGAAGAGGAGAGAGCATTCCGTCGTAAGAACCGTAAAGATCCAAATCCAGATAGAAAAGGGAAGGCAATTAACGTGGCAACTGAAGAAACTAAAAAAGACCACGAATATTCAATGGCACGATCTGAACTTAAGACCGTTAGAAATGCTGCAAAAAGATTGGAGAAAAAAATGGGTAAAAAAGGAGAAGGGGAACTTAAAGCATGGGTTCAATCTAAAATTACTAAGGCAGCAGATTACATAGACACTGCAGCAGATTATGTCACCAATGAGGCAGCAGGTGAGAAAGATGCTTGCTATCATAAAGTAAAGTCTCGCTATAAAGTTTGGCCAAGTGCATATGCATCAGGAGCACTAGTCAAGTGTCGCAAGAAAGGTGCTGCTAATTGGGGAAATAGCACTAAGAAAGAAGAGTTTGAACTTTCAAATTGGAGAGATGATTTTGTTCCTACAGATTATGAAACTGTAGACCTTATCAAACCAGAACCCCTACAAGCAACTGATGGCATTGGAAGTAGAATGCTTGATGAGAAGTGCTGGAAGGGCTATGAAAAGAAAGGTATGAAGACTATGTTTGGTAAGAGATATCCAAACTGTGTCAAAAAAGAAGAGACTGAAGTTACTCAAGAACAAGCAACAATGTCTCCACAAGAAGTTCAACTTCAAAGAAAAAAGGCAATAATCGATAAGATGATTGCTCAGAAGAGACAACAGCAATTAGCAAAGACAAAAAAAGAAACAGAAACTCCTGAAAAGGCATTGGGTGAAGAGATGAAGTGCTCTCATACTTCTAAAGGTATGGACTGTCCAGTTCATGGAAAGGTTGCTTGTGATGCACCCAGAGGTGGAAATGGTGGCAAATTAGGCCCAAATAAAAATTATGTAAAACCTATGGGCGAATCCATGGAGGAAGCAGTTAGATTGCCATCAAAAACTGGAAATATTATTATGGTTCATTTGTCATGGAGAGGAAAATACTATGGAATTAAAATGTTCTTCCCTTCAGTAAAGACTCCAAGTAGAAAAGAAGTTCAAGAACAAATTGATAAGGTGTATCCTGGAGCAAAGATTCATACATACAAAGTATCCGATTACAATCCAGGCGAACCACTTTTGCAGACTGAAGATTGGCAAAAAGTCAATAAGTCAGATAAGACTGATGGTATGAGTTCTGCCGCAGTCAAAGCATATCGTCGTGAGAATCCTGGTTCCAAATTAAAAACTGCTGTAACTGGAGATCCCAAACCAGGTAGCAAGGATGCTAAGCGTAGAAAGTCTTTCTGTGCCCGCTCTAAGGGGCAGCAAGACATGCATAACATCGATTGCTCTAAAACCCCCGATAAACCCGTTTGCAAGGCTCGTCGTCGCTGGAAGTGTTGAGTTAATTTGTTATGAGTGAAGTATATCTTGGTAATCCTAATCTAAAAAAAGCAAATACTGCCATTGAATTTACTCAAGAGCAAATTCTTGAGTTTATGAAATGTAAAGAAGATCCCGTTTATTTTGCCAACAATTACATTAAAATTGTTTCTCTTGATGAGGGTCTGACTCAGTTTCATCCATATCACTTTCAAGAGAAGTTAATCAACAACTTCCACAGCAACAGATTTAATATCTGTAAGATGCCTCGTCAGACTGGTAAATCCACTACAGTCGTATCTTACCTTTTGCATTATGCTGTCTTTAACGACAGTGTGAACATTGGTATTCT